>MDSZ01019336.1_pt1 | contig 11768 bp, 11 predicted proteins | sample 811201 | NCBI WGS metagenome assembly MDSZ01 (sample SAMN05326647, study PRJNA326480) | marine metagenome | isolation source: seawater | place: Indian Ocean: North | collected 2010 | reverse complement strand
TTCTTATGGTTAAACAAAACCCTATTTTTGGAATAGGTCCAAGAATGTTCAGAGAAAAATGTGATGATAAAAAATATTTAGTAAAGGGCGGGTGTGCAACTCATCCACACAATTTATATTTCCAGCTTTTAGGAGAAGCAGGGATTTTAGGATTTATTTTCTTACTTCTACTTTTTATTTATATTTTAAATACAATAATAAAGAATTTAAAAAAAAGAAAATCAATTGAAATTAGTAATAAAAATTTAATGATATATGTTTCATCTACTTGTATTTTTTTACATTTTTTCCCCTTTTTACCTAATGGAAATTTTTTTAATAATTGGATAAATATTACTACTTTTTTTACTATTGGAATATTTTTACACTTTAATTCCAAGAAAAATAATGACTGAATTATTCTCAATAACCCTAATAACAAATTTGTTATTTTTTATTTTTTATAAATTTATTTCAAAAAAAATGAATTTATTTGATAATCCAGATAACTTTAGAAAGATCCATAATAAAAAAATCCCAAATATTGGCGGATTTATATTTGTAATAAATGCCTTAATACTTTTTATTTTTTATAGTTTGAACCAATCTTTAATAAATATAAACTTGATATTCATATTGATATTTTCAATATTATTTTTTCTCATAGGATTTGTTGATGATAAAAAAAATTTAAATCCCATATTAAAGTTAATAATCTCTGCAATAGTTTTTTACTTTTCAGTATTTTTTAATAAAGAATTATTACTTACAGGTGTAAATTTTACATCATTAGATTTCAATATATTCTTTGGCAAATACTCAATTTTTGTAAGTATTTTATGTATACTGCTTCTTTTAAACGCTTTAAACATGTTTGACGGAATAAATCTTCAATCAGGATTATATTTAATGACAATTTTTTTTGTTTTTGTTTTTTACAAAAATAATGAAATATTTTCAATAATGATGATTTTTTCTCTTATTTTTTTTCTTTACCTTAACTACAAAAATAAACTTTTTCTAGGAAACGCTGGAATTTGGTTTTGTTCATTCTATATAGGTGGGTCTATAATATCATCCTATAACCAAAATTTAATAAATGTTGAAATGGTATTAATACTTTTACTTTTTCCTGGCTTAGATATGCTCAGAATTTTTATACAAAGAATTTCAAAAAAAAACCATCCTTTTAAACCTGATAAAAATCATATTCATCATATTTTACTAAAATCGTATAATAATTTTGAATCAGCTTTGATTATTTTTTTTTGTTATTTAACACCTATTATTTTTTTTCTTTTAACTTATAATTTTTTAATTTCACTGGTAATTCTAGTAAGTCTCTATTTCATTATTTATATAAAATTTAATTATACTAGATTTAGGAAATAAACTTTTTAAAAAAAATTAGCTTTCCAATATTCAACAATGTTTTTAAATTTAATTTACTTTTTCCATAAATTCTTTCATTTAATTTTATTGGAATTTCAATGTGATTTTCTTTTTTATTACTACTAGTATAAAAATCTAAAAATATTTTATAACCGTTTAAATACAAATTTCGACGATGTTTTAAAAAATTAATTCTCTTCACAATAAATATACCAGTTAGTGCATCAGTAAGTTTTACATTTAATAAAAGATTTATGCTTTTATTTAAAATTTTACTTAACATTAAACGAAATACATATTTAAATTTTCTCGTATTGTTGATTGAATTCTTCATAAATCTACTTCCAGAAACACTGTAAACATCATTTATTTTTATTTTTTTGAATAATTTATTTAGAATTTGGGGGTCATGCTGCAAGTCACAATCCATTAGAATAACATACTCAGAATTTGATAATTTTACACCTGAATAAAATGATCTTGATAAATCTTTGTCGTTACTTCTAAAAATGTATCTAACATTTTTATATTTATGCTTTAATTTAATAATTTCTTTCCGAGATGAATCTGTGGATCCATCATCTACAAAAATAATTTCATATTTTTTGAATTTAAACTTTTTTTTAATTTCCTTATAAATCTTGCTAATATTCTCTTCTTCATTAAGACAAGGTATGATTATTGATATAGATCTGATCATATTTTAAAAGATTGTATTTGATTAAAAACTATATATATCAATTTAAAATTTGTAATATATAATTTAATATTCATTGATATATATGACTACTTTTTTTGTTACAGGCGGTGCCGGGTTTGTTGGATCCACACTTTGTGAAAAAATTATAGAAGAAAATAAAAAAAATAAATTAATAATACTTGACAAATTAAGTTACTCAGGAAACATAAAATATCTAAAATCAATTTTACACTTAAAAAGGGTCAAATTCATAAAAAATGACTTACTGAATACTAAATCATATATCAAATTTTTAAATAAAACAGATATAGCAATAAATGTTGCTGCTGAAAGTCATGTGGATAACTCATTTAATGCTCCAATAGAATTTACTAAAAATAATACATTGGGAACACATATTTTTTTAGAAAATTGTATGAGTGCAAATGTAAAAAAAATAATTCATGTCAGTTCGGACGAAGTTTATGGAGAAAAATTAAAAGGAGAATACTTTGAAAAAGACCCATTATTTCCTACAAACCCATATTCTGCATCTAAAGCTGCAGCTGAGTTAATAATAAATAGTTATAAATTTTCTTATAAGAAAAAAGTTATAACCGTTAGAGGAAATAATATATTTGGAATTAGACAATACCCTGAAAAGCTTATTTCTAGAAGTATTGTAAATTTAATTAAAAATAAACCTATAGAAATTCATGGTTCAGGAAAAAACTTAAGGACTTACATCTCTGTTTCCGACTTTTCAAATGCCATTATCTTTCTTGCTAAGAAAGTTAATGACGGAATATTTAATGTGGGTACAAAGCAAGAATACCAAAATATTTATATCGCTAAAATGATTTGTTCATTATTTAATCTTCCTGAAATAAAATATATTAAATTTGTTGAGGACAGATTGTATAATGACTTTAGGTATAGTGTTAATTGTAATAAATTAAAGTCATTGGGCTGGAAACCAAAAGATGATCTTTTAAAAGAGCTACCAAAAATTGTAGAATGGTATAAACATAATTACAAAATTTTTAAAAAGAATAAAAACGTTAAAAATTAGTTCTATGAAAAAAAAAAAATACTTTGTAAATGTTAATATAAAAAAAATATCTGATAAAAGAGGTTTCATATTACCATTGGTAGACCTAAAAGCAAAAAGCGTTTCACTAATTAAGAGCAAAATTGGAGCAATCCGGGCAAACCATTATCACAAGACTGATTGGCACTATATTCATGTGTTAAAAGGTGCATTTATTTATTTTTATAAAAATAAAAATGAAAAAAAAACTCACCATGCTTTGGTTAAAAGGGGAGATACAATTTATACTCCTCCTTTATTATGGCATGCAACATATCATCATAAAGTGACTGAAATGTTAGTAATAAGTAGAAATTTTAGGGATAGGAAAACTTATGAAAAAGACACGGTGCGTGTAAATTTCGTTAAAAAAATTGATGTCAAGAAAATCCTTAAAAAATTTTAGAAGAAATAAAGCATGTAGGCTCTGTAGATCTAAAAATTTAAGCAAAGTTATAGATTTAGGAAAAACGCCTTTAGCTAATTCATTCAATAAAAGTAAAAATAAAAAAGAATTAATGGTCCCTTTAGCAGTCGACTTTTGTAAATCATGTTATCATTTACAACTAACTCACATTGTAAATTCAAAAAAAATGTTTGACAATTATCTTTACGTTACAGGTACTTCAAATGTTACAATAAATCATTTTAAATCATATTCAAAAGATTTAAAGAGAATTTTTAAATTTCAAAAAAAAGTTAAAATTATTGATATTGCATCTAATGATGGCACATTCTTAAATAATTTTAAATCAAAAAAATTTGATGCGTTTGGAATTGATCCTGCGAGAAATTTAAATAATAATATTAAAAATAAAAAATTAAATATATTAACAGGTTATTTTTCAAATAAAAAAGGTGATGAAATAAATAAAAAATATGGAAAGTTTGATATTGTAACAGCAAATAATGTATTTGCACATGTCGATAATTTAATTGATTTTTCAAAAGGAATTAAAAAAATAATTAAAAAAAATGGTATATTTGTTTTTGAAGTGTCATATCTAATAGATGTGTTAAAAAAAAATACCTTCGACACTATTTACCACGAGCATATGAGTTTCCATTCTTTCTTACCATTAGAAAAATTTTTTAATAAATTAGAAATGAAAATATTCGATTTTAAGCGTTCTGATGTCCAGGGTGGATCTATTAGGCTTTATGTGTGTAATAAAAATTCAAGATACAAAATTAACAAAAAAATAAATGTTTTGAAAGAAAATGAACTAAAAAATTATAAAGTAAATAAAATAAAAACTTATAAAAAAATGCAAAAAAATATTTTAATAAAAAAACTGAGAGTAAAAAAAGACATATTAAGCAAAATAAAAAAAGGCAATAGGCTAATTGGATATGGCGCAGCAGCCAAAACCACAACTCTACTAAACTTTTTTGGAATAAATAAAAAACACTTTCAGTTTATAGTTGATGATAATCCTTTAAAGCAAAACAGATTTACCCCAGGGACAAAAATACCAATAAAAAACTCTAAGTTTATTTATACACAGAAGGTGGATTATATTTATATTTTATCATGGAATTTTTCAAAATCTATTATAGATCGCCATAAGAACTTCTTAAAAAAAGGAAAGAAGTTTATAAATATTCATAAAATATAATTTAGAAAAATAATCAATTTTTTAAAATAACTTTAAAATTTATTCCCAATAAAAAAATAATTAAAAATTATAATGCTGATTGTTTTTGAAATTGTTGTTATATTTAGTACATGCATTCTAAAAATATAATAATAGGCTCAGGTCCAGCAGGTGTATCTGCAGCATCTGAAATATTAAAAAATAATAAAGATTTACTAATTCTTGATGTTGGAAGCGAAATAGAGGAAGAAAAAAAGAGTATAGTTGATAATTATCTAGCAAATAATGATATTAAAAAATTTAAAGATGAAATAATAAATTCAAAAAAAAAAATAAAAAATTACTCCGATCCTAACTTAAAGTTTCCTTACGGATCAGACTTTGTATTTAAACTCAACAAAAATGAAAAACTAAACCATGACTTAAAAACTAATACTTTATCTTCAAATGCAAAAGGAGGACTATCAAATATTTGGGGAACGTTATCCTCCCCCTTTTTCAAAGAAGATATAAAAAATTGGGATATTACGTATGAAGATTTTTACAAAGATTTAGGAAAAGTGGAAAAATTAATTCCCATTTCTTCTTCAAAAGATAATCTTAGCAAATTTTTTGATACCGAAATTGGAATAAATCACGTAACCGATATTTCATTAACTTCTAAAGAAGTAGTCAAATTTTTAGACTTAGATCAAGAAAATATAAACAATCAAGGCTTCTATTATGGAAGATCTAAGTTTGCAGTAAGCAATAAATATTCTTATAAAAATGTCCAATGTCAAAATTGTGGTTTATGCCATTATGGTTGTCCTTATGAGTGCATGTTTAATGCAAAAAATTTGCTTAATGTCTTAATAAATCAATATCCAAATCTAGTTTATGAAAAAAAAAAGTTTGTTAAATCTTTTAAAAAAAAAAATAACAAAATTTACCTAGAAATAATTGATATGAGCACTCAGAAAAATATTGAGTATAGCTGTGATAACTTATTTATAGCATGTGGACCTATATTGACTGCTTCGTTGATATTAAGAAGTAAAATTTTAAATACTAATAAAATTAAGATTAAAGAGGCACAAAGATTTTACTTTCCTGCATTTTATTTAGGAAAAACTGGTAACAATTTAAATGAATTAAAAAATACCTTGCCAGAATTATTTTTTGAAGTTTATAACAAAAGTATTTCAGATAAGAGCATTCATTTACAATTTTATACTTTTAATGATTTAATGCTTAAACCTTTTGAAAAAATTTTTGGAAGTTTCACTAAATATTTAATCAAGATATTTCCTTTTATATTTAATAGATTAACTGTTATAGTAGGCTACATACATTCAGATTTCTCCTCTGAAATTATTTTAGAAGAAAATAATAATAATAGTTATCATATCAGTTCAAAACCAAATAAAAACTCTATAAGCATTATAAATAGGTGTATTAAATTATTAAAAAATATTTTAAAAAAAAAATTTTTAATTATACCTAAGCTAGTCGCATTAAACTTGCCAGGCTCAAGTTATCATTATGGCGGTAGTTTTCCAATGTCTAGAGATAAAACATCGGAAACATCCACATCAAAAAATGGTGAACTTTTTGAATGTAAAAATGTATTTTTATTAGATGCATCAGTATTTCCTGATGTCCCTGGATCACCAACAACATTTAATATAGCCATAAACTCATCAAGAATAATCTCAAATTTAATTAGTGAAAAAAGGATTTAATTTTGAAAATTTTAATACTAGGATCTAGTAGTTATCTTGTAAAATTCTTTTTAAAAGAAATAAGTAATAGCCAGATTAAACCAGAGATATATTCCAAAAAATTTGAACATAATGATATTTTATATTTGGATGAAATTTCATTTTACGAAAAGTACTTCAAAGATATTGAGGAAAAAATTGACTTTAGTCTTAATTCTATACATATACATAAATGTACAATTTCAAATGAAATTGATATTAATTTAAACTTAACTAAAAAGCTTATTTTTATTTTTAAAAAATTAAAAATAAAAAATAACATTTTTATTTCAAGTGTTAATTCTTTTGAAAATACAAAATCAAATTATGGAATTTCAAAACTTAAAAGTGAAAAAATATACAAAACTTTAGAAAATTTTGTCATCATCAGACCTTCAACAATAATTGATATTGATTATAAAAAAAAAATTATCTTTGGAGGAAAAGGGGGTAAATCTTTTAATAGCTTAAATAAATTAATTTTAAATTCATTAATAATACCTGTTGCTGGTACTGGAAAATATCTTCAAACCGTTTGTTTTGGAGAAGACTTAGGAAAATTCATTAAAAGTATTGTTATTGATAATTTATTTTTAAATAAAATAACAAATTTTTATTCAGGTGAATTAATAAATTACAACGAATTTTTAAGCGTAATATTAAAATTTAAAAATGTTTCTAGATTAAAAATATACATACCAAAAATTTTAATAATAAAAATTATTTATCTTCTAAAAAAAATATTTAAAAACATCGATATTTCTAGCCAAAATATAGAAAACATGACAGGTCAGAAGATTGAATATGATAATACTCAAGAAATAGAAAAATTAATTAGATTAAAAAAATTTTACAAAATTACTTTGTAGACTCAAATTTATTTTATTTACAAAAATTTACATTTTTGAAAAATAAAATATTTTATATATCCATTTTTTTGTGAAGTTAATTTCATAATTAGTAAATTGTGAATCAAGCATATGTGTACAAGGTGCCTCATTATAATAACATAATCCTTCTGAAGACTGGTAAAATGCAAAGTTTTTTTCCTTAAAAATAGCAATATTTTGTTTTTTGCTATTTTTTTTATCTTCAGAATATATTTTGGGCCATGGTTTTTGATTATAAACTTGATCATAATTTTTTATAATTCTTAAAGAATTTTTTGAAAATAAAATTACTATTAAAAAAATAATGAAATAAGAAAGTATTTTCTTTAATTTAATAACTTCTATCAAAAAAATTTTATTCCAACATATTAATATAGTAAAAATTGAAATTGTTGTAATTAGGTAAGAAGACCCATATCTAAAAACCGGAAATTTGAGAAACCACATTAACGAACCAATAATGTTTAAAATAAAAAAAATGTAATAAATATTTTTATCTAAAATGTTTTGATTATTTTTCTCAATTAAACTTTTATTATAACTTTTAATGTAAATAATAAATATAACTATTATCAAAAAAATTAAATAAGGTGATAATTTATTTAATGTCCTTTTTCCGTGATTTTCTGACCACAACTTAATCCAATTAAAATTTGATAAATATTCCTTAAATTCTTTTCTATTTTCTTTTTGATCACTCCAACCTTTTGTCCAAGCCTCATTTTCAAGCATAGTAATTTTAGCGTTAGACCCTCGTTTTTCTTGAGAATCGTACCAAAAAACTTTTGTAAAACAAGTTTGTTCAATAGGAAATGCAAGGCACCCCGAAACAAGAAAATTTTTTAGAAAAAATGCAAAAGAAAAAAAAGCTAAGAAAAGAAAAACTTTAAGGTTTAAAAAAACTAATTTTTTTTTAAAAAATAAAAGAATAATAGGAATAAAACATCCTAAAAAAAGTGTAATTTTATTAAAAATAATATACGCGGAAAGAGATAATATTTCTCCCATTTGAATTTTGGTGAAATAGTTGTAGTTTTTTAATGCTATACAAATTAAAAAAAAATAAAAAATATGTGCAGGAGCATCATTACCAAAGTCTGAATATCTATTTAATTTCAAACATAAAAAACATAAAATTAAGAAATTAAAAAAAAGTACAATCTTATTTTTTTCAATTCTTATTTCTGATAAAAGATATAATAGAAAATATGCATAGATTATCGATAATGGTATCAAAATACCTTTATCATTAAAAATCCAATTATTATTTAATGCAGATATATATTGAATAATTGATGTATGTCCAAATCTAAAATGAATATTAGATAATCCAATTATTATTTTTTCGCTATTTAAAATATTTGTATAAGGCAAATGATAAAGCCCCGCATCAGGTCTGTAGGTATTGTCAAATGTTAAAATTAGGACACAAATAAATGCTGTTATTATTGAATAAATAAATACATCTTTAATTTTATGCTTTTTGATTAAGAGATAAACAATAAATAAAATAAATAAGAAAGTATTAATATTTTTATTTAAAGGATAAAAAAAATTTACTAGCAGGCCAATAAAAGATAAAAAAATAATTCCATATAGACCAATTTGAAAAAGATTTAATGAGTTATTATTTTTTAAATCAAGTATTTTGAATGAAAAAAAAATACCTGCAGAAAAAACATAAATTGACGTAAAATAAGAGTAAATAAAAATCTCAAACATTGCCTAGTTAATTATCTAATGTATAACAAACTTTAATGAGTATTATAAGTTTAACAAATAGTATTAAATATAGAATAATCAGACTTATAGAATCAAATCCATCATTAAATTTATTGATATATAATAATATAACATTCTTTAAACCTTTTTTGCCACATGAAAAAGATTACTATGGCATTAAACATCTAATTAAAAATAAACTAAACGATTGTATAATTGACATTGGTGGAAATCTCGGAATTTCAGCAATGGGATTTAGAAAATTAGGTTTTAAAAATAAAATATTTTTATTTGAACCAAATAAATATATTTATAATAATTACATAAAAAAAAAACTTCTTAAAAATTATAAAAACATATTTGGATATAATTTTGCACTTGGACATAAAAATCAAACTAAAGAATTTTTTTACCCTTATTATAAAAATAAATGCATCCACTATTTTTGTAGTTTTGATAAAAGCTATGTAACGAATAGCATTAGTATTACTTTTAAAAACAAAAAAATTAAAATAATTAAGGATAATTTAAAAATTAGATCTTTTGATAAATTGAATATTAGATGCAATCCAAAACTTTTAAAAATTGATGTTGAAGGATATGATTATGAAGTAATAAAAGGAATGAAAAATACAATAAGAAATTATAAACCAGTAATACTTGTAGAGTTTAATAAAAATAATTTTTATAAAATAAAAAGATTTTTAAAAAATTATGATCCTTGGGTCTATTTTTTTGAAGAAAATAAGTTTCAGAGGTTTGACAATAAAATGGTAGATAGAGATATTGCTAGAACAATAGATACAAATTTGATGTCAGTTAGAAATATTTTTTTTATTCCCAAGTTACATAAATGGATTTAGAAGCATACAGACATAAATATAATCAAGATTTTTATTTAAATACTGAGATTAGTAATTGTTTATGTGGTTCAAAAAAAAATTATAAACTTTTTTCATACGATAGGTATTTACTTAGAAATGATATTGTTGTTTGCAAAATTTGCGGGTTAATTTACGCAAATCCATTATTAAAAAAAGATTTTATTGAAAAATTTTATAAATCAGACTTTTATAGAAAATTATATAATTTAAATTTTGATAATGAAAAAAAAAATATTTTTTCAAACGAGGCAAATAATACCTCAAATGCTTTCAATTTTTCATATAAATTTATAAAAAACATTAAAAATTTAAATATTTTAGAAGTAGGCAGTGGTCATAATTTAAATTTAAAATATTTTAAAAATATAGGAAACTTACATGCTGTAGATTATAGTAATGAGTCAAAGAATGCGGCACAAGAACTAGGAATAAACTTTCAACAAGGAGGAGTAGAAGTAATTAAAAAATTTAATAAAAAATTTGATTTTGTAATATTAAGTCATGTAATTGAACATTTTCATGATTTTATTAAAGATATTTTAGAAATAAAAAAAAATACTAAAAATGAAACTTTGTTTTATATTGAAGTACCTTCAATGGATCTAAAATACAATTTAGATCAATTACAAAACGCACACAACTTTTACTTCACAAAAAATAGTTTTTTGTATCACTTAGATAGATTGGGTTTAAACTGTATTGAATTTGGCATTGCTAGTGAAATTCATCAGTATGGAATATTTAAAAATGGTATATCGAAATCAAATATCCAAATCAAAAAAGAGTATGATAAAATAATAAAAATTCACAAAAAATTTTGTCAAGATTTTTATTGGAAATATCTATTCAATTTTTATCTGAGAAATTTTGTAAAAAGAATTATTGGAAAAAAGTTAACAACATTTATTAGAAAGTTAATTAATTATAAAAAATGAAAATTTCAATTATCATTCCAGTATTTAATGAAGCTGGAACCATATACAAAATTTTAAAAAAAATTCGCAAAATTAAAGGTTTAAAAAAAGAAATTATAATAATTGATGATGGATCAACTGATAAAACAAAAAAAATTTTAAAGAATAAATGCTCAAAACTATTCGATATATTGATAACTTTAAAAAAAAATAGAGGAAAGGGATATGCTTGTAGAACTGGATTAAAAAAAGTAACAGGTGATATTGTAATTATACAAGATGCAGACTTAGAATATGATCCTAGTGATTACTATAAATTAATCAAGCCAATCAAAATTAAAAAATCAAGCATAGTTTATGGTTCAAGAGTTCTAAAAGGCGGTAAAAGAACAAGACCAAAAACATTAGATGTATTGATTAGATTATGTGCAAATCATTTTTTAACATTTTTATCAAATTTACTTAATAGACAAAATTTAACTGATGCTCACACATGTTATAAAGTTTTTAAATCTAAACTTTTAAAGAGAATTAGGCTCGAGGAAGATGGTTTTAATTTTTGTCCCGAAATAACTGCTAAATTTTCAAATTTAGGGGAAAAAATACACGAGGTACCTATTAACTATTTTGGAAGGACACATAGTGAAGGCAAAAAAATTTCGTTTTTTGACGGTTTCAGAGCAATTTATGCAATAATTAAATATAATATCTTCAAATAATTCTAATCGATCTCCAATATATAAAATATATAACTTTACTTAATGATATCATATTGTATAAGGCTTTGCCTGGTGATTATTGCGAAAGGGAAATACCCGATCCCATTCCGAACTCGGAAGTCAAGCCTTTCAGCGCCGATGGTACTTTGTCTTAAGACA
>MDSZ01217596.1_pt1 | contig 11769 bp, 24 predicted proteins | sample 811201 | NCBI WGS metagenome assembly MDSZ01 (sample SAMN05326647, study PRJNA326480) | marine metagenome | isolation source: seawater | place: Indian Ocean: North | collected 2010 | reverse complement strand
TTGAGCATTTAAAAGAGTTGACAAATAAACGACAAACTGCTGTATTGCGTATCGAAATATGGAGAACGCTTGAAGCATCTAGAAGGAAAGGAAATGTTTAATGAATTTTAAACATGTTTACTCTATGGCTAGAAAAGCTCCCGAATATGAGGGACTTACTGATAGAGAAACAATTATATACCGAACTGCATTTAGGAATGGTTTTAGATCTGGTGCAGCACTTCGTCAAAAAATTAAAAAAGTTATTATACCTAATAGACCAGCAGATATTCCAGCTGGGCCAATTATTAATAACCAAAAAATAGTTGATTCAATTTATAATGTTGTAGTTGATTATTTCCGAGTTTCTAAAGTTGAATTAATAGGCAAATGTAGAGATCAGTATTTAGTGATACCGAGATCTATGATAGCGAATTTAATGAGAGAATGTACTGCATTGTCATTTCCTGAAATTTCTAGAATAATGAATAGAGATCATACAACTGTTATTCATTATGTGAAAACAAGAATTGGGAGTTACTCCTTTTGGAAAACTCCTAATAACCATAAAGTATATAACTATTTAAAAACAGAGGTGTTAAATGAAACAAGCAAGAAATGAGTTGAATAATTTAATCGGATGGAATATTAAACGATTAAGAAAACAATCAAAACTCACACAATCTAATGTTGGAGATCAGTTAGGAGTGACTTTTCAACAAGTGCAAAAAATAGAAAAAGGAATAAATCGAGTATTTGCACATCAATTAATCCATTTATGTCGTCAAAATAAATGGGATATTAACGAATTTATGGCATTGGAGTCATCCATAGAAGTCCATAATAGCTAGTGAAAATTGGACTGTCAGACCACTAGCCCCTACTTATTGCGTTGCTGGATCGAGAGGGAAGGCAACGCACAATGGGTGTTGACATTTTGTTCTTTGTGCGTATGCTCGAATTATGGCAAATCAAGAAGCATTGGGGCCAATATTCCACAATCAAGTTATTCCTCAATTTGTTAATGCGAGGAAAGCTAGAGGTATATCTCAATTAGAAATGGATGAAGTTTTAGGAGTAGCTAAAGGTTTAGTTTCTAAATGGGAATGTGGAATCAGAAAACCGAGTGGTTGGTTGTTCTGCTGTTGGGCAGATGCTTTAGGTATGCAAATAACATTAACTCCAAAAGGTGCTAAACAATGACAATAAATCCTGATTTTATCCCAAGTGAAGTCACAAATGATCCTATTGTCAACAAAGTTGTAGACATAGTTATGAAACGACACATGCAAGGCATGGCGAAGTTTGGTAAAACTATGGACTCTAACGAAAGACCTTTAGACCAATGGATAGATGAAACAATTGAAGAATTGTTAGATGCTGTCCATTATCTTGTTAAAGCAAAGTCGATAACGGATAAGTTTAAAGTCAAAGAGAAAGAGTTACAAGGACTTGTTGAAAAATTTAGGGAAGGAACATTTGTAGATGATAAGGGAACTAAAACGCAAGAATAAAATAGATTATTCAGCTCCACATAACAGAACGATGTTTTTTCGTATGAGGTTGCTTAAATTTTATAGGCAAATCGAATATGATGAAGACATATATGTTGCAACAGCGAATAAAATATTGAATGGTACTCTACCATGGGAGTATGTAAATAAAATAGAAAAGTTGAGGTTAAAACATGAAAAAGAAAAAAAAGCGAGATGGAAAAAACTTCAAAAGACAAAAGCCGAAAGTCTTGGTCTTAAAGTTAGACAAATTGTTAATAAATACAAAAGATAAACATTACTGGAAAATCGGAGGAACGATATGATTGAGTTTGATAGAAAGCAAGGAATAGGTGGTTCTGATGCTACAAGATTATACCAAGGTAATTGGTATGAGTTATGGCAGGAGAAGATAGGTGAAACCGAACCTGCAGATTTAACAGATGTTTTACCTGTACAAATGGGAATACATACTGAAGATTTTAATATTAAGTGGTTTGAAAAACAAACTGGTATGAAAGTTACTGGTTATCAAACTCCATTCTATCATGAGAAATATCCTTTTATGTATGCTCATGTAGATGGTTTAATATTAGATGATGATAAAGCAATTGTAGAATGTAAGCATACAAATGCATTTAGTAATCCAAAGAAAGTTGCAGATAGATATAAAGCTCAATTGCAACATTATTTGATGGTTACTAAATATCCCAAAGTTTATGTATCTATGTTTTTTGGAAACATGAAATTTGAAGTTATGGAAGTAACTGAAGATAAAGAATTTCAAGAACAATTAGAAAATGCTGAAATATTGTTTTGGCATTTTGTGGAGAAGAAAAAAGCTCCACCTGATTATATAAGTTTTGAAAATTTTAATTCAAAGGAGTTTACAGATGGAGAAACCATTATACCCATTATCCCCAGGAAGTAAGGAAGATGGAACATCATTAGAAGCTGCTGAATTAATTAAAGCAGGAGCTGAAACTATTAGAAAAAGAGTTTATGATGCAATTTGTAATAAAGGAAATTTTGGAGCAACAGCTGATGAAGTTGCTGAACTACTGAATTTGAGTCCTTTTACAGTTAGACCAAGAGTAACAGAGTTATTTAAACTCGGTAAAATTGATAGAACTGATAAAAGAAAAAACTCAAGTGGTGCTATGGCTTATGTGTATAGAGTCAGTAAAGCACAAGTAAATAACTTATACACAGAAAGAGGAACCTAAAATGGGAAAACCAATAGATAGTAGAGCATTAGCTATACTAAAAAAACTTAACCTTGATCAAAAAGATGAACAAGGTTCATATAAAGCATTGTGGGATTGCCACGGTACTTGGGTAATGTATCATAGATATATTGAACAAGCAGGTGCTGAAAATGGAATAAGATACAAATATGATGAAATAGAAAAAGATTCTATTAATGGCATTGTAGTTGTTAAGTGTACTGCTGTATTAGACAAAGGTAACGAAAGAAAAATACAAGTAGTATCTTATGGAGAAGCATCTCCTAAAAATACTAAAAATGCTTATCCATACGCAATGGCAGAAAAGAGAGCATACGATAGATGTGTTCTTAAACTATTAGGTTTACATGGTTTTGTATATTCAGAAGATGAATTACCTGATGAAGTTAAAGCAAAAGGTAAACAAGCTAGTAAACTTGAAAGTAATATTAAAATTGTAGATGTTAATAAAATGAAGAAAGGAAGGTCTAAAGATGATAAATAAAGTCATGTTAATAGGCAGATTAGGTGCTGATCCAGAGGTTAAGAAAACCAAAAATGGTGATAGTTTTGCTAATCTATCTTTAGCTACTAATAAGAAGTTTAAAGATAGTGAAAAAACTACTTGGCACAAAGTCGTAGTATTTGATCCTCGTATCGCAGATACAATGGGCAAATATGCTAAAACTGGTACATTGTTATATGTCGAAGGTGAGATTGAAACAAGATCTTACAAAGATGCCAATGGCAATAATAGATATGTAACTGAAGTTATAGTACCTAGATACTCTGGCGTTATTAGAATGGTCGGCAGTAAATCTGAATCTAAAGGTGGAACACCTGCAGGTTCTGATACTGGTGGCGATTTCGATAATCAGTTTTAATAAACTTGGTTGGGCTAATAGAACCACTTAAGTGTGACCCAGGAAAACTCATTAAATTTATTCCTGGTTGGTGAATTGACACCATATAAACAAAGCCAAGTAAAAAAATTCCAGCGTATTGAATGGGTTAAAAGGATTTTCCTCCTATGTTTCGTTCAATACAGAAAGACAATGTTTGGTGCTGCATTGGGAATAAAAAAGCACTACTCGTTTCTTTCATGACGAGTATAAGAACGGAGTCGTGTTTTGTCGATGAAGTTCATCCTTCTAGCGAGGGGGTTGGTACCTATTTTTGTTTGTAGTTATTCCGAATCTTGACGAGATAATCGGTGTGAAAAATGGATAAAGTCATAAAATAAAATTCCCTTGAAACTACAAAAAAAAAGGTTTTTACCCCTCGCTGGTATAATTTGGTGCAGATTAATTAGCAGTCCTAGGTTTACTGCTTAAATCAAGATGGAAACAGGTGCGTTGCTAGTTCTTGAGCCAAATATAATATTATGGTATGAGTATTTTGGATTTGAAAAAAGAATTTAAAAAACGAAAATTAAAGCTAACGCATTGCGTTGAATCTTTAGAAGAATTAAATGACTACCTAACGGTAGACATACTTAAAAGAGGAAATGTAGATGCGACACTTGTTGCATTAGTTTCAGCAACAATGACTTTATCTTCCCAATATAATAAAAAACCTTTCTTTATAGATCTACTTTCATCAGCTTTAGCTACTATTCAATCTGAAAAATACCGAGAAGACGGTAATAAGCTAAATTAAGCTCATACAGAAGCTCTAATATTAGGGGGTACATTGATACCGTATTTATGCCTGAAGGGCACTCTCCGTTAAGATATGGAGCTTTAAATGCTATTCTTGATTGTGTTTTAGGTCTTTTTGCTGTTTTTCGTCTTCTTCCTTCATACATTGATAATGAGCATAATCTTTAGATGCAAAAGCAACAAATGATTGTTGTGAAGATACATCTTTTTTACAATATCTACATTGAGCAATGTATCTATCTATATCTTCTAACTTTCTTTTTTTTGCTTTTTTTTTCATTAAACTGATCTGTGTTTGGGGTATTATTGGCAATGTCGTCAATAAATTTATTTAACTCATTTTCATAAGACATATCCTCACCATGTTCTTTATGATGAGTATAAGTTCTTTTATTCAAGAATGAGTTTTTTGATCGACCAGCTGCCATCTATATTTTGTTCTAATTCTGCTTTAGACTTAATACATTTATAAGTAACATTTTCTGTAAATATTCTTTCAGCTTCACGCTTACCACGAAGGCATTGAGCCATTCCATCAGTTTGTATTCTATGTTCTTTAATTTCTGCTCCTACAAACATTAATAAAGCTACTATTAACTCTGTTTTCAATTGCCACCTCCATTTTTATATTTAAGAGATCTATTAGAATCTTTTAATTTTTCAACATCAGCTAAAAGTTTCTCAACTTGTTTTTGTAAAAATTCAATATTAACTTTATTGTGCATACCATCTTCTTGTGCTTTTTGTAATTTTTCTACTTGTTTGTATAAATCTTCAATAAGCATAAATTGTTCACTATCTGCAGGAAGACTTCCTAAAGCACCACGAGGCCATTTGATTCTAAACTCGGTATTCTTTTCTAAATCACTTGTCATTAATTGAAGTTCAGTAGAATGTTTATTAAGTTGTTCTACGATACCGAAATATGCCCAAGTGCCAATTGCTACCATACAGATCAACGAAGCTACTGTTTTCATCGGCATTTGCACAGCTGCTTCTTCAGATATTCTTAAAGGTTGTTTTCTGCTCATACTAAATTAATTGTTGTTAATATTAATAACGAAGACCATAATAAAGTTAGAAAAAAGTAAACTCCTAACTTTACAAATTTCATTTCTTACCTTTAAATATCTGAGTTCCTTTAATACCGTATATTGACGCTACAACGAGGATCCACAAATTTGTGAACCATGAAGGGAGCTGTTGGAATTGTTCGAAGAACATTTTAATTTTTTCTGAAGCTCCCGGATCATCACTAAAAACTCCATAAGCGATCACTAAAATTGGAAGCGTTAATATTATAAGTACTGCCTCGTCTTTCCAGTCTGATTGACGAGCTTCTAATAATTTACCAGAATAAGCTAATTCTCCTTTAGCCATTTTCTCGGCATGTTTAGCAGCAGCATCTGACATTAACATTTTAGTTTCTTGTTTCTTTTTGTAGATGTGTGTTGCTGCGTTTAATCCTAATTTAAGAGCTGAGAACCACATTTAATATTTCCATACATTAGGTCTAACAGCATACTTATCACCGTTATCTGTTGTTAAAAAATCAATATGAGTAAATGTTTTTGCAACTCCAATACCCATTGCTTGAGGATTGTAGTTCATTGCAAATCTAATTAACTTATATTGTGTTTGTGTATTTGTAGAAATATCAACAGCTAATCCTGTTGTATGTGGGCCATCCATACCTGTAGAAGATACCGAATTATTATGTTCAGGTGATCTATAACCTGAAGTAATAGAAACTCCTTCACCATGCATATTTCTAAATGCTTGGCAAAAATCTAATACTATAGGAGATATATTTAATTCTCCAGTTCCTTGACATTTAAATTCATCAGCAGAAAAGTTTGGCCATCTTTCTGCATCCCATTGATCAACAGAAGTTATCATTTTTTATAACTCCTATATAAATGGTTTTTGTATTGATTCCATCTCAATACCATTCTATCTTTAAAATTACTCCACCAATTTTTAAATTTATCTAGCATATTGTTTCTCCAGTCTATCCATAGAAATAAATTGACTTTCTTGGATGTGATTTTCCCAGATTCCGAGTTCAACTATTCCCCAACTCCACCCAGTTAAATTCAATTTAGCATACTCCTCAACATGATTAAAAGGCAACGCACAACCTACATTAACTATTCTAACAAAGTTTCTATCCCCTATTTTAGGAGCTTTCCAATCTCTGTATTTATGAGTATGTCCAAAGACTATATCATTAGTTGCATCATTAGCTATTTGGATTTCACAATTTTTTCCTCCATATTCTTTACCCATAATATTGAGAGGGCAATGTGTAAAGGCCACCCCCCCTACATTTTTAAATGCCCCATAGGGAGAAATTTTCCAGTTACGCAATAAATAAGTATCATGCAGTTCTTTTTTCATCATACCTGCTATTTCAGGAATGTTCTCCTCAAACTTATAAACTCTTTGTTCGTGGTTACCGAATGTACAATGTCTAGGTATTCTATCGTTATCAATATATTTATCTAATAAATTAATAGCAGATCTTAATGAGTCTATATCTACCATATAGGCATCTTTAAGTTTACCAGCTTGTGTAGAATTTTTTTGAAAATAACTTAAACTATCGAATGAAGCAAAATCACCTATTTGAATAATGTAGTCAGGTTCTTGTTCTTTTATATATTTGCCAATCCATTTAAATCTATCTTGAGGTATATTAGGTGAATCATGTGTATCACCTATAACTATTATTCTGTGTCCTTTAAACATAAACTATTTCATAAAGAAATAGAAAACAGATCCAATAAGTCCACCAAGTAAAATAATAATTCCACCTGCACCTTTCCACCTATTCATATCTGCTTTCATATCCTTTACATCCTTTCTTAATTCATCCATTGTTTTAATTAAACTTTTCATTCTTTCTGCACAAATCTTTTCATGAGAAGATAATCTTACTGCAGTAACCATATCGCTATATTCCTTTGCAGATATTATCTTCTTTTTTCTCATGATTGAATAACCTCAATTGGTTGACAATAAAATTTAATAAGTGTTTGAAATTTATTAACATCTTCAATCTGATAAGATTTAAAAGTATTGTATGCATATTCATAACCTGCATGTCCACATTCGTGATATGAACTGAATTGCCCTTGAGGAATAGGTGCTGAGCATGTACCTAAAACTATAGAGCATACAATTATATTGAGAACATAAGTCATTTGTTGTTGCTATAAGTTTTATGTATTTTACTAAACGCACAATTATCTAAAATTAATATTAATATTTACTCTAATTTTTTCATCAGTTTGTGTTACTGAAGAATGTTTTATATGACCATCAAATATAACAGCTTGATTAGCTACCGAATGTACTTTCTTACCATCTTCAAATAAAGTATATCCATTATTAGTATTAACTGAATAAAGTAATACTTTGTGTTTAAAATCTCCATCTATATGAAATCCTGTAGTTATAGGTTTAGGAGTCTTGGTATATAAATTAACTTTACCTCTTAGTAATTCTTGATGTTCTACCTTTGCCATGATTGGATAAACAATAGGCATTAAATGATCGCTTAATGTTTGTTTGTCTTTGTATAGTAAATGACAAAAGAAAAAATAACTATCATCATTTGGATCTGCTGTTGATGCCATATAATAATATGGAAAATCACTTTCCATTGTCATTGTCTTAATTGTTTTAAACAATGGATCTGGTAAAAAATTTTTAATAATTTTCATTAATTATAATTAAGTGCTAAACTTATTCTTTGCTTTTTGCCTATATGTTTTTGTACACAATGCTGTAAATGACTTCTAAATATAATAAGACTATTTTCTAAAGCATTAAAAGAATATTGCTGAAAGGTTAATTCATTTAATCCTTCTACACCATTTGGTGGTAGCATATCTTGATAGGGATTGTTAAAACAAATTGGTGTTGCTTTATCTATATTCTTTTCTCCTTCTATAATAAATATAGCTGAATACCTATGAGAAGCATGATTGTGAAATTCTTGATAGTCACCTTCGTTATAAAGATTTAACCAAGCAGAATAAGGTTTGTCATAAACTAATTTAGATCCATGTGCATGATTAAAAGAAGTTACATATTCATTAATGACTTTTAATAAAACTTCAAAATGAGGATCGTCAATTAGATTATATTGATTAAAAGTATTTTTAAGTTGAGAGTACCAATTAGATTTATTTTCTTTTATTTTATTTAAAATGTTATTTGATTTCTCTTTAAGAAAATCTAATTCTAATTCATCAAAAATTTTATCTTTATAAAATATAGCTGTAGGAAAATATAATTTAATCACCACTTACCTATCGGACATTTAATGTTGTGAAGTGATTTTGGTATTCTTACTTTCAATGGCATAAAACAATTACACTCTTTACATAATTTAAAGGTGTTATTAAACCTATCACATTTTTGACAAATTAAATATCTTTCTTTTGATAAAGAAGTTTCAGGATGGGGAGAGTTTTCTAATTCCTTAATATTTAAGGATAACTGCTCCTGTTTGTGTTCCTCCTCCACCATACGCATCGAATCCATTTTGTTTTGTTCCAGTTGTTCCACTATACCAACCTCCTGCATGCCAACCAGCAGCAAAACAACTATTATGACCTAAGGCAGCAATATCAGAATCAAGACTTGAGAAATCAACACCAGCTCCTCCGTTTGCATTTCCACCACATCTTGATACTGATTGACCATTACCACCAGCTCCTGCTGATGCTGCAAGATCCCAAGCATAGTGTTGCATGTTTGAAGTTCCACATCTATATCCTCCATAGATTGTTGCACCTACACCTTGTTGTGTTCCAAGAGATGCAGTTGGTCTGTAACATCCTTGTACTTGCGAACCTACAGTACCCATATAAGATCCTTCGTTAGCAGCTCCAGCTGATTTTTCTTGAGAACCATTTGAGTGTTGTCCACCACCACCACCTAATGCAATTAGTTCTGCTGCATTTCCAGATATTCCAAATTTAGATGAGCCACCATTTTTTCCAACAGATGATCCACCACCTGTTCTAGTATGCCAAGCTGCTCCACTTTCACCAACTGTGTAATTGTAAACTGTATCTTTAACAACAGCATAAGATGCATGGTAAACTATACCACCACCTCCACCTTTTCCTCCGTTGTGTCCAGTTCCTCCAGCTGCACCTATAACTACTGCTTTAATATTTCCAGTTACAGGAGATGTCCATGTTCCTGATCCGTAAGTTGAGAATGTTTGTAATGTAGGAGCTTTAACTAGAATAGTAAATTGTCTTGCTGAACCTGCTGCACTAGCACTATCAGTTGGTGTTACTTCGAATGTAGAAGTTGTATCTGAATTAACAGCAGTAGCTGTTCCTGACCAAGTACCATCATTATTTAAAGTTAATCCTCCAGGAATAGAACCAGAAGTTACAGCGTAAGTAATTGTTTGACCTTGTGCATCACTTGCTGATAACGCTGTTACTCCTGATGCTGCTCTACCACTATCGTAAAGAGTACCAAGAGAACCTGCTGCCGTATTCCAAGTTGGAGCAGTATTTGGATTAACAGTTTGAGTAAAAGCTCTGTCTGCTGTTTTTGAATTTGCTGTTGCTCTAACTGTAAAATTATATGAAGTTGAACTACCAACATTAGGAGATGTTCCTGTAATTAATCCAGAACTATTCATTGATAATCCAGTTGGTAATGCACCAGAAGTTATTGCATAAGTTACTGTATCTCCATCACTATCAGTACAAGATAACTGAATATTTTGTGACATGTTATTGTATATGATAGGGAGGGTAGCATTTGTTTGCCATACAGGATTATTATCTACATTGATAACATCAGCTAAAACAGCAGTTAAAGCATCACCATTTGTAACATGAATATCATATGGTTCTTTAGCATTAGTAAATTGTGATCTTGCTATTACAGCTGTTATTTGAGTAGCACTATTTCTTGTTGTTGTTGTTGCTGTTACTTCACTAGCATCATTACCTATAAATTTAATTACAGCTCCTGTTTTAAAATTTTTACCTGTAATAACAAAAGTTTCGTTACCACCTAAATCTGTTTGAACATCAACAACATCAACAGAAGTTAATTGAGGAGGAGATAAAAAATCTGTTGTTCCAGTATTATCTCTAAATTCAAAATTATTTGTTGTTGAATTATATCTTAATTGTCCTGTAGTTGTTCCTCTTTGACCAGTAGAACCTACAGATACTTTAGTACCTTCTGTACCTGTGTCATTTATGTTTTCAAATGAAACATCTAATTTTGCTGAAGGTATTTTATTGTTTGTTATACTTCCTGCTATTTTACTTAAATCTCTTGCTTTTGTCATATTTTATTTACCTCGCTGTGCAGGGTACATTGTTTGACCCTACTAATGTTGTTCCTATTGCATAATAAATATATTTATCATTATTTGCATTATATCCACCTACTGTATTTCTAGCTTTAAAACCATTAGAAAGAAAATCAAAAAATATATGGTCTTGATCTCCTGTATTATTATTTGCAGATATGTATGTACGAATAGGATTAAAAGTATCTCTTTTAGTATCTAATAAATACCATGCTTGTGAATTACTATAATTTTTGACAAATACAAATTGTGGTTTAAATCCTGTATAAACAAATGCTCCATCTGTACTTCCATTTCCAATGTAAGAACCTACTTTGCTATAACCAGGAATACTTCTAAAAAAATAAGCCACACAAGTTTCGGAACTTGGATTAACAGAACTAGAATTATCAACTTGATAATAAATTGAAGTAGGATCAGAATCTTTCCATAATGGAGCATCACTTTGAGCATCAGATGTATTAAGAACTACATAATCTGTGTTATCAGTTTTATGATATACTGCCCAATAATTAGCATTTTCTAATCTTTTAGATATTATCATTTCAGGAACAGCTCCTAATCCGTGTGCTATCTTTGCTCCATCAACTCCATTTCCAGTAAATTTAATAATTGAAATACCTGAAGTTGCGTTCATAGAATAAGATGATGGAGTTATATCTGCACCTGTTGTATTAATTCCTGATGTTGTTCCTGCTTTCCAATTCCAAGATACTTGTGATGCACTATTAGTATTAATATCTCCACCATCTCCAATACTAAAACCATCACTATCAAATGAAGTTAAACCACCTGCATAAGTTGCCTCAGCATTTGTGTTGTTTGTAGTTAGCCATTTAGTAACTCCTCTAACTGAATCCCAAAGAGTATGTCCATTAGCATCATCTCGCCTTTTAATCCAGACCATATCTGGTTGGTGTCCAACTCCAGTTACACTTTGTGTACTACCTGTTCCTGTATAAAGTTTAGTATTAAAATAATCTGTATATTTATTAATTGTAGTATAAGCCATTATAAATTTAATCCTTTCGTACAAAGAGCTGTAT
>MDSZ01140567.1_pt1 | contig 11769 bp, 9 predicted proteins | sample 811201 | NCBI WGS metagenome assembly MDSZ01 (sample SAMN05326647, study PRJNA326480) | marine metagenome | isolation source: seawater | place: Indian Ocean: North | collected 2010 | reverse complement strand
TATTGCTACTTCAATATGTAGAAATAAAAGGTGAGATGGCTAGAGCTTTAAATGTTTTTAAAATGAGAGGATCTTGGCATGATAAACGTATAAGAGAATTTGTAATTACAAGTAAAGGTCCTGAAATTAAAGATTCATTTTCTAATTTTGAACAAATATTTAGTGGTGCCCCCCATCGAGTCACCCCTGATCAGAATATTCAAAATATTTTCAAAGGCGTTGATACTAATTAAATTAGTTCAGTCACTTGAGAACTGGAAAATTCATTATTTTTATTAATAGTTTGAGCAACTAACTCATCTTTGTCAGATTGTTCAAGAGGTAAGTCAAACCAAAAAGTGGTACCAATTCCTGGTTCACTAGCCATTCTTATTTCACCACCATGTTTTTCTATTATCCCTCTGACAATAGATAATCCTAAACCTGTTCCCTGTTCAGTATGTACTGCATTTTCTACTCTGTAAAAACGATCGAAAATTTTATCTTGATCAGCTTGAGAAATCCCTGATCCTGTATCTGCAACTTCGATCCTAACTTTGGGAAGGGGCGAGACTAATTCACATTGAGGAACATCTTTGTCTATATTTGGAGGATATGCTGGACATGAATCAGGCCATGTGTAAGCTCTAATCATTAAGGTGCTGTTTTTGGGGCTAAATTTCAATCCATTACCTAGTAAATTATCAAAAACCTGTAATAGAAGGTCAAAATTTCCTAAAATAGATGGGATGGTTTCTTCAATATCATGCGCTAAAGAAACATTCTTTTCGGTAGCGTTTAATCTATAATTCCTTAATGTTTGTTCTATTGCAGGTTTAATATCCATTGGTTCTAATTGCACTATTTTCCCTGACTCTAATCTTGATAAATCAAGAACATCATTTACAAGTCTCGTTAATCTATCAGTTTCTGAGTTTGCGATACCTAAGAATTCAAGTTGTTCATCATTGGAAAGTTGATCTTTTAAATCATATAGGGTCTCTACATAACTTTTTATATTAAAAAGTGGCGTCCTTAATTCATGAGAGACATTACTTATAAATCTATTTTGAGCTGCATTGAGTTCAACTTCTCTAGTTAAATCTTGAATAGTTACAGCGATTCCTTTTAATTCAACTTTATTTGTATCAAGAACAGATTGCAATACAATTCTTAAAGTCCTCGCAGGTTCCCCAAAACTGCATCTTAGATCATCACTCTCTTTTTCTCTATTCAAAATAGATTCTATATTGGTGTGTAAATCGTTAGATAAAATTTCCGGGATTTCGTTTAAGAGGTATTTACTCTCTAAGACTCTTCCTTCCCAACGAAATAATCTTTTTGCAGTTGGATTGGTAAGTACAATTTTACCTTTAGAGTCTAGTAATATTGCTCCATCTGCCATAGTAGCTATAAGCGACTGTTGTTTTATCTGGGCGGCTTTTAGCTCTTCAATATTGGCTTCATCATAATTTTCGAGTTGAGAGGCCATTCGGTTAAAACCATTTAATAATTCTCCAAGGTCACCAGTCATTGGGAGAGAAATTCTTGATTTGAAATTACCCCTTGAAATCTCTCTAACACCTCTTACTAACTCTCTAACAGGCCTAGTAATTGTAAGGGCGTTAAATACGGCTCCTAAAATAACTAAAACCCAAATAGAAATAAACACTGCAATAGTGACCTCTCTTGTTAAGGCAGCGCTTGCTAATGCTTTTTTATTAGGTGTAACCCCTAAAGCTAAAGTTCCAAGATATTTACCTTTCCATAGCATAGGAACAAAGACATCAGTTACTTGACCTTGAGGAGTGGCGTGTTGTCTGACTAAAGGAAATTGCGGTCTTTTTTTTAGTTCGGAAGGTAATTTTAACTTTCTTGTTAATTGGAATTGACTATCTGAGGTTGTCGGAGTTGCACTTATTGGGATACCGAGTTGAACAATATCTTCTGCATCAGTAAAAAATATATAACGTAAATTTCTACTAGATCTCCAAAATTTTTCAGCAACACTCGAGATCTCCTTTTTTTGATTATTAGCAACTAATTCTGTAACATTTCCTGAGAGTAAAAGTCCTAAATCTCTTGCATATCTAGTATCATTCATACCCGCGTCCCTTTGGATACTATTAAGAGCAAAAAAAGTTATACCTGTCATTAAGAGGCTAACGACGAGAGTAGCTATAGCTAATAATTTTGTTCTTAAACTAAACCCACTCCACCAAGTTAATATTCTATTTGACAAATAATTAGAGTTTATATTCTCATTTTGGTTTGAGGAAGAAAATTCTCCATTTTGAGGCCCCTTAGAACTTGTCATGTTATTATCACCAATTACATTTAGTTCTTACTTGATGGCCAATATCTTTTCTATAAAACATCCCTTTAAAGTTAATTTTTTTTAAATTTTTATATGATTTGTCAAACACTTCATCAAAATTTTTTCCCTGGCAAACTACACTCAAGACTCTTCCACCATTTGTTACAACCTTTCCTTCTTTATTTAAAGATGTACCTGAGTCGAAAATTTGTAATTCATCAGATTCATTAACTTCTAAATCTATTGGATGACCTACATCATATTTACCTGGATAACCTCCTGAAGTGGCAATAACACAACCACTTACCTTATCAGGCATATTGATTTTTTGATTACTAGTTAACATCCCCATTGAACATTTTTGGAGAAGCAATACAAAATCTTTATCCATTAAAGGCATAATTGTTTGACATTCAGGATCGCCAAATCTGCAATTGTATTCTATTACTTTGGGACCTTCATTTGTGAGCATCAATCCAAAATACAAAACTCCTCGGTAATCGATATTTTTTTTCTTTAATTGATTAATTGTCGGTTCAATGATTTCATTGGTTATTCTTTCAAGATAACTTTTTGTTATTAGTGGTGTCGGAGAATAAGCACCCATACCCCCAGTATTAGGTCCCTTATCATTCTCATTAAGACGTTTATGATCTTGCGCAGTTGGTAGTAAAACATAATTTTCTCCATCACATAAAGCAAATACTGAAACTTCTGGTCCTCGCATTTTTTCTTCCAAAACAACTATTTGACCTGCATTCCCAAACTTGCCATTAAATATTACTTTTGCGGCATCAAGAGATTCTTCCCTAGATTCAGGTACGAAAACTCCTTTACCCGATGCCAAACCATCAGCTTTTACTACTAATGGTTCAGGAGATTCAGATATAATTTTTTGTGCCTCTTTTATAGAATTAACTTTCCAGAATTTAGCTGTAGGGATATTTGCATCTTCCATAAACTTATTTGCCCAAGACTTACTTGATTCTAATTTTGCGCCATCTGCACCAGGTCCAAAAACTTTAAATTTTTTCTCTCGAAGAGTGTCAGCTAAACCCATTGCTAAGGGATTTTCAGGACCTATTATGACTAAGTCTATATCTAAATCACTAACATGCTTTATTAATGATTTTGTATCATTAAAGTCTAAGTCGATTCTTTTTGATTTATTAATTCTCGTTGATCCTGCATTACCAGGAAGAAGATAAATGTTTTTTATTAATTCATTTTTTTGTATCGCCCAAGCGAGAGAATTTTCCCTTCCTCCATTACCAATGATTAAAACGTTTTCCAATTTGTTTTTAGAGTTAATTGAATTAGTACGCATGAATTGGTTTATTTAATAATTATTGGTTTAGATTAATCATTCGTTAAAATGTAATTAATCATTTTTAAGAAAATCAATCTTTACTAGATATTCTAACTAAATTTTATTTCTAGTTATTAATTAAGGAACTGTTTTATGACAAATAAATTAGGCTTAATTTATGAAGGTAAGGCAAAAAAAATTTATGCTCATAAGGAAACAGATAAGGTAATAATTGAATTTAAGGATGATGCAACAGCATTCAATGCACTGAAGAAGGCTAAATTTGAGGGTAAGGGTAGGTTGAATTGTCTTATTAGCGCAAAACTTTTTGAATTTTTAATCAAGAAAAATATTTTTACGCATTATCTTGGTCTTGATTGCGATAATGTCATGATTGCTCGAAAAATAAAGATAATCCCTCTTGAATTTGTTCTAAGGAATAAGGCTTATGGTTCTCTTTGCAAGCAAACTACAATTAAGTCAGGTACTATTTTAGAAAGTCCTTTGATTGATATTTATCTTAAGAATGACTCTCTTAATGATCCACTCCTCACAAAAGATAGAATTAAATTACTTAATTTAATTAATGATAAAGATTTAGAATTTATAATTAACCAGACATTAAAAATAAATAAACTCCTAAAAGAATTTTTCCAAAATATAAAACTTGACTTAATAGACTTTAAATTAGAATTTGGATATGATTCAAATGGACAAATAGTTTTGGGAGATGAAATTAGCCCTGACAATTGTAGATTATGGGATATTAATCAAAATAATGATACAATAGTAAGCCTAGACAAAGATAGATTTAGAAATGATTTGGGCGGGCTGATTGAAGCATATAGTGAAATTAATAACAGAATGAATAATTTCATTTAAATCAATTCAAAGCACAAATTCAGCAAATTATTCCGTTTTAAAATTCTATGCCAGATCATCTTCCCAATTATAGAAAAGGCTTTACAAGCGTTGCTTGCACCTCTTTACTATTGTTATCTAATAACTCTGAATTGCGCGCGAAGTTTTTGGTTAATAATGAAGAAGTTTTGTTAAATAATAAGTATGGGATAGAAAATATTCATATCAATAATAATTTAGAAACAGATTTTAATATATTTTCAGAAAATAATTTTTTGATAGTAAATAATGGAGAGAAGGTTGGGGAAGAAAATGTTCTTATTTCAGAAATAATCATAGAAGGGTGGGAGAACCATCCTGAAGGGAGAAAGTTAGAATTAAAAGCTTATGAATCAATGAGTATTAAACCAGGAAATATTATTGATAATCAAATTTTAAAAAAAGATTTAAATTCAATATATGCAAGTGGTTGGTTTTCTGGGGTTCAGGTCAAATCTGAAGATGGACCATTAGGTGTGCGACTAATAATAAATGTAGTTCCAAATCCAATTTTAGAAAAAGTTGAGCTTAAACAAGAGCAAACTATTATTCCTAAAAAATTAGTGGACGAGTTTTTTGCAAGTTCTTATGGAACCACACTTAATTTGAATAATCTCCAACAAAAAATTAATTTAATTAGAAAGTGGTATGAAGATAAAGGCTATTCTTTAGCGAGAATAACAGGACCTGAAAGAATAACTGAGGATGGTCGTGTTATTTTAAATGTCTTTGAAGGTACGGTTTCTGATATTGAATTAAGATTTATAGGTGCTGATGGAGAGGCTTTTGTCGAAGGAAAAGATGGGAAAAAAATACCCAGAAAAGGCAAAACAAAAGATTGGGTTATTAAAAGAGAATTAAAGACAAAGCCAGGATCAATTTTTAATCGAAAAGTTTTAGAGGAAGACATCAAGAGACTCTATGCACTTTCATTGTTTGATGATGTTAAGGTGTCTTTGGGTCCAGATAGTCAGAATCCCAGTCAAGTAATTTTAACTTTGGATTTGAGTGAGCAAAGAACAGGATCTTTGACTGGTGGGCTTGGTTATAGTAATGCGCAGGGTGTTTTTGCACAAATTGGTTTACAAGAAAGTAATGCTTTGGGAAGAGCATGGTCTTCCAATATAAATTTGAATTTCGGAGAGTACGGGACGACTTATAATTTTTCTATATTTGACCCCTGGATTAAGGGAGATAAAAATAGGACTTCATTTAGAACAAACGTTTTCCTAAGTAGAGATTATCCTCGGGAATTCAGAAGTGAAGATAATGGCAGATTATATGCTGTTGATAATCAAATTAGTAGTACTAACGATACTTTTTCAAACATAGTTTTAGAAAAAACAGGAGGTGGATTTAGATTTACAAGACCCCTTAATGGTGGAGATCCTTTTAAAAATTCTAAGTGGAGAATAGGTACTGGAATGAACTTTAAACAAGTTAGAATGATCGATAGTGGAGGAAATAGGAAGCCTTATGGGACACTAAATCCAACAACAGCTAATATAAGCGAGATTATATGTATAGGATACTCTCCTTCGGACGGTAGTTGTCCTACAGAAAATACATTAGTGAGTGTTTTAGGAAGTGTAGCCAGAAATAATTTGAATAATCCTGTAAACCCTACTTCTGGAAATAAATTCTTAATTGGTTCTGAACAATTCATCTCTCTAGGAAGTAACTCTCCCACTTTTAATAGGATGCGCGCCTCATATGCATTTTTTGTCCCAGTAAAATTAATTAATCTAACTAAAGAATGTAGGTCGAAGGATTCTTCGAGCGTTGATTGTCCCCAAACTATTGGATTTGAAGTTAAGGCTGGCAGTATTTTCGGCGACTTGCCACCTTATGAAGCTTTTTGTATGGGAGGTTCTTCATCTGTAAGAGGATGGGCTGCATGTGATCTTGCAGTAAGTAAAAGTTTTGTTGAGGGTTCAGCGGAATATCGATTCCCAGTTTGGAGAATGATATCCGGAGCCTTATTTGCCGATGTAGGTAGTGATTTAGGGTCTCAGAGTGATGTCCCAGGAAAGCCTGGTGAATTACTGAAAAAATCTGGTAGCGGTTTCTCTCTCGGTGCGGGAGTTGGAGTTAAAACACCAATTGGGCCACTTAGATTAGACGTTGCAAGTCAAGACTTGAGCGGTGATATGAGATATACCCTAGGAGTGGGATGGAAATTTTAAGTGTTTTTGTGGCCCTCTAATTACGACTTTTGCTATACCCTCTCTGGTGTTGTTACGAGAGTTGGTATAGGTCTTCACAGCGGTGAAAAAACTAAAGTTAAAATATCTTCTTATGAAAAAGAAGGATATCATGTTTGTTTTTCAGACGCGCCAAATGAAGTCTTCAAATTAGACCAGGAATTAATTGGCAGTACTATGCTTTGTACTGCTGTTAAATTAGGTCAAAGAAATCTTTATACGATTGAACATTTATTATCATCTCTTGCAGGTTGCGGTTTGAGTTATATTTTAATCGAAGTGGAGGGTAAAGAAATACCCCTTTTGGATGGATCAGCGATTCAGTGGGTCCATGCTTTTGAAGAGGTTGGGGTTAAAAGAGTTCCAAATCCAACTAATTTTTTTAAAGAAATTAATAAACCAATAATTTTTAATAAAGACAGCTCAGTCATTGCTTTAACACCCTCGAATAAGTTAACCATCATATCCACTATAAGTTTTTCCTATAAAGCGATAGGAGATCAAACTTTTGTAATTGATTTAAATCCAAAATGTTTTGTTGAAAAGATAGCTCCTGCAAGGACTTTTGGTTTTAAGGATCAATTTCAGGAACTAAGTGAATTGGGATTAATAAAAGGTGGCAGTTTGGAAAATGCTCTTGTGTGTGATGGTGATAATTGGGTAAATCCCCCATTAAGATTTAATAATGAACCTATAAGACATAAAATTTTAGACCTTATTGGGGACTTGGCTTTGGTAGGGTTACCTAAGGCTCAAATTTTAGTTTATAAAGGTTCGCACTCCTTAAATGCTTTATTAGCCTCATCACTGAAAAATTAAGTTTATCTTTTTAAGTTTTGGACAATCAACTCTCAAATACAAATATTCAAATTACTTCTGAGGAAATATTAGGTCTTCTTCCTCACAGATTTCCTTTCGCCCTGGTGGATAAAGTCATTGAACATATACCTGGGCATAAAGCTGTCGCATTAAAAAATGTAACTTTAAATGAACCTCAATTTCAAGGTCATTTCCCTGAAAGGCCCCTAATGCCGGGAGTACTAATTGTTGAATCAATGGCTCAAGTTGGTGGGATTATTGTTACACAAATGCCTGATATCCCAAAAGGACTTTTTGTTTTTGCGGGAATAAATAATGTCAAATTTAGAAGACCAGTAGTCCCCGGCGATCAATTAGTGATTACCTGTGAGTTATTGAGCATTAAAAGAAAAAGATTTGGGAAAGTCAAAGGAGAAGCAAAAGTTGATGGCAACCTAGTTTGCTCAGGGGAATTAATGTTCTCACTTGTGGATTAATTAAATGGAGATGAAAAATACAAAAAAATCCTCAAACTTTAAAGGTGTTAAAATCCATCCAAATGCATTTGTTGATTCAAAAGCTGAATTACATGATGGAGTGATTATCTCAAGTGGAGCGATTATTGGTCCTGATGTAGTTATTGGTTCAGGAACTAAAATTGGACCTAATTCTGTTATTGAAGGTAAAACTAAACTAGGTAAGGACAATAGAGTCTTCCCAAATGTTTTTATTGGACTTGAGCCTCAAGACTTGAAATATAAGGGAGCACCGACTGAAGTAATAATTGGAAATAATAATACTTTTAGAGAATGTGTGACGGTAAATAAAGCAACTTATGAAGGAGAAAAAACAGTTATTGGAAACAATAATTTACTAATGGCTTATTCGCATATTGGTCATAATTGTGAATTGAGTAATGGAATTGTTTTATCAAATAGTGTACAAGTAGCAGGGCATGTAAAAATAGAAGATAATGCAATTATTGGGGGATGTTTGGGGATTCATCAATTTGTACAAATAGGTTATTTAGCGATGATAGGGGGTATGACGAGAGTTGATAGAGATGTGCCTCCATTTTGTTTGGCAGAGGGACATCCTGGAAGATTAAGAGGTTTAAACCGAGTTGGAATAAAAAGAAGTGGTTTGATGGAAAATCAAGACTTTGATATTAAGTTACTTCAAAGTACCTGGAATTTAATTTTTAAGTCCAATGAGTCAATTTCTAATTCATTGATAACCGCAACTGAAGGGGAATTAGATTTTTCTTCTGCAAAACTTTGTGATTTTTTAAAAGAATCAATATCTAAGAACAGAAGAGGACCAATGCCGTCACAAAATTTATGAATAAGAAGATTTTTATAAGTACTGGAGAGGTTTCTGGAGATTTACATGGGAGCTTATTATCCAATGCATTATTTGATGAAGCTAAAAAGCGTTCAATTGATTTGGAGGTTTATGGGTTGGGTGGAGAAAGAATGAGAAAAGAAGGCGTAAAAATTTTGCAAGATACAACATCAATTAGTGCTATTGGTATTTGGGAGGCTTTGCCACTTATTATTCCTACGTTAAAAATTCAACAAAACTTTTATAAATTTCTTAAAAAAGTTTCCCCAAGTTGCCTAATTTTAATAGATTATATGGGTCCAAATATCAATATAGGAAGAAAGGTAAAAAGTGGCAATTCCAAAATTCCAATTTACTATTACATAGCACCTCAAGAATGGGCTTGGAGAGTTGGAAATAATTCGACAACAGATCTGATAGGTTTTTCAGACAAAATTTTTGCAATTTTTAAACAAGAAGCAAATTTTTATAAAAGGCGAGGAGGAAACGTATTATGGATAGGACATCCGATGATGGATTTAACAAAGAAACTGCCTAACAAAAAAGATTCTAGAAAAATATTGAAACTGCGTCCAAATGAAAATATATTATTGATAATGCCAGCTTCAAGAGCTCAAGAATTAAGATATGTATTACCTTCATTCTTAAAGACTGCAAAAAAATTACAACAAAAATATCCAAATTTAATAGTTTACATACTCTCATGTAGAAGTGTTTTCGATGATAAATTTTCTAGTGCATTAGAAAAATTTGAAGTTAAAGGTAAAGTTGTTTCTCAAGAAGAGATAGAACAATTAAAGACTAATATTTACTCATTAAGTAAAATAGCCCTATGTAAATCAGGAACCGTGAATATGGAATTAGCACTATATGGAGTGCCTCAAATCGTAGGTTATAAAGTTAGTAAGGTTACTGCTTTCATAGCAAAAAAGATTTTAAATTTTAAAGTAAGGTTTATTTCCCCTGTTAACTTATTAGTTAAGAAGAAGATTATTCCGGAATTCGTTCAGAAAGATTTCAAAACCGAAAATATGTATAAAAAAGCTTGTCAAATTATGGATCGTAAATCAGAAAAACTTAAAATTTTGGCAGGGTATGAACTTTTGAAAAAAGAATTAGGAGAAAAGGGGGTTGTGAAAAGAGCTGCTGAGGAAATTATTGATTCAATAATCTGAAGGTTATGTTTAAGACTATGCATTGCATTTTTTCGTTAGTTATCGCCTTCGCAATTTTAATAAGTCCATTACACGCATCTGCAGAGGAAGTAATTCTGGCAGGAGGTTGTTTTTGGTGTCTTGAACATGATTTAAAGTCCTTAGAAGGTATAAATAAAGTTGTAAGCGGATATTCAGGTGGAGATTTGCTAAAACCAACTTACGAAAATCATGATGGACATCAAGAAGTTGTTTTAGTCGATTATGATCAGAAACTTGTTACTTTATCGAAAATACTCAGGCTTTATATGAGGAATATTGACCCACTTGATGGAGAGGGACAATTTTGTGATCGCGGGGATTCTTATAGGCCTGTAATCTTTTATAAAAATTTTGAGGAAGAAAACGAAGCTAGAAATGCCTTGCTTTCGGCATCTTTAGAGTTAGGAGTTTCCCTAGAAGACATTGCAGTTGAGTTAAAAAATAAAGGTATATTTTGGCAAGCTGAAGATTATCACCAAGATTTCGCTAATAAAAATGAATTAAAATATAAATTTTACAGATTCTCATGCGGCAGAGACCAAAGATTGGATAAATTATGGAAAAATAACGCTAGGTCAGTAAATGTGTGGACTAAATAAATACTATTACCTTAAGCTTTTATTTTTTATCAATTGAACTAAAGTTCTTACCCCAAATCCAGTAGCACCTGAAGGATTGATGCCCTTACTTTTATCGGCCCAACAAGTGCCAGCTATATCTATATGTGCCCAATTAATATTCTGATCAAAAAATTCTTCTAAAAAAAGTGCTGCTGTTATTGAGCCGCCAGCTCTTGGACCAGTATTTTTCATATCAGCTATATGTGATTTAAGTCCGTCTTTATAGGATTTTTGTAAGGGCATTTCCCATAGTCTTTCTCCAACTTCGGTTGATGCAGTATTTAAGTCATTAGCCAAGGAACTATTATTACTCCAAAAACCTGCTACATCATTTCCTAGTGCGACAACAATAGCGCCTGTTAAAGTCGCAAGATCTATTATTGTATCAGGTTTTAAATTTGAAGCGTAGGTCAATGCATCTGCAAGTGTAAGTCTGCCTTCAGCATCAGTATTGTTTATTTCAATTGTTTTGCCATTTGATGCTTTTACAACATCTCCTGGATGCACTGCTGATCCATTTATCATATTTTCACAAGCTGCAACTATAAAGTGAATTTCTAATCCTAACGGTTTTATAGCTCCTAGTGCTTTTGCTGCGCCTAATACCGCAGCACTGCCACCCATATCATATTTCATCATTTCTATTTGGGAAGCTCCTACTTTTAAGTTATATCCTCCTGAGTCAAAAGTTAATCCCTTGCCAACTAAGGCAATTTTTTCTTTAACAGGAGTAGGTGATTTTAAAGTTATGTGTATAAATTTCGGCGGCAGGTCAGAACCTTTAGCAACAGCTAGATATGCTCCCATGCCTAGATCCTCACATTCCTTTTTATCTAAAATTTCAATCTCTAAGCCATGATCTTTTGCAATTTTAGTCGCCTGTATAGACATTTCTAGCGGGGTGAGACTATTTGGTGGAGAGGCTACCAGTCTCCTCGCTAATTCAACACCTTCACAAATATATTCAGTTTCTTTGAAACTTATGTCTTGAAATTTAGTTGACAACAAAAATTGAATCTCTTTAAGGCTTGTTTTTTCGTCTCTTTTACTATTGAATCGATTGTCTTTAAAGGTGGCTAATCTAATAGACTCTGCTAAAAAT
>MDSZ01021678.1_pt1 | contig 11769 bp, 10 predicted proteins | sample 811201 | NCBI WGS metagenome assembly MDSZ01 (sample SAMN05326647, study PRJNA326480) | marine metagenome | isolation source: seawater | place: Indian Ocean: North | collected 2010 | reverse complement strand
TCATCGAGAATCAATTCACCCTCATCATCGACAATGATGTCGACTTCCTCTTCTTCCAGTGGTTCAAGGCCTACTTCTTCCCTGCTGGCTCCGTATTTGAGCAAGCGTTCGACCAGCTCCGCCTTCTTCCCAGACGAGGCCAATTCCTTGTCCTTGCACAGGGCTCTGAGGGCAGCAACGGTCAATGCAGAGTCCGACGCCATGTTATGACCTCGATAATCAGGCGCCACTTGGACCCTTTGAAGGCTCGCTTGAGAAGAGCATGAATCAAGGGTGTTGCATACCCTTCAACATGACACGGGCTCAACTGTTGAATGGCGTATAGGTTCCGTCAGCATTCTTGATGTACGGTTGTGGATCGAATGTGTTGTCTGCTTTGAGGATGTAGTGGTATCCATCTCCAGATTCAATGTAATTCAATGCTGTTGCAGGTGCAGCAGGTGCTACAGGTGCAGCTGGCGCTGCAGCATAGGGGCTTGCAGCCTGAGCAGGGGCAGCCGTGGGTCCAGGTGCTGGAGCAGCCGTGGGTCCAGGGGCAGATGCAGGAGGTGGGCCAGCAGGACCGTCAGCAGGAGGTGGGCCAGCAGGTCCGGCACTGATTACCGCTTGATTTGTATCGTGCATTACCGAATCCTCGGTACTCATTGAACCTCTTCGAACTGAGGTTCTTTCTTTCAGAATCTTACCTTTTCGCTGCGCTCCGATGAATGCAAATATTGCCCACAATAACGAGAGGCCACCTAAGCCACCACCGATTTCTCTCAGGCCATATACTGATGCAGTCACTTCAAGTGAACCCTGATCATGACCATAATCTTCGTATTCGACTAAGAGACAATATCCACCAGGATCCAATCTGAATTCAAACTCATAAGTTCCCTTGGGTTGAGAACCTTCAAACAGAATATGGTTATCTGAATATGATTCGTTTCTCGCAACTGCGGCCTCAAATTCCAACATTTCATCAGTTACCTCATCTGTTCCGCAATGCGCTTCAATTACATGTACAGAGAAATCTCCGCCGTCCATTGGAACCACTTCAACTACCAGTCTGATGTCGGTACTATCTTTACCATCGATTGGCATTCCAAACAAGTATGGTAATTCACGTTGCAATTCCCCTCCTGAAACATCGTCAGTCAATACGGTTTCATCATCCCAAGGTGCTGGAACGGGTAGTGGAATTAGTGCAAAAGAGAACATTATTGCTGCAATTCCAAGGTACATGAAGACATTCCATCTTGCCTTTTTCACCTTGGTGCGTAACTCTTCAGTACTCAATTCTCCCTTTGCTGCTCTATCTGCTTGATCCATGGCTTCAGCGCCGGGGGGCGGTCCTGATGGCCCTGCCATTTCGGGTCTTGCAGCGGGGGGTGGTCCACCTGCTTCGCCAAGTTCATCCGGTGGGCCCCATGCTGGTGGCATTACTCTGCGGAGTACCACCTTCGCCTTCAAAGGCGCGATTCCCCAATCTTGCTATTTTTACGATTTATTGGGCATTCAATTGAAATGGGAGGGGGTCGCGGGAATTAGCCATGAGGTTGGCAATTCTTTCGCGCGGTCCGCGTTTGTATAGCACTCGCCGACTTGTTGAGGAGGCAAGGAAAAGGAATTGCGACGTGGAAGTCTTGGACCCATTGCAATTTTCATTGATGATTGCCGAAGATAGTGTCCAGATTCTGCATAAAGGGCGGCGTTTTTCTCACGATGCAGTTCTACCACGAATAGGCCATTCTATTACCGATCATGGAGTTGCGCTGATGCGTCAGTTCGAACAATTAGGAATCTATACGGCTAATTCTAGTTCGGGAATCATCCAAAGTAGAGACAAATTGCGCGCTAGTCAAATACTGGCCAAGAACAAGATCGATATTCCACGAACAGCATACGTCAGAGACCTCAGGGATGTAGAGAATGCTATCGAAGATGTAGGCGGATTACCGGTTGTCGTTAAGGTCACACAAGGTACACAAGGCAACGGCGTCTTTCTTAGACACACTCCTCGGGAAACACGGCACCTTGTTGAAGCGTTGTTGTTGACGGGTAAAGCGGTACTTATTCAGGAATACATTGCTGAAAGCCATGGTGTAGATGTTAGGGCCTTAGTTGTGGGCGACAAGGTTGTTGCCAGTATGCGTCGGCGAAGTCGCGGTAGAGAATTTCGTTCTAATTATCACCTCAATGGAACTGTTGAACCTATCGACATTCCACTTGAATATGAAGAAGTGGCCAAGCGTGCTGCAAGAGTTCTAGGTCTGAAAGTTGCAGGAGTGGATCTTCTGGAGGGCACTGACGGCCCATTGGTATTAGAGGTGAATTCATCTCCTGGCTTAGAAGGGATAGAGAAAGCAAGCGGCGTCAATGTTGCAGCACACATCATTGATTTCATCATCGATGACCACGATTTTACGGATATCGACATGGCGCAATTGATGAGGACTCAACCCGGTCAAGGGGCATTGTCACTACACTTGAGAAACCACATCTCATTGATAGGTAGGATGATTGAAGACATATTCCCTGCAAGCATGAAAGATTCCATACCAGTATTTGCATTATCTAGGGACAAGAAACTCCACTGGAATCCTGATCCACAGACTCAACTTCGGTATGATGACGTCATTATCTTCTATGGGCCTACCAAGGCTTTGCGAGCAGCTTTGAAGTCGGTCACTCGTGGAACCGGTGTCGAATCCACCACCACCTCTCAAGGAACTAGCGATTCTTCTGTTGAGTCAGGCCAATAGAACCGAAGTTCAGTTGTTTTTGCGATGTTTTGTCGAAGGCTTCATGATGTCACACCCCCAGTGGCCATCACCCCTCCGGGGGTAGGGATGCACTCCGCTACGGCGGTCAAGGAGGCGTTAGCATGCGCGATGAGGGATACAAGGACTTGGTCAAGCGCCAAACTTTTCTTGATTCTCAGAAGGACAATGGCTTGTCTCCAACAGCACCTTCGCCTAACCTCCCTCAACGTCTTGCAAGATTAGCCAATCTAGCGTGGCTGGGGTGCTGGAGGCAACAATTGCAGATTGAAGGAAAGAGCGAGAATACGCGTAAATCCTATCTCATTGGTGTTAGATCTTTGATCGAGACTCGATTACCTGGGGAAGATATCATGACTCGCGATGAGGCTGAGTCGATTTCTGTTGAACAATTGCATGTTCACATTGCTCCCCATTCCGGGCGATTAGACGTTTGGCAGCAGTCATTGAGTCACCTCAAACCATCTACTGTACACGCTAGATTAGCTGCTGCAGGCCATTTATTGCGTTGGCTCGGGCATAGTATGCCGGAGCATGTCAGTAGGCCTCATCGTGGTAGAAGGCTACCGAGAACATTGAATCGCAGCGAGTTAGAGAGCGTGCGGCGCGCCGCTGCAAATTGCGAGAATCCAGTTGCCAATGTAATCATCACGATACTGTTGGATACTGGAATCAGGGTTAGTGAACTTTGTAATATGGACGAACATGATATCGATATAGAGGACAATAGCGCTAGAGTAGTCGGTGGTAAAGGGAACAAGGATAGAATGGTGCTATTCACTGAACAGACTACTAGAGCACTGGAATTATGGGAGCCGAGCCGTATTTCCCGTAACATCCACGAAGATAGTGCCTTGTTAATCAACAATAGAGGAGGGCGTTTAACCCCGCGTTCAGTTCAGAAATTGATGAACGATATTGGCACATCCGCAGGTTTACCCAGAGGTCGCTTAACTCCTCACGTACTACGTCATAACTTCGCTACTGGTCTATTGGAAAGGGGTGCTGACCTTGTTTCGATTCAACGTCTATTGGGTCATGCCAACATCTCTACAACTCGGGTATATCTTGAGATTGGTGATCAGACTTTGAGAGAGGTCTACAAGCGAGCACAAATCCTCAGAGATGCATTGGAAGAACAGGAGCAACCAAGTGGAGAAGAATCAACCACGCTTACGAACTCTCTTGACTGACTTTTCAGGCCCATTCCAATCGCGTGAAGCAGACACTCGATTTCCTTCGTGCCCTTCGATAGGACAGTATTTTCCACTTCTACATCGAGAACAATTACCCTTTGGTGGCATTTCAACGGTCTTCCTTAGACGGCCGTACTTCCTCCTAGGCATCACCCAGTATTGGGCATCGTCGGTCCATGAAAGATTCGCGTGAAAATTCACTTTTTCTTCTTGAACCAAGACATGTCTGAAACTTTCTTTGGGACGTTGATTATCCTACTCTTTTTGTCGTCTGCTTTTGGTTTGGACTTTGTCTTCTTTTTTGCGGCTGGGTTCCTCTTTTTCGCCGCTTTACTGGGAGATTTCTTAGCACTGGATTTCGCCTTTGGTTTGGTTGCTTTCGCCTTGCTTTGTTTCTTTGTTGATTTGCTCTCAGCCTTCTTTGAACTAGCTTTGGCTTTGCTTTCTTTTGGAATTGCGGGAGTGGTCGTGGCAATTGCCTTCGCCCTCTTTGTTGCCGCTGCTTTCTTTGCAGCAGTCTTTCTCTTTGCAGCAGCAGAGGTCCGTTTCTTAGCCGCTGCTGTTTTCTTTGCGGCCGCTTCTTCTTCCGCTTTCTTCTTCGCCGCAGCGTTTCGCTTTCTTGTAGCAGCAGCCTTCTTTGCTATTGCTGATCTTTTTGCTGCCGCTTCTTCTTCCGCTTTCTTCTTCGCCGCAGCATTTCGCTTTCGAGTTTCTGCCGCTTTCTTTGCTGCAGTAGATTTTGATTTACTGCCACTCTTGCTCGAGGAGGACTTCTTCTTAGCCACTATTCCACCTGAGCCCCCGTTGGGGGTTCAGGATTTCAATATGACCTAACGAATCAAATTCTAACACAATGATGATGTGTACAATCTTCCTCCTCATTTTGTGCCCCAAGAGGATTCTGAATCCATTCTCAGCCTCGACGCGAGAAATACTGTGTTATGGGCGCAGGTGCGTAAGGCGAAAGACGAATTTGGAATAGAGGACGATGGGGATGCAGGGATTCTACGTCCATCTAGGCACCCTAAAGCAGGCTCCAGCATTATTCTCGGAGATATCATGACGATGTTGATGCGGGTATTTGGAGCACATGCACCTCCCAAAATTGTCGAATTACCAGGATTTGATGAACAGAGATGGAAGATTGAATTTGGTGATGAAGAGGTACGTGTTGAGGTTGAGAGTAGACCTTATTGGGGATTTGGCTTGTTTGCCTCTTCATTTTACAATAAAATCACGCTTTCTGGTCCAATCGATAGAAGATGCAGGATGGTTCTTGATCTTGCATCAGCAATTGGCAGACCTCCATGGGAGCCTGTACGTAGAGGACGTTGGGTCAAAGTCACTGGAATGGATACTGAACAGCACTCAAAACATTGGAATCTGCACATGAATCATTGTAGAACAGGATTCAAGGCTGAGATGGAGAAACGAGAGCAACGAATCAACGAGATGGAGAAGAAATTGACCACTTTAGACGAAGGGGAATACCCAGAATATGATAGGAGAGTCGGTAAATCCGCTATCGAAAGAGCACTCAGAGATATTGATGTTTCAAACAAGGCTTTGCATGAAGATAACGCTGCAGCGGTGGAAAGAGCACTGGCCCGAATTGATATCGCCCTGATTGAAGCAGATCCTTCTAACCGATCTAGGAATGAAATGTTTCAGGAGGAGGAAGAGTTAGCCTATGGTGTGGTAAGCGAAGAAGCAAATCTAGGCGATGTTCTCGCAGCCGCACCTAGTATGCCCGAAGACGACACCTCAATACAAGTTCAACAAAACGAAGAAATGCCGATAGAAACAGGTGCTTCGGCGGATGATTTATTGCTGTATATCGCCGAAAAAGAAGAAGAAATCCCCTTTGTGGACCTTTCAATCAGTGAAGAAGAATGAATCATCATTCCCCGTCGCGTTGAAATAGGGATGGCATTTCGCCGGCACGCTGGTCTACCATGGCGGTCAAGAAGAGCAAGAAGGATGGCAGCGGAATCCAACAGGCTGCAGGCCTTATCAGATACTTCGATGAAGAATCGGAAGATGCTTGGCATTTTACCAAGGGGCAAGTGTATGCTGCCTGCATTCTGCTTTCGACAGTAATTTATCTGGCCAACCACGGTGTGCTGAGTTGGTTCTTTGGAATTTTCTGAAATCACAGATTAGGTTCAATCAATACAACCTGCCCTTCAGAGGCCATTTCTTTCGCTAACGCCATGGCGGTATCAAAGTCTGCTGTGCAACCAAGTGGTTGAGGCTGTCCATCTTCTCCTTGAATCATCAATCTGTGCGATAATGAAGCCAATACTTCTGCACTGACTTGCTCCCAAATCCATTCTTCATCTTCAACAGTGATCATTGCTGGCACCCGCATTCTTGGTCCTTCTTCTAGACGACTTCTCTTGGCTCGTCCTCCAATGTTCAACATCCGTTTCATTCCATTACGAAACTGTACTTTTCTGTCTTTTTCAATTCCTTCGCGAAAGGCTCTCCCCATCATTCATCCCATCCTGGGAACCTTGATTCCCAACTCTCAGGCCATTCTTTGCATTGATAATAGTTAGGGGCTGAAAAGAAACGCCATGGCAATTAAGCAACCAATTCACAGATTCCGTCAATCTATGTGTTCAGGCCATGCGTGAACCAGAATTCCTGGAATTAATGTGCTGATGAACAAAACTGGAAGTATCGCAATCAAGCCAATAATATCGAAAGCGAATAAGAACAACAACAGAATCAAGGCCAAATCGGTCAATAGGATTGTAATAAGCCAATTTTTCTTCCTTTTTTTGGAAAGCCGTACGTCCTTCTCGAACATAGGAGGAATTATTGCAGCAAAAGAAAGAGCGGGCAGTAGAGTCAATGCCAGCAATGCTGAGCGAGGCTCCCACAGGGCCAGTGCAGGTGTTCCAGCCATCAACATCACAGTCCACCCCCATAATTCGGCGCGCGGCCTATCGTCAAAACCTACCAATGGTAACAACATTCCAACCGCTCCTAGGAGAATTAGTGGCATTGCCAATCTAGCTAACAATGCAGTTGCACCCCATGCTGCATCCACCCCTGGAAGGCCGGCCAATAGGCACCATCCGCCAACCAACAATAGGAACAATGTATGTCCGATGGTAGCGGCTAGGCCTTTCCATCGATCGCTGCCTATTCTTGTGCGATGAGCACTTACTGCAGCAGCGTGTAAAGAACAACTACTGAGAATCAGTGTGCCACAAAAAGCCAACATGAATGCGGTTCTTCTCCCGTGTGCCGAATCTAGTACCAAATCACTGAGGGCCATGCCATCGGAAACCGTATTCAAATCATCCATAGTTAATCCCAAGAGAATGGCAGAGATTGGCATAGCAACAAACCATCCTGTTCCGGGATGAGGTCTAGAGATGGTATCTGGCCACTTAGCGGGGCATGTCACGTCGGTCAAGTGTAGAATACCAAAGCCGATCAACCAACCGCCCAACAGTAATGTTGGTGCCATAATTAGCACATTCCACATGGAAGGTGGAGCAGGGACTTCTGCAGGGATGACAATATTCCCCGTTTCAGGAAAAGGGTTTGATGGAAGCAAAGCGAACATCATCAGACACCAAAAAACACCGAACCAAATGAGTACTCCATCATGCATTCGGTGGCTATCTCCTGCGATATCGCCTCCTTCATCTAGAACAGAAGTCGTTACTGCTAGGTGCAGTCCGAGCCCTAGCATGACAAGTAATGCCCACGTTGTCCAACCAGTCATCGCAACCGCTAATCTACTGATGAGAGAGTATTCTTCAGTCAGCCGCATTGCAACCCTTTGGTGGTCAGTATCAAGGCTGAGGTGGGCAATGATGTCGAAAACTAATGCTAGTCCCACCAATATGCCGGGAAACCAAGGTAAGTAATGGTCAATTTTACCCCAGATTGGGTGATGAGCGTTATCGAAACGCATGTGAATCATTGGCCAGAATGGCAGGAATGCTGCTACCAACAAAGAGAGGAAAGCGGGCCATTCAGGTGACAACAGACCCCCCGCCATACCACTTGGGCAAAGTCTCGATTCATCAATGAGCCGCCTATCTTGTTTGCATAGACTCATTTGCTGTTTCCTTACCGAAGGCTCGTGTTCGATGCTCAGGTGGCGAAAGAAAGCCCCCTACTCAAATTAGTGGAGAGGTTGGGACATTCCGTTGAAGAGTGGCTATCTTGTTGTATTGAAGACCTACCTGAAACTCTCCGCATTAACACATTGCGCAAGGATGAGGAATGGACTAGGACTCAACTTGAATCCATGGGTGGAACTGCATATTCTTGGTTTCCGGATGCATACAAAATGCCTTGGCAGAGAGGCTCAATACCAGAGCAATTTCGTGACCTGTACATCGCTTTACATGAAACAGGAAGAATCACTCGGCAAGAAGCTGCATCGATGCTACCCGTTCTTTGTTTACAACCTGAATCAAACGAAAGAGTACTGGATATGTGTGCGGCTCCCGGCTCAAAAACAACTCAGATTGGTGAGAGGATGAATGATTCAGGAGTTTTGGTCGCCAACGACGTTTCTTCTTCCCGTCTGAATACATTGGTCAGTAACCGTTCTCGCGTCGGCTTATTCAATACGGTTCTATGTCGACATGACGGCAGACATTTTCCTGCCGTTCCAGACCCCGGTTTCGATGCTATTTTGGTAGATGCTCCTTGTACAGGAAGTGCTACAGTTCGCAAAAATAGGCATGTTTGGAAGAATTGGAAAGAAGAATCCGGTTGGTCGCTGAGAAGATTGCAGGAAGACATTCTGAAACGGGCATGTTCCTTGTTGAAGCCGGGTGGGCGATTGGTCTATTCTACGTGCTCATTTGATCCAGTTGAGAACGAAGGCGTAGTTTCTCAAATCCTCTCTGAATTGGATTTCATAGAGGTACAGGAAATCGATGTAAAACAGGTCCTTCCAGGACTTAAATTGAGAAATGGAATCTGCAATTGGAAAAATGAAAAAGTCAATTGGGAAGATAAGAGGTTAAAGCACTCCTTGAGACTTGCTCCTGAAGACAATGATACTGGAGGATTTTTCCTTGTGTTATTGAAGCACGTTGGGACTGAAGACACAGCTCAAGCCATGTTGCCCAAAAAGCCAAGATTGGAGATGGAGGAAGTACCTCCTCCCAAAATGGATACTCGACTTCCATCTCCAGCCGAAGAGGCTGAAATATCTGAATTGGCGAACCGTTGGGGAATCGATGAAACTTATTCTTGGTGGAAAAGAGGCAAGAAATTCTCTTTATCGACTCTGGATGTCAAGCACTGGCTATGGGATTCTAAGCGTACCATCAAGCGTAGAGTAATCCAATCTGGTGGTGGATGGAAACCCCTGAATGTTATTCATGCTGGTGCTACAGCATTTCAGCCTTCGAAGAACGGATCAAGGCCACGTTCGGAAGTCAAGCCTTTGTTTGAGCAACTTGGAACGAACACCCATCATGTCTCAGACGAATTGATTTTGGAGTTGCTCGAACAAGGTAATGCAAGTTCCGAATTGACTGCTGAGGTACAAGGATTTGTTTTCCTTTCCAGTCCATGCGATTTGCTCATACCTGCTTGGGCAGGTCAACATTTCAGTTTGATGATTGATGATGCAGAACGCATTATTTTGTTGCAACAGATGAGGATGAAGGCAGAGGATTCATGACTTTGATTCGATTGGCCAAGATGATGGTGCGTGGAATGCTGACTAGACCCGCCATCGCCATATTTCTGGCAATCATGTTATTCCCAATGGTTTCTGCTGAAGAAGAAAATCAGGAAAAATACGTTCTATCCAAGGTCATAGTACCTGATGATGGCGCTACTGCTCCATTGATAGAATGGTTCTGCCATCATGACAACAGTATTTGCACAAAATTCCAATCTGATAATTCATGGGCTCAGGATCAGGATGAAGGGATGGTATGGCTATCATGGCACCCTTCTCGGGGTATTGATGACCCGATGGCAAATCTCGATTCTAGCATGAGGGCTGAGAATTTACAGGCCGAAGTTCCAGCCATTAGGGTTGATCTTCAACCGTTGTCGGGAATTGAAGATGGGGCCGACTTTAATCCAAAAAATGCAGGTTTAGCACTGAATGGAACGACTCCGAGCGCCGGTGGTGTGGTGGCAGCGGAACTTCCCTTAGAGGTCACATTAATCGACATAAATGGGGATGAAATTGTAGATGAGATTCAGGTGGAAAGCGACCTCAAGCCTTTGTACAATCTTTCCAAGGATGTTGTTTTGAACATTGCATTGGTCGAATGGCACCCCGAGATTTGGAATGAGGGGGTTCGACCTCCACATGTAGTTAGAGAGTGGACTGCAACTCAGGCCTTTTCCAAGCGTGAACAAAACACTACTCATGTCGTGACAGGATTTGGCAGCGAACATCTTTCGGCAGCGAATATCAATATCGATGTCGATGATGCAAATCACTGGGGCATAGTTGCATTCCTTGAAGGGCATATTAGCGCGGAAGGAGATGCTGCTGGCGGAGCCCCACCTCCTGGTCTACCCTCTCAAGTTCTTGCAATGACAGATATGCATCTACCGACTATGTGGGAAGGAACTTCTTCGAGTCAGGCATTACCACGCCTCGGTTTCCTAGCGTTTTCGCTAATTTGTGTCGTTATCATCATCCTCACTGAAAGGCAGAGAGAACACGCTTTACCTCGAATAACTGGCAAATTGTTTAGAGAGGAAGATGGTGAGAATGGAGAGTACAATTTGGTTGCCAAGATTGAAGTTCGGTGTGGTAAGTACGATGCGCGAATCGAGAAAGTAGCCATAGATGACCCTTGGAAAATGCGGAGAAGGACCGATATTGATCAAGTCAGGTCTGGAAGCGAACACACATTCGACATTCAGATTCGCGGCAATCCCGAAGATCAAGTGGAAATCATAGTAATCAGGTTCTCTTTGGAAGTTGAGACCTTTGGTAATTGGGTGATGGATCTTAATTTGTCAATACCTTCGCTGACAATTTGAACAAATCTATTGTTTCACTATACATTTTTCACTACTATCTCCGCACATGTTCAAAATTTGTTTATTTTTGGTGGCGAACGTTCATTAGCCGTAGTACTACGGCCAGTTCACCGGGGAGTGAATATGGACTTGGATGAGGTCGATCGCAAGATGATACTGGCATTAATCGAGGAACCCAAGGCTAGCTTGCGTACTTTAGCCTCTGAAGTAGGTATAGCCTTAGGAACCGCTTCTGTACGCCTGAAATCTTTACAGGAAAAGGGAGTAATCCGCGGCTGGAACGTCGATTTAGACCCTCAAGCCATTGGATGGGAGATGTGTGTCATCGTTGGACTAAGGATTGAGAAAGGTAAGATGATGGATGTTCAACAGAGAATCGCTTCAGATCCCAGAGTCTTTTCGGTTTACGATGTCACTGGAGATTTCGATAGTATTGTCATGGCTAGAATAAGGAATAGGCAAGAGTTGAATGATTTGACTAAGGAAGTATTTTCCATAGATGGAATAACTCGCTCTTTCACTCACGTAGTCATGAACACCGTCAAGGAATCAACGGTAACTCCGCCATTTGAATGATGTCAATCGATCTTGCCATCAGGATCTATTTCTGCTAACAACGGTAGCAATTCATCGGCCATGCCATGCAAACTTTCCACCACTCTTGTTTCGGGTTTTAATGCCTTAATCAGCATCTTTCTAGTGTATTCATCAATGCTGATGTCGAAGGCTTTGAGACGTCTATTCAATTCATTCTGCAAACGTCCACCTGTGCGGTCCCAATCCATCATCAGGATAATCGATTCTTT
>MDSZ01174666.1_pt1 | contig 11771 bp, 4 predicted proteins | sample 811201 | NCBI WGS metagenome assembly MDSZ01 (sample SAMN05326647, study PRJNA326480) | marine metagenome | isolation source: seawater | place: Indian Ocean: North | collected 2010 | reverse complement strand
ATGACACGCTTTTTATTTGGAAGGATAGTATCAGGAACACCAAAATTAAAAATAATATTAAAAAGTTGTTTAACCATTTAAATTAGTTATATCAAATAACATTAAAAATTTACATAATAATACAAAGAATGTTAAACGGGGGAGTCAAATAATTTTGTGTGATTAGTAGGCGACCCATCTGATAATGTTGCTTGTAAATCAGCCTGTTTTGGCAATAATTTTAGTGCAATATTTAATGGTTTTTCATTTTCTGTTGTTTGATTAGGGGGTATATCTATTACTAAATGTTTCTTGAGATCATGTTTTAAGCGTTTTATATACATATCAAGAATCTTGGTTAAGTTATTTATAATTGAATGAATAACCTTATTTGGTTTTTGTGTATATAAACTGAAAAAATCTTGGGCAGTATAATGATCAATAAGTTTTTTTTCAAATTCACTAATGATATCACGAAAAACTTTTTCAATTTCTGGTAGATTCTTTATAATTTTTTTTAAAAAGTTAGGGTTTTTCTTAGTCTCAGTTGAGAAATAAAAAAGAGGGTTACTTTTAATGTTATAAGTGATTTGACCCTCATAAATGGCATCACCAAGAAATTGAGTCAAAGCCTTTTGGGGGTTAATCGGATTATTATTTAGCTCTAAAAGATTACGAAGGAGATCTTGAAGCCGTTCAGGGGTGCTAAAGCCAAGTAAAGCAGTAGAAACTGGAACAAGAGTAAACTCAACATCAGTAATTTCATTAAGGCAATCAATATCATTGGCATATTTTGCCAAAAGTTGTGTATGGTCTATTTGTTCAAAGTAGATATAGAGTTCTATTAATGAATTTAAAAGATTAGGGTCCCTTGCTACGATGTCAGTCAAGTGTGAATTATTACCATTAATTTGGTTATAAAATTCATCTCCTATATATATAAGTTCATTAAGTTTCTGAATAGATAAAAAGTTAGTAATAAAGTAGGGTAAGTTTAAAACATCTGTAACTGGCTGGCCTTGTAATAAATCTTTATTCTTTTCTAATAAGTACAAAAAATTTTTGGTAAAATTTTCTAATCTGTTACTAGGTAAAGGATTGTGAGTCACAGAAAGTGGAGGGTATTTAAGGTGTATATTTATACTCAAGGGGGGAGCTAATCTTACTTTATATGATTCTACAATAGAATCAAGAGTATTTTTGAAAAAGTAACTTAAAAAACTAGCTTGAAGCATTGGTGTTGTGGCGTTAGAGTCAATAAAAGGGTAGTCATTAACTTGCTGTGAGTCATAAACATGGCTCAATGTTAATTGTTGAATTTGTAGAACAGATAATGATTGGGTGGATTTTGTTGATAATGCAAGTACATTAGATGTCAAAAGAAAGTTCATAAAACGATAGCTAGTATAAACAGTATCTTTATTGGCACCAAGACATTTAAAAAAGTTTTGAAAAGGTGATTTTGAAGATAATAAAAATTTAGCTAAGTCATAAGATTTTGTTGGGTCTTGTTCTGCTATAGTTGGCTGATTAAACTTATTTAAGTTCTTTAAAAAAAGAGTATACTCTTTTCGTAAAGATTTAAAATTATCAAGCTTTGTAATAAGATTATCAAGACGGCATCCACTTAAATAATCTATCATACAAAAGTTAAAATTATACTGAAACCAGGGGAAGTTTGATAAAGAAAATGAGAATTGAGGAGCTTGTTTACATAAAGAAGTCAAAAGTACATTAGAAACTATAGAATTATCAACGGTCTCATAAGGGATAGTTTGACGTGAGATAAGTGTAAAAATCTTTTCTTTTATATCATCAATAAAATTTTGAAACTCAGAGTCTTTTAAGGTATGTAGCATGAAAAAGAAACACATAAAAGCGGCATCTTTGGCATACTGTTGAGTAAGCTTATAGCCATGCTCTTTTAAGTCTTTAGGTAAACACCCATCAGCTGCATCATCAAGATAACAATTTAATATCAAGATGGAATGCCATATACGAGACACATGCTCTGGTACTTTATTTGCAGATGGAGGTAAGTATAAACCCCGATTTGGTTGTACATATTCAACAGTCTGCGTTCTTCTCTTATCCATAATGGGATACTTGATTTTGGATAAATTGGAAGAGTAATCACTAGGTTTGAAAGAGAAAGTAGCAACAGTAAAAAGAGGGATTTCTTTTAATGAATCATCCTGCTTTTTTTCTGATAATTTATTATAATAGACATTTAATTCTACGATTCTATCTTGTAGATTATCAATGCTGCATTTATTAATTTGAAATTTTAAAGTAGCTAAAATGAAGGGTATTGCCAATGATTTAAATTGTTTATAGGCTAATAAAGAAATTGATAACCCCACAATAAACAGATAAAAAATAATAGGGTTTATGGAAGAGAATTGTTCCCTGAAAATAGAACAGTTTGATCTAATATGATTATTGTGAATAAGATTCGAGTGTAATAATTTTTTTTTAAAATCATTTATAGTTGTCATTAAAATTTTTTCAGAATTAGCAGATGGTTTTAAGCAAAATTTAGTAGAATAATGATTTTGATCATTAAAATTTTTTAAAATTCCTTCTAAAGATTCTTTTAATATTGTTTTCTCTATATATTCTTGATGTGGCGTTAGATTATTAACTAAACTAGATGAAATGTTAGATCTAATTGATATTTCTTTTATATCATGAAGGATAAACATTTTGTCTATGATGTTTGTAGTTTGTTGTTCAAACTGTTCTTTTATGGTGTCTGTATTCCAGTTATCTGTTAACTCATTGTCGATTAAATAATCGTACATTTTTTTGTATTCATCTTGAAATAGTAGGTGGTCTTGAAAAAGTTTGTTAGGACAGTTCTGGAAATCTTGAAATTGATTAGCTGTTTCTTCCACAAGTTTTATATATTGATCGTTAAAATCCTTGTTTAAAGGATGTGGGAGGGTTCCCTGTTGCGCTTTTTTGAGTAATTTTGGAATTTGTAAAGCGGTAAATATCATTACAAAAATAACTTTAGCATTCTGTTGTTTTAATGACCTGTCTGAGTCATTATTAATATGTAATTTAGTGGGTTTTACTGCAAGCCTATCTGGGAAGATTGAGTTCATAATAGCTTATATAATCAAGAGGTAGCTTACATTTAGTAAGTACTTTCCGAACTATCTGAACTAGTTGAATTAGCTCTCGGTTTACGACAACGTAATTGGCCGTTCCCTGTATCTAGATTATAACTATCATCTAATGGATTTGAAGTGTGTGGAGCTAGATTTGGAGATATGCCTGGAGATATGCCTGGAGATATGCCTGGGGATGTGTCTGAGGATGTGTCTGAAGATCTATCATCTACAGAGGGAGTAAAGTGCATTTTATGTTTTAGCGCTATAGGTAGTAGTTTTTTTCTCGAAGGTAAGTCGGTGCGATCGAATTGGGGTTGGGGAAAGTTCAAGTGCATACAATTTTCCTTTATAAAAGTAAAAGTTTATGAAAAGTGATAAAAAGATAATGCAAAACAAGATATTTGTCAAGGATTTATAAAGAGGAATAAGTAGGAAAAAAAAGAAAAATTAAGTTTTTATAGTGCTTGATTTGTCAGATAGAGATGACAAAATATCATTGGAATTAGATTGAGTGTTTGATTTACGTATTAAAGGAATGCTAATAGTTAAGTAAGTTGAATGATCGTTATCTGATGAAATATAGATGGTTCCTTTTAGCGCATCAATGATAGGGATAAGCATCGATAAGGTAACAGTATTCCTGGATGTTTCGTTATGTAAAAAGAGATCGATAAGGTCTTTGTCTAAGGTATTACTCGTATCTGTAAATGAAATGATGATAGAATCTTCAGAATGTTGAGAACAAACAGAGCTAGAAATAAAAATAGATCCAGATTGGTTAATAGATTCAATGCTATGAATAATAATGTTAAAAAATATAAGAATCATATTGCTAAAATCAAGTAAGCTATCAGAAATATCTGATAATTCAGTATGTATTTTAATAGACCGTTTTCTACATTCAGGTTGAATAATGGTAATCGCATAATTTAATAGCGACGAAATATTGGCAGATGAAAATGAGTTAGGAGAAAATGAATCATTATTTAGTATAGATGATGCAATAATAGTAAGTTGGGCTTTAAGAGAATTAAAATAATTAGAAGAATCTGTTAATTTATTAGGTGTAAGATCTGTAATCATATTTAACTCAGTTTCTTGAGATAGCTTATGAGATAAATCACTATCAGTAGAATTAAAGTTTTGAAAGTTAGTATTAAATGATAGAGACTTTGAAGTTGAATGATGAAGTAGGCTATTATTATGAATAATAAGTTCAAAAAGATGGATGTAATTATAAAGATTTTCAAGCTGAGATTGCGATAACTGATCTTGTGATGTTTTATTTTCAAAATAAAGAATTCCAGAGACTGATTGAGTTGGAGTTAGTAAAGGGATCACAAGAATTGAATCAATATTATGGTCTAGAATATAGGAATCAGGTGAGCCTGATTGAGAAAGTTGAGATGAGGATTGGTAGAATAATTTTTGAGAATAAAAAACTTGATTGCAATGAGTTTGTATAAAGGGAGGGAAGGTTGTAATAGATGTATTATCTTTAGCAAGCGATACATCTTTAGATAGAAATGTGTAATTTAGTATTAAATCCTCATGGTCACTTTTAAAGAAATAACCAGAATCAAAATCAATATAGCGAAAAATAAATTGAAACATATAAGATAATTCAATATCGGTAATAGAGTGAACATTTTTTTTGTTTTTTAATAAAAAAACGATATTATCTTCTGAATCAGAAGCTAAAGGTTTTGTATCCTTGGAAAGATAGAAATGATAATGTTTTGAGAGAGAGTCACGTTTGTAGCAGTAACCTAGTGTGTCATAAGATTTAATGCATATATCAATATGTTTTTGTACGCCATCTTTATCATGAAGGTCATGGTAAAAGATAGCTGCTATTTCATGGGCGATAAGATTTGCTAACGGTTGTTTATAATGATCTGAAGATTCAATCGTTTCTAAGATTAAACGATGGCTATTTTTATTGCTATGATAATAATTTTGAATAGATTTAAGGATGTTATAATATGGTTTATAGTGATGTAGATCTTGGGTGATCAAATGATTAAAAATATCAATATGGCGAAAGAGTAATTGTAAAGAGGCTGGATCTTTGGTAGATGTAAGTTTGTAATCAAAAAATAATGAAAGGGAATAATAAAAACAAAATAATGGATAAAAAATACCTAGTAAATAGTTGTTAAATTTATTTTCTAGATTTTTTCCTATATTAATAGCTGATTTATAATCCTGTTTGTAGAAGCAGATAAACATAATAAGAAATTTCAAAATAGGTTCGGCAGATTCGTTAGATTCTAAAACAACTTTATTTTGGTTGATAAATGTATGACAATCAAAAGTCTGATTCTCAGCAAGGATAGTTAATAATTGTTTATGTAACGTTGTATGGCTAATAATAATAGAAGATGAAAGATGACATGTTTTTAAAAAAAAGAAAATATTTAAATCATACGATTGCTGAATTTGTTGAAGTGATACCCCATTTAGGAGTTGAAAGTTTTGGTGAAAATTAATACAGGCAAGCCAATAATGAGAACTGCTAGAAGACAGAGTTAGTTTATTATTTAAAAATGTTTTAATATCATAAGTACTTTTTTCTAAATTATATTTTAAGGGCGTATAAAAGAGCGTTTTAATAAAATCAGGGAAGGTATAAATATCCGTCCTATCATACTTGAAAGAGGTGGTATCAATGGTCGGGTTTTCTTGAAAAAGAATATCCAGCTTTTTAATATCACCTGATTTCATTTTTTTAACAGCATCTAATAAGTCAATAGAAATGATATGAATGTTAGCCTGATTAATAATTCTTTCTTTAATAAAAACCATTAAATCAAGTAAGAATAAGGGGGCGTTTAGTACGAGTAGATTTAAGACTTGCGCTATGATTAATATCTCAGAAGAAGTTGTCGGTAATGATTTTGAAAAATGAAAGAATTTTTTTAATTTCCAAATAGATAGTTTTAGAAATTCAATGCCAAATTTAAAAGTAAGAAAAAATTTATTACTTGGGATAAAGCCTAGATTAATATTTAAATAAGCAAGAGATTTGGTTGCTTCTAACGTTAAATCGTAATAATTAAATTGTTTTTGATGAAGCCATTTCATTTTAAATAAATGTAATAAAGCGCGTTCTTTATTATTAGTAGAGATCAAAAAGCAGTTTTGCCATTCTTTTTGAATATCAGAATGATTAGAATAAAGCTTACATAAGAGATGATGATAAGCGATATCAAAATGAAATAATTTTGAATGAATAAAATTATTTTTAAAATAGTTTAAAAGTAAGAAGAAAAAGTCATGAGCAATATTATGTTGCTCTAAATGAATAGATGAATAGGCTTCCAAGACTAATTGTGAGAAAAAATCTTTAGATATAGTTTTAGGAAACTGGTAATTATTGGAAGGATCAATAATAAAAGAAGTTGATACGTAAGAAATAGTTTTTTTTGATTGAATACTATAGGAGATATGATCATTATGAATTTGGGTTAATTGTTTTCTAGATAAGCCATCTAATATAATGGATATAATACTAATACTGGAAAATTGAAAATAATGATCACGAATAACACCAAGATTTGAAAATGAGTGTTCAGGTAAAATAAATTGAGCATTCAAAGCGTCATTTTTTATAGTCGAATAATCATAATCGTAAAAACGACAAATTTCATATAAATTAAATGGAGAGTCTTCTAAGCAGGCCAATAACATACAGTGTTTGGTAGCCTCACTAAGACCATTAAAAATTTCATGAATTAATAATTCTCTAGTAATAAAAGGGCGAGATGAAACAAAGTCAGATTCTAAAAAAGATAAATTATTAAGAAAAAAATTGATTAAAAAGATAGATCGAGACGATTTTTTGAGAATTAAAGAGGCTAGGGAAAGAGCATCTAAATGAGAAATTGAAGTAAACGATTTTAAAGTAACTAAAATATCATGATAGTTAATTGAGGGGAGTGATATATCTTTAGTAAGATAGTTATTTAATTTAATGAGAGAAAAGAACTCATTAAGAGACGGATAGAGACTAAGATTATAGTTAGGGAATGTAAAGACGACAGTTAAGGATGGTTGAGAAAGAAGAAAAGAAGATAATAACATAACAACATGACGTTCTAATAAATGGCCATTTTCAATGATTAGACAAATAGAATAAAATTCAGAAATACACTTTAAAATAACAGATAAATGATAATTAAAATTATGATGTTCATATTTGTAATCATCGTAGATAACGTTATAACTAAGTTGGATTTTTTGTAAATTATCATTAATGAACAGTTTAAAATACTGAGTAGAATCACATATTGTACTTAATTTTTGTTTTAATAAAAGGTAGTCACGCGCAGATAAAGTGCGATTTTGCGTTAAGAGTTTATTAATAATATCAATATATGTTGTAATAATATTTGTTCTAGGTTTTGATGCAAAATTAATATAAAAACAAAATAGATTTGATTTAGATTTTAAAGAATCAAAAAGGTTTGTATTATAATAATGAATATCGTCATCTGTTTCAGCTGATAACCAAAAGAAATTAAATTGTTTAATAGGTTTGTCGATTAATTTAATAAGTTGAGAAAGTTTTTGAGAAATATTAATAAGGGAATTCATATTAAACCAACTATATAATAATTCTATTATAGTTTATGTAATATAAAAAATAGGTATTAGATAGCATCTTTAATGCCCGGTTTTATATTATCAAGAGAGGGATAAGATAAAAGTGTATTCGCAGCTCTCCTTTGTTTTGGATCATTTTCCGCAGAAAAAGGGCTTCTTGGATGAGCTAAAGCCCAAAAGATTATTTTTTCCCAAGATTTGGGTGGATTTTGTGAACAAGAGTTGCGTGTAGTAGGGGAGGGGTGCTGAGTATGATACTCTTTTAACGAATAGAATTTTTTAGGGGGGTCCTTTGATTGAGATATATATTTATCGGGTGTGCTAAATGGGTTTTGAATTAAAAACTGATAAAGAAGTCCCAGTCTATTTTTTATGGTATATTTAACAGGAGAAATATGAAAATTGAAACGAATTAACTGCCAAATATAAAACGAAGTTTCAATAGCCTGAGTGGCAACAGCGCATGTTCTAGAAAAGCCATCTATCTGTGAGTTAGTAGGTTGAAAGCTGGAATTACCTTGTAAGCGAGCTAATCTTATATATTTTTTTTCGGTATTATCATGTTGGTTTCTGTTGTAGTTTTCTGTGTTTTCTTTTATTTCTAAATATTCTTCGTCTGTAGTTTGAAATTCTTTAGACAGAGCAGCAAATTGCTGGTTACGTTTCTGATTACTGCATATTTCTCCTATTTTTTCTTTCCACCAATCATATGTTAGAAGGAGTGGCTCACGTGATAATCTATGAACACCAACAGACGCAATCGTCGTTTCATTAAAGCCTAGTTTGTATTGAGGCTCCCATTTTTTCAACCCAAAGATGGAAGCGAAAAAATTATAAGGTATTTGCCGTAGATTTTTATCATTTATTTTAGCAACCGGGCAAGGAAATTTGTTAAAAGAAATTGAATTCATGAGTTGTTGGTTCATAGTAAATAAACTAGCCATCAAGGTTAAAAAATATGTAGATTCCTCGTTAAACCAATCCCAATCAGAAATATTTCGATAATCACGTGGTTTTTCTAGATACTGAACAAGAGTTTTCAGCATTTTATCAGATATTTCAAGATCAGCTTTTTTTATATCATCAGGAAACATAATATCGAACTTTTTAAATGCGTCTCCATCAGTTGGTAAATATTGGTTTTTGATTTTTTGAATTTCACCGTAATGCTTTTCAATATTCTTACTTAGTATCTTTTTGAAATAGTTTAGTAATTCTGGAAGTTTATCTAAAAGCTCTTTGTACTTAAGTAATCGTATATCAGAGTAAATAATTTTTTCTAGATCTTTAATAAGGCTCAAAATTTCACGGCGGTTTCCGTTTTGAACAGTGTCTAAGCAAATTTTTATATCTTTTGGTTTTACAAAGTTTATGATTTCGGTAAGCTTGTCTTTTTCAAATAGAAAGTCTATTTCTTGTAATTTGTCAAAATACTTTGCAAATTTATCATACTCTTTAAATGTTGCTTCATCGATAATAGTTTTATCCTTATCATTGTAAAGTTTGTCATACTCATTCTGGATTTTGTGTTTTAGCTTATTAATAAGACTAAAAATTTCTTCGGGGTTTTCTTTTTTAGCGGTTTCTAACCATTCCTTATATATTGTTCTCTCTTTTTCATGGTTTATAACAACGTCTATGGTTTGGGTAAGCTGGTCTTGTTTATTTAGCGTGGATTTTAACGGGTTTCTTAAGTTGTTAGATAGAGTTTCAATTGCGCTTGGGAAGCCAGATTTAGAGGTTAAAGAACTTAGAATTTTTTTGATATAGTCATTAATTTCATTGTTTTTAAAGGGAATGTTAGAGTCTAGTCTATCAAGAATTTTTTCACATGATTGCAGTAAGGTTTCTTCCATACGGGAATCTTTAAGGTCTAGTTTTATCAAGAATTGGATCATTATCCGTTCATCATCATTATGGAATTGAATAGACGTAGCACTGTTTTTTTCAATTTTATCCTTATGTTGAAAAATTAAGAAGACCATATTAAAGCAGACTCTAGACAAGCAATAACGTGCATCGTTATCAGAATCAGCCCATGAAAACTCTGCAGCAATTTGTCTTGGAATCAGGATGTCAGTATGCTGTTTTAAGCGCCAAAATATATTATAAGGACGATTAGGGTTTTTAGTATTAAGAACATCTATAAGCTTACGGTAAGTATCGGTTTTGCTATCAAAGAGCGTATTTATTTTGCTTAAAAAGTTTTTATCTAACTTTTTAAGGTTATCAACACAACTGTTCCAATATTCATCTTTTTTCAATTTATCTGACATATTATAACGATCTTTAATTTTCTTAATCATTTTTTCAATAGGATGCTCTAGGTTAGGCAGTTCAATCTTAAGGCCTAAATAAGGAAGCAAGAGATAAGGAATAAAATAAGAAGAAAACTTCTTTAAAGATAGGTTTAAGCTAGAATCTACACTTGAGTTGTTATTAAGATAATTTATAGTCTCCTCAATTTTTTTATTAAAAACCATAGGGTTATCTTTAAAGTTTCTATTAAAATTTTTAAAACCATGTTCCATTGCTTTTTTTTCTTTAACACCTCCATTAGTTAACGTATTTAACAGAAAGGTTGGAGCTCTAGTTACATTTGTGTGGTTTTTATTATATGTTGGTTTTGAAGGATGAAGAAGATATCTTTCATGAAGGAATGCTAAAGCAAAGGAAAATAAAGGGGGAAGAACTATTTTAATCGTAGGATTATCTAAGGAAAAAAAAGAATTTTCAGGAGAAGTAGTTGTATTAGTGTTAAGAAAATAAGAATTCATACTATATAGGAGGCATAGATAGGATGTCAAATACAGAGTAAAAGATAGAACTTGATTGCCAACAGAGATAGATGGATAAATTGAAATGTTAATTTTATCCTCAGTGTTAGACCCATCGAAAATTTCGTTAAAAACCTTTAAAATTGTTTGATACTTTTTAGAGTTTTTCTTCGCTTCACTAGATTTATTAAACAGACTATCTGTTTTAGTAGCAATAGATCCAAAATACTGGTATATTACATTCTCACGAAAATGAGTTGTATCTAAATAAAAATGATAAACAAGGCTGGCATAAAAAATAAATTTGTCATCATTTTTAATAATTTCCTTTTTAATAAAGTCGTTTTTATTATTATCGATCCATTTATTTGCTATTTCATAAGATTTTTGAAGAAATTGGCAAAAGAAATCTTTATCATAAGATTTGTTAATATAAGTTTTATTTTTAAGGTAGAACACTTTAACGAAAAAAAGTTTTAAAATCTTAGTTTCAATAGTATCACTATCTTCAGGTTTAAGAAGGCTATTTAACTTAGAAATATGGTGATTATAACATGCAATTATTTTTTTTCTCATGGGTGTGTTTTCTTCCTTCCCTTCGTTCTTACGTGAATCCTCCATTAATGTTTTTAAAACTTCAATAATAACTTTGAAATAATCACCGAGTTTAGGTTTAGGATTACTATCAAAATCGTTTTTATGGATTTTATTTTTAGATTCACCTTCTGACATATTTTGAACGTCCTGATATAGTTCTAAACTACTGGAAACAATAAGAAATTTTAAGTTATTTTCAAATAGTTTATCTAGATCAAGTATAGTATCATCATCAAGTTTATCATCAAATTTTTTTTCATCAAAAAGGTATAAAAATTTACGGAAATTTGTGAAAATATGATAAAGAACGGATTTTTTTATTTTTCTCTTCATACACTTAGAAAAGTCTTCTTTTGTTATAGATTGAATGTTTTTTGTGTCATACCATAAGGGACGATCAAATTCTGATATTGGAGGCGAAGTTTTACCTGTATCATTAGAGGAAGTGGAAGGTGTTTTTTGTGGTGGATGACGAGAAACAAACATTAAGAATTTATGGGGGAACGTGTCGTTGGAGCACTATCAGAGAAAGGCGAAAGCGAAGAATGAGTAAAGAGACTGTTGTGATCGGAAGAAAGCCTAGAGGGAACGCTTTTAGATACTGGGGAATCATTCTTCTCTTCACCCCTGTGATCGGGAAAAAGCCTAGAGGGAGCGCTTCTAGATACTGGAGAATCATTCTTCTCTTCAT
>MDSZ01056795.1_pt1 | contig 11771 bp, 6 predicted proteins | sample 811201 | NCBI WGS metagenome assembly MDSZ01 (sample SAMN05326647, study PRJNA326480) | marine metagenome | isolation source: seawater | place: Indian Ocean: North | collected 2010 | reverse complement strand
TAGAATTTAATATGATGTTTAAATCTGAAAGCCAAGGTGAAGGTGAAGGTGAAGGTGAAGGTGAAGGTGAAGGTGAAGGTGAAGGTGAAGGTGAAGATAAACTAGAAATAGAAAGTGATATTGAAAGTGAAGAAGATAAACCAGAAGAACCTATTATTAAAAAATCTGATGATAATATATCAAAGATTATAAAATTTTATATGGATAATGATAAGTATTATATTATAATACCGCCAGATGCAACAAACATTATAACTGATATTCGCGAAGAAAAATCAAAAGAAATGATAAAAAAGATAAAAGAGAATATTAAAAAAATACATTTAAGAAGAATAGTTGAAAACGCAGAGAAATATGGTTCAAAATTAAAAACAAAAAAGATACCTAAAAAGAAATTGAAAAAAGGTGGAGATATAATCGAACTAGATATTAATCAAACTAGTTCTGTTCAATTTAGTAAAGTAATTACTAGTTGGAAAGCAGACGAATTTGATGATAAAATTATAAAAGAATTAGTCATTAAAGATAAAGAAGTTGACATTAAAATGACTGATAAACAATTAAAGGCTTATATAATTATAAGACATTTAATAAAAAACAAAAAATATATAATTATAGACCCTACAGAACACAGGGAAATGATAAAAAAATCTATTTATAAATTATTTTCATTATTTATAGAAAAAAATCCTGAATTACTTAAAAAAGAAGTTGATGATGGTGATCGGATAATAAATAATTATTATAGATTTATCATTGATACATGGCAAACTTCTGAAATGTCTGTCTCAGCAGGATTTTTTACACGTTTCAACATTTAAAACACTGAATTAATTATGTAAAATATAATTAAAGATTCAATAAATAATATACATAAAAAGAATGATAGAGAATTGTATAGTATTTATATTATGTTGTTGTTATTTTTCTATAGTTTATTTATTGATCTTTATAATAAGTATTATGTTAAAAGATGTAAAAATAATTTCATGTGATTTTTAAGTTAGACTATAATTTAAAAATCAAATAATTACAATTCTATTAAACATAATACATCTTTACCTATTGATTTAACGTAAAAAACATAACCTTTTTTTTCTATTTTTGTAAATTCTGTATTACTTATTTTGTATTTACTTAATATATTACCTGTATTTTTTGTAAAGTTTACCCAATTATGAATTATATCATCTTTCAAATCCTTTGACATATTACATTTTTGGACAAGATATAATTTATTTTGTTTATCATCATTAAATTCATCGAAATCTTTCTCTTTCCCATTAAAAAATCCTTTGTAAAAATATGGCTGATAATCTTGATAATTAATCTCGTATAAAATTTCATTTTTTCTATGTAATATTGAATTTATATATTCTAAATTAATAAATATATATTGAGAATCAGTTTGTTGATAATCATTTATAGAATCATAAAAATAAGGTATATATTTCAGGTTATAATATTTTTGTAATAATGATATGTTATTATTATATAATTGTTTTAGGGAAAATTCTAAATAAGATAATGTATTATAGGGGTTTTTACCTAAAATTAATAATTTTTTATTGTTTAATAATTCACTGTCAAATTTATTACTATTAGTTTTAAAAATATCCCTAACATCATAATATGTCGATTTATCTAAATAAAGAGGTTCATATGACTTTTCATCATCACTTTCTAAATCATATAAATCATTACTGTCACGATATTTACTTAAAAATGATATATCAACATGTACACAGTCCTTTTTAAAATCATCTAGATCATTAATGTCAATACTATCTTTATCTTTTATATAATTAGAAAATTTCCATATAAAACATTGTAAAAGATATCTTGAAAGTTTTTCAGTATCTGTAAATTGTTTAATAATATTACCCTGCTTTTTCAACTCTATTTTACTTTCGTTTTCTAATCTTATAAAATGTTCTTTTTCATCATCTCTTAATACTTTCCATAAATATTTCATTTTTTTATCACTAAATATATCTATTTTTGTAAATCTAAATACATTATCATATAATTTTTTTAATAATTTAGTTTTTTCAGCATCAATAACAGGATCCTGATTTATTGTAATTATTTCTGATTGTTTTCGGCATATATAACTATTATTGTATAATTTCAATGAATAATCATCAGGTGTTTCTTTAAAATCATTGTATATATGTATTAATACAGAACTATCATAATTTAATTCAATATTATATGTATTTTTGTATTTAGGGAAAACCAAATGCGTAAATAGACCAGTTTTTGGTTTATCTTCACCTTTTTTTAATTTCTTTTTAGGTATTTTTTCACATAAGAATATATTTACATTATATAACTTTTCTAATAATTTTATTACATTTTTAGGATCTAAATATAGATTTTCATCTAATATATACTTCTGTTGTTCAGAAAAATCCATTTCATACATTTCATTATTACATATATTAGGATTACTATTTAAAACTTCATGCAAATCAACCCTAGTATATGTCTTTTTAAAAATAATATTTAAACAATCTAAAATACTATGCAATGAATCGCCTGCAGAAATTCTCATATACTGATCAGTATATTTTCCAATATTTTTTTTAAGAATTTCTTCAAATTTACTATCAACACGCCCTTTTCTACCACGTGAAAGATATTTATATGATAGTAATATATTTGTCTTTAGTTTTGCTTTCTTACCTCCTACTTGCGTTAATTCAGTCGTATCAAGTCTTTCAAATAAATATTCAATCAATTCAAGTAATACATAACTTATTTTTTGTTGACAACATGGTATTAATGGGAATCTATCTACATTTTCTATACTTGTAATACACGGATTATTTTCTACTAAACTCATATTTACATTTTCTTTTTTATTATGACATGTATAATTTAATGAATTAATATTAGCATTCTTATATATTAAGGATATATATTCAAATAGTTTATCATTTGGAATATAATAATCAGAATCATCGCTGCTTTTAAGTTCTAACCCTTTATTTTTATCTTTGAACAACTGTGATATTTGAGTTTCTATAGAACTTCTATTATCTTCATTTAAGTATAGTTTTAAATCCTCTTTAGTTTTAAATGGAAATTTAATATCTTTATTATTTTTTGTAATATCTATATCATCTATTAATTCAGGTAACCTTTCTTCACGTTTTCCTTTTACACTTTTCAAACCAACTTTAGGACATAATCTTGCATGTCCTTTATTCCATGCTGTTTTCAAACGAGTTTCACTATCATATATTTCGCGATCTTCATCATCTTTATATTTATATTCTGGAATACATTTTTGAAATAACATATATTCGTTCTCTATTTCTTCCATGTTTTTATCATAATATGTATTATCTAAAAAATTAAGAAGTAAATTTATAAAATTTTTATTCGTTTCTTCTCCAACTGATTTTAACACTCGTATTTCTATAAATTCTACTATACCTTTAATATCTTTAAATATTCCCGGTTTTTCTTTTATATCTACCGCTGATTTTGAAATAAGAGATGTTTTTATAGTATTTTTATTAATATTATCTGTAATATACAAGTTAGACTTTCTTTTATCTAAAGTAAGTCTTTCATCAATATTTAAAAAGTATTGATATACAATATTATTTAATATAAGATCACTTAAATATATATTATCAAATTGTATATCTTTTTTTCTATATATACCTAATGTTGATTGACTTATTTCACTAAGTGGTATAATATTATTAATTACATCATATATTTCATTTATATCTGCTATATTATTATCATATAAGATTTCAACCATGAATTTATCATTATTGTATGAGACTGTAACGATATTTTTTAATGAATTATTATAGTTTCCATATAATTTTATTTTATGTTCTTCACGCGATTCATAAGTATTATTTATGTCATCTATATTTGTGAAATATTTATTGATCTTAATATAGTCATTGTAAATTATAACTGGTATATTATAGTTAGTATCTAAAATATTAAACAACGTATTTATTATTTCTGTATATTCAACATCGTTATAAAGATGTTCGTATATTTTTAATGTAGCGTCTTTTTCAAAGTCACTTTCATTATATAAATCTTTAATATTTTTTACAAAATCATACAGTTTATTAATAAGTTGTTTTTCATTATCTGATATATATATACTATATGTGAATTTACGAGAATCATCAATATAATCGTTAATAAATTCATCGATATGTCTTAATAATTTTTCGTTATCAAAAATAGATTTAAGTTTTATTTGTTGATCAATTGAGATTGCCTTAATAAATTCACGTGGATCAACACCTGATTCTTTAAGAGTGTTTGCGTTATTATCTACAAAAATCTTGCACCCAATATTTATATATTTATAATCCTGTGCATCAACAATATTTTCAACAACATCATCTTCATATAATATAGTATAATACTTATCATAAATTTCCTGTATAATGTTCTTTAGATTTGTTTCATCTTTTAATTCATGAATAATATTTGATAATCTATATTTATTATTTGAAATTTTAGTAATTAATATTAAATCAAGATCGTTAATGTTTAAAGAATCCTTGATTTCAGTATTATCAAAAACTATGCCATCATCGTCTTTATTTATTACTATTAATTTTTTTATCATATCTATCTTAAGATATTCACTAAACCATATATTTGGTAATGTAACATCTGTCATATTGATTTATATTATACATATATTTTATTTTTATATTATCTATTATAATATTTATAATAGATAATTTAATTTCCTCCTCTAAGTCTTAATACTAAATGCAATGTTGATTCTTTTTGAATATTATAGTCGCTTAGTGTTCTTCCATCTTCTAATTGTTTTCCTGCGAATATAAGTCTTTGCTGATCAGGTGGTATACCTTCTTTATCCTGAATCTTAGTTTTTACATTGTCTATAGTATCAGACGGTTCTACATCTAATGTGATTGTCTTACCAGTAAGTGTCTTTACGAAAATCTGCATTTTATATTAATGTCAATATTTTTTTAAATTTTATTTATTATTAGACTTTTTCTAAAACTATACATACGATATTAAATATATCTCCATTCTTTCTAACTTTGTAATCGCATACATTTTTATACAAATAATACAATTGTTTAGAATTAACAAGTCCTGGAAATTTTGTTTCATCTATATCATAATATGATTTTATTACTTGTTGAACTTCATCAGGTATTTGTCTATTATGTAAATCTTCTAATCGTACATCTGTTCGTTCTGTTGACGTGATTGTTTCTGCAGCGCCTAACGGTATTTTTGATGCACTCTGAGTACGTAAATCGTCAATAACATTTTGAATTAAATAGTACATGTCATTTAATTTACCTTTATTTCTAGCTGCATAACAGAAAATAATATGAAATAATAATAAATCATCATCTGGAGATGATTTAAATTTATCTTCTTTAACAGGAGGGTCTATAATAACTTGTCTCATTGAATAATCATATGACATGTCATCTTTATTTAATTGATGAATAAAAGAACGAATGGATTTTATGTTATCTTCCGATATACCTTCATGTAATTTACTTAATTTATCTTTTCTAGATTCATACAAAGGTCCTTTTTCAGAGTGGTATAATCCTGTTAAATAACTTGAAATACAATTATCTTTTTCTTTAAAGTAGAATGACGACAAATTGTTTATTGTAGGTGTACTAAATTCTTTAATTCCAGAAAGAGATGGTAAGTTAAATTTATTTTTAATATTATGTTTAAATAATACGAGATAAGATTCTTGTAATGATTGTATATGTTCTACTATATTTTTTTGTAATTGACCAATTATTGTATTTGCTAAAGATTTGACAAAAAAGTTTGGTAGTAACGCATTTATAAATACAATGCTATTATTCATTCTAAAATATGAATTTTCAAAATTACGTAAATCAATTATATTTTTATTGTGATATTTCTGTTTAATATTATCCATAAGATTATTTGTTAATATTTTAATAATAAGATTTGTATATTCTTGCGATTTACTATCTTTTGCATGTAATGTAAGTGATAATTTTCTAACGTCAACTTCTTTTTTATCAGTTGGAGATAAATTACTATTTCTCAATAATTGTTCTAACCATACTTCACACATAAAATGATTAAAATTTTTAAATCTACCAAAATCTTCTGAATCTATTTGATATGTATCCCAATCATCGGTAAAAAATTTCATTACATCTGGAATACTACTTAATTTAACACGTTCTTTTCTTGTTTTAACTTCCTCAATAACAGGGATATCTTCTTGTTTAGTTTCTTCATTCTTTGTGACTTTATAAACACGCGCTGGTTTACGTTTACGAACATCTTTTTCCATTGATAATACATACTTTGGTATTTGTTCTTTAATTGTATCATAAAATCCATATAATGGATCGGACGACGACAGTGTATCAAATGAATATCCTGTAATTGATGATAGAGAACCAACAAAATCTTGAAAGTTGTATAATTCTCTATTAGAATCTGTTACTGCTTCTAATATATCTTCTCCTGAATCAAAACTAAATAATCTTGAGTCGGACGCTTGTAATTTACTGTATTCATCAAATACATTATCAAATGAAAAATCATATTGATCTTCTTGTAATGCAGACGGATCAAGATCAAGATCAGGCATTCCTGATTCATCATCTACATCGCATTCATCATCGCTTCCACTAATGTATCCACCACTATCGATAATATTAGTTTCTTCATATATTTTTTCATCTTCTTGATGTTCGAAGCATTCACTTTGGGATGGTATTAAATCAAATATATATTTAATAGTATTGTCATCATTTAATCTTGAAATTATCTCTTCTTTTTTGTGAAAAACGGAACTGTCTAATTTTGATTTAATAGAAGCATAAGATGAATCGTCCGCGTTTAATTCGCTAAGTTGACTTTCTAAATCAAGAAATGACTGATACTGAATATAAAAATACTCGCCTAATGTTTCTGCTGAATTAAAAGATGGATTTTTATCTTTTTGTTCGTGATATTTACTTTCAAGTTCATTAATAAATAAAGAAATATCACGTTCAACTTGGTATTCCGAACCATCAACTTTACCTGAATCGGAAAAATATGAATTATATTCGTATTTAACAATTATTCTTAATATTCTATTATATGATTTTTCAAATAATATTTTACGAGAATGAGAATGCACAGTTTTTTTTATCACTGCTATCATTTTATTATATCTTGAATTTGGAGTGTTATTTACGTCAACAAGTATATTATATATATCAAATATATAAGGATGTTCATTTTTATGATATTCTATGCTAAGTGGTAAATCATTTATATAAGGAAATTCATACTTAGCCTCTTTAATAATATAGTCCACTGTTACTTTCGTTGGGCATGAATCTTCTTCACGGCTTTCAAAATATTTTTTTCTACTTTCGTTTTCTTCTTGAATTTCTTCTAATGATTTTTGATCGTATACTGTATAAAAATAATACCATAACATATATGCATCTTTTAAAACATCTATATTATATTGAGTTTCTTCTATTTGTTTTTTTTCTGCAATAATTTCCCCATCTTTTTCAGAAAGTTTATTTCTAAACTTTCTTAAAAAATCTCCAATATAATTCTTACTTTTTAATACTATAGTCTTTCGCGGGACGTTACCGATAGTACTTTTCCAAAAAGCAGTATTTTTATTTGTTAAATCTATAGATGATAAAAAGTAATTACTATTAACATTGTCATATTGTAACACACTGTCACCTGTATTTATTAATTCTCTTTTGAAATCTTCTCCATTATCTGAATTTTCAATATAAAAATTAAGTAAATCTTTAAACACGTCGTGATTTTCTAATGATTTTCTCTTATCACTTTCAAGTTGTTTTAATAATTTATCAAAACATTGACGACTGTCATCTATATTTTGATTTAACGGTGGCTCTTTAACAAATGTTGCTTCATGATCAAGGGCAAGTTTTTGTTCATCATCATCATCATTATTTATAATTTCTATATATCCATCATTTTCAAGTTCTTCTTTTCTTTGTAAATAATCTTCACGGGGGTGTTTTTTAACTTTCGTAACTTTAATACCCATTGTATTATCTTTTAGAAATTTTTCAGAGTTTGATAACAAGTTTGCAAACATTGTTTTGAATAATGAAATATTATAATATTTAGAATAAGCATGATGAGGGATGTCTTTTGTAAATATATGAAAAACGTCAGAATTTTCATCATTACTATCAAATAAATTTTTTGGTTTTGTATCAATTTCCATTTTTATATATTAAATAATTTAATTTAAAATATAATTTTTACTTAAGTTAAAATGAGCGGTTTACTATTTTTAACATCAGACGATTTTCATATCCAACAGGGTACAAAAGGAAAAATTATATGTAATAATATACCGAATTTTTCCCTTGTATTATTTTATTCAACTTCATGTCCTCACTGTCAACAATTTATACCAATATTGAAAAAATTACCTGGAAGTCTTCCAGGATGTCAATTTGGAATGATAAATGTTAACAAAAATAAAAGGATAATTAGAGATTCTAAAGAAACTATATCACCAATTGGTTATGTTCCATATATTATATTATTTATTAATGGAAAACCTTTTATGAGGTATGACGGACCCCCTAATCATCAAGAAATACTTAAATTTGTCCATGAAATTGCACAAAAAGTAGAAGACAAACAAAAATTTTCTGTAAAACAACAAAATAATCAAGTAAGAGAAAAATTAGTGATGAAACCAACAAAAAACATACCTGAGTATTCAGTTGGACATCCATTATATGGATGCGATGGAGATGTATGTTATTTACCATTTAATAATGCATACAAACAATAGAAATTGATATTTTTTATAATTTTATTTTATAATTATAAAAAATGACAACTAAATATCCTACTTATAATGATTTGAGTAATTTTATAAAAGAATTTGATAAGGCTGGAATGGATATTAGATTATTCTATTATAAAAATATTATAGAAAACGATACAATACAATTCGGTAAGTATCCTGTACTTAAACAATATAATATAAATGACCCGTTAAATAATTCAGTTATAATGTCAGAAATACAATCACTTAAAAATCAAAAAGATTTTGATAAATGTGTAAAGCCCTATCCTGATAGGGACATATATTATAATATATTAATACATGACCTAGATGATATTCATAAATTTATAACATATTGGTTAGAGAAGAACAATCAAAATTGAAAAAAATAAATTTAAATATTTAATCAAAAAATGTCTACACAGTTTCCATTATATAATATTCTTTCAAGTAATTTATCTTCAAAAACGATTACTAATCAGGAAAAAGAAGATATTATAAATGTGATTGAAGAAGACCCTAAATGTCATGAAATAATATTTTCACTAATAAGATCTTTTCAGATTAATGAGAAAGATTCTCAGTATCTTCCATATGAATGTAAAAAGCAAAAAATAGGATATAAATTTAACATTAATAAATTACCATTTAAATTGCAATTGATTTTGCATGAATTTATTTTAATGCATAAGAAGGAGATGAATCATGAGAATACAATTAAAAGATATGATGCAAAATCGTAATTTTTAAAAATATATAAAATTGAAATTTTATATATTTTTTATATATAAATGACAATTATGAGAGTTATAAAACGTAACGGAACTTCAGAAGAAGTAAAATTTGATAAAATAACGAAGAGAATATCATATCTTCTATACGATTTAGATAATGATATCGATCCTACTAAGATCTCACAACAGGTATGTAGTCAAGTTCATGATAATATTAACACAAGTGAATTAGATGAATTATCGGCTAATATTTGCATGACAATGTCTATGACTCATCCCCACTATGGCGTACTTGCAGGTAGGATTGTTGTAAATAATTATCAAAAAAATACCGATCCTTCTTTTAAAAATACAATGAAAAAACTATACAATAATATTTCTCATGGAGAACCTGCACCACTTGTAAGTGATGAAGTATATGAATTGTGTTCTAAATATGAATCTGAATTTCAAGAATTACTTGATTTTGATAGAGATTATTTAATTGATTTCTTTGGATTTAAAACCCTATTACGTGCATATCTTCTTAAAGTTGACAAAGTTCCTATTGAACGTATCCAGCATATGTGGCTTCGGGTCTCAATTGGAATTCATGGAGATGATCTAGTTAATATTGCAAAAACATATAATTTACTTTCTAGAAAAATGTTTACGCATGCTACACCAACATTGTTTCATTCTGGAACACCTCGTCCGCAAATGTCTAGTTGCTTTCTACTAGGTACAGAAGATTCTGTACAAGGTATTTATAAAACCATTACGGATTGTGCTATAATATCTAAATGGGCTGGTGGAATTGGAGCACATATTTCTAATATTCGCGCCAAAGATGCCTATATTAGGAAAACTGGAGGGCGTTCTGATGGTATAATGCCAATGCTTCGTGTCTATAATAATACTGCTCGTTATATTAATCAATCAGGAAAACGAAATGGAAGTTTTGCAATGTATATTGAACCATGGCATGCTGATATATTTGATTTTCTAGATGCAAAGAAGAATCATGGAGACGAAGAAGAACGCGCTCGTGATCTATTTTACGCAATGTGGATTCCTGATCTATTTATGAAACGTGTACACGAAAATGGTAAATGGTCATTAATGTGTCCTGATTCGTGTAGAACATTGACTGATGTTTATGGTGATGAATTTGATAAACTTTATGAACATTACGAATCGTTAGGTAATTTTATAAAACAAATCAATGCACGTGATGTATGGAATGCAATAATTGATTCCCAAATCGAAACAGGAACACCTTACATGCTATATAAAGATGCGTGTAACAAAAAATCTAATCAAAAAAACATTGGAACAATTAAGTCAAGTAATTTGTGCACAGAAATTATTGAATACAGTGATAATAAAGAATATGCTGTATGTAATCTAGCATCTATCAATCTTACAGCATGTGTTACGCAAAGTAATAGTTTACAAGATAAACAAGTTATAATATATACAATTTCTGACTGTGTTTATTGTAAATTAGCAAAAAATCTATTGAAAGACAATGATATTAGTTATACTGAGCATCATATTGTTGATAAAGAAGAATTCTTTTCAAAATGGGACCATCTTAAAACGTTTCCTCAAATTTTTTATGATAATCATGCGACACATATAGGTGGATATAGTAATTTGTTAAATATTATCAGACCTGTATTTGATTTTAAACTTCTTGAAAAACATACCTATGAAATAACAAATAATCTTAATAAAGTCATTGATAGAAATTATTATCCACTTCCTGAAACAAAACTTTCAAATATGAAACATAGACCAATTGGAATTGGAGTTCAAGGTCTCGCTGATGTATTTATGAAAATGAAATACGCATTTGATAGCAAAGAGGCGCGAGATCTTAATCGCAAGATATTTGAAGTAATTTATTATGGTTCCCTAAATTGTTCATGTGATTTGGCAAAAGAACATGGTACTTACGAGTCTTATACTGGATCTCCAATGTCCAAAGGTCTTCTTCAATTTGATCTATGGGATGATAACATTGAATTGAGTGAAGAACTCGACTGGATTAATTTACGACAAAAAATTACCAAACACGGTATTAGAAATAGTCTTCTTATTGCTCCTATGCCTACAGCATCTACATCTCAAATTCTTGGTAATAATGAATGTTTTGAACCTTATACATCTAATCTATATAACCGTAGAACACTTGCTGGTGAATTTAC
>MDSZ01008471.1_pt1 | contig 11771 bp, 4 predicted proteins | sample 811201 | NCBI WGS metagenome assembly MDSZ01 (sample SAMN05326647, study PRJNA326480) | marine metagenome | isolation source: seawater | place: Indian Ocean: North | collected 2010 | reverse complement strand
TACAGACTCTGGTACTAACTATGATGCTGGTACTTACTACACTCCAATTAAGGGTGATGGTTCTGCTGGAATCGCTAAACTTGTAGTTGATTCTGGTGCTATTGCGGAAGCAAGTGTACAGGCAGCTGGTACTGGATACACATATGCATCTCTTAACTTAGGTGATGTATACAGTGACACTGGATTAACCACACCTTCTAATATTGACGCTAACAGTGACGCAACTGGTGGTGCTTTAGAAGTTATCATTCCTCCTCAGGGTGGACACGGTGCTGACCCAGTTGAAGAGTTGGGTGGTAAGCGAGTTATGATTAACACTCGTTTGACATACGATGAAGGAGAAGGTGACTTCCCAACAGATAATGACTTCCGTCGTATTGGTCTACTTCGTGACCCATATAACTACGGTACTACAGACTTTGCTACTGCTGATAACCTAAGTGCAACTGGTGCACTCAAAGTACAAAGTCCTTCTGGAGATTTCTTTGTTGACGAGGAAATTTCACAGACATATACCTCTGGTGGTCAATCTGTGACTGCTAAGGGAACAGTTGTTTCTTGGAAAGGAACTGTAGATGGTGTAACATACAACATCGTTAAGTACTTCCAGTCTCCTGATCGTCACACCCACAACGGTGTTGTTTACCCATTTAGTAACGGATCTGACGCTATTTCTGGTGCAGGATCACTTTCTACTGCTACGGTAAATAGTACATATAATACTCCTGGTGGACAGACAGATGGTGGTGTTGTATTCGCAAGTGGCGTAGCTAACGCTGAAATTGCGAAGAACTCAGGCGATATCATTTACATTGAGAACCGTCGTGCTATCTCTCGTGCTTCTGACCAGATTGAAGATATCAAACTCGTCGTAGAGTTCTAATTAAAGAGTCTTAAGAGATGCCACAAAATACTAACCTGAATAGAACCCCGTATTTCGACGACTTTGATGCGGGGAAGAATTTCTACAGGATACTTTTCCGTCCAGGATATTCGATCCAAGCTAGAGAACTGACTCAACTGCAATCTATGTTGCAGAACCAATTAGAGTCGGTTGGTAACAGTATGTTTAAACAGGGTCAAATGGTGATCCCTGGTGAAGTGTCATATACAGACACTTATGAATATGTTAAGTTAAGTAGCGTCTCTCAAGTTGCTCAAAGTGTTGATGGAGAAATAAACTTCGTCAAATATAATATTTCGCAACTGGTCGGCAAGGTAATGGTCGGTCAGACTTCTGGTGTTAAAGCATATGTTGATAACTATGCTTTTGAAACCACATTGGATGCTGACACTATTTTCGTTAAGTATATCAGTTCAGGTGCTGATAATATTGATGTTAAGTTCCGTCAAGGTGAATCTCTTAAGCTAGAGAATCCAACTACAGATGATGATCCTACATTGGTAGTAGGTTCTGATGGCATTAAACCCTCAGACAGTGCTGCAATGGGTTATGGATCTGCTGTAAACGTCCAAAAAGGTATTTACTTTATCAATGGTCATTTCGTTCAGAACGATGCTCAGACGTTGATTTTGAGTAAGTATAGCACCAACACTTCATATAAGGTTGGTTGGTCTATTACAGAGTCTATTGTTACTCCTGAGGATGATATATCACTCAAGGATAATGCACAAGGATATTCTAATTTCTCTGCTCCTGGTGGTCATAGACTCAAGATTGAGTTAGAACTAGAGAAGTTTGAAATTGAAACTCCTTCAAATAAGAATTTTGTACAGTTAGTATACCTTCAGCAAGGTAAGATCCAAAGGCAGATTAAGCAAACTGCTCCTAGTCAGATCGAAGAGATACTAGCTCGTAGAACATATGACGAGTCTGGAGACTATGTTGTTAAAGCATTCACTTCAGATGTTAACGAATATTACAAAACAGATGGTACTGGTTTCTATCAGGAAGATGCTGAAGGTCTAGTTAATGGACATACTCCAGCTGATGCTTCCGATAAACTAGTATTGAGTATAGGTCCAGGTAAAGCATATATTCGTGGTTATGAAGTAGAGAATACAGATCCCAAGTACGTAGATTTAGATAAGGCAAAAGCAACACAAAATCGTGATACTACTAGACTATATGCATCTAGTTTATCACGTATTCCTCTCCGTGGAGTTGCAGGTTCTGCACCTATTAGCACTACTTCTGATGGTGAATCAACTCCTTTCAAGAAGGTAGATCTTTATCGTAAGTTTATTGATTCCTTCTTAGGTGTTAATGGTGTTGGTAATGGTACTAATAACGTATATTCTGTAGATGATCTAAGAGGAACTATCTACACCAATGATGAAGCTATAATGACAGTATGGCTTTATGCTGGTGCACCTCCTTCTAATGGAGATATTATTGATCTTAGTTCTGTATCTGACTTAGTATTCTCTGAACTAATTAACGGTAATAAGAAAACTCTTTATCATTATAATGGTGCTTCATATGACCCAGTTGATGTCATAGCTGCACGTGCTAATTTAATGTATAACAAGGATACTGATGGTACCCTTGCTTGGTCTGGTGATATAGCTGTTGGTGGAATGAATGAGAATAGTGGTGGTAATCCTACTCACGTTATTCAAGAATTTATTCTTAGAGCACCTATTTCAACTCTGACAAGTATTCATACTTCTTACCAATCACAAGGTCCTATTAAGTTAGGTTCTGCTGGTGGTGGATCTCAGAATGGTATTACATTATATGGTAATAATACTGGTAGTACTTACTATGGAATGATCCTTGACTATACATTGCCAATGACACCTATCATTGGTCGTGCTATGGCAAGAGACTTTAAGTTTAGGTCTACACCCAATGGATTTGATAAAACAAAGAATGTTGTAGCTTCTGCAAGTCAACAGGATTGTACTTTTGATCTGTCATACACAAACCCAATCCTATTCACTAAACTTAAATTAACAGGAAATCACGCTTTTGAAACTGGTGGTAACATCATTGGTGCTATTAGTGGTTCTACTGCTGTTGTGGAAGGTGGTCTTTCTGTAGGACAAAATGATCCTGAGAATGCTACTTTATCTCACGGTAATATCCTTATGCTATCCAACGTTGTTGGAGAGTTTGTAGAGGGAGAAGAAATATATGATGCAGACAATAGTGAGAAGTCTGCTGTAATCGCAGTTAATGGACGTATTAGTCATTTCATCGTTCCTTATGGTGGAGAGAACTATGGTCCAAGTAATAACCTAGAATTAAAAGTTGGTGACAGACAATATCTCAGTAACTATATTGTTTGTTCTAGAAATATAGGTGCCAATGGTATTAATGGACAATCTGATTACATCCGTAATGTTCGTTTCACAGAATTAGGAAGAAGAGAGATTATTGATACTTTTGCTGTTCCTCCTATGCTAGAAGTTGTAGATACTGGTGGAACACATAGTGCTAGTGATGAACACGCATATGTTAGAGCTGTATTGTATACAGATGTAATCCAAAACTTTGGTATTGAGGACATTCGTTCTCTTGGTATGGAGCACGGTGCAACTAGTAAGAAATTTACTGGTGATATTCAGTATGGTGAACCAGATTCTACTGATCTTAAGACTATTAGTAATAGTCTACAGTATTCTGGTAAAGTAGATACAGATTATGTTGAGGCAACAAACTATAGTGCACGTCCTGGTGATGAACTATCAGAGGATGATCTTATTCAAATTACTGTAGATGGTATAACATATAAGTATGAGGTTTATCGTGCTTGTAATCCATCAACTGATAGACCAGGTAGAATTTATCTGAAGCAACGTCTTATTACTGGATTCTCTTCTAATACTGTTACTCGTGTTAGAGCTAAGATTGAAAACTCAGGAAAATCAACACTTCTATTACCATTAGCAAACTCTAAGATTGCTGGTACAATTAAGAGTGATGATGATAGTGGTATTACATACTATTCTAGAAAGCAGTTTATCGAACCTGTTACTATAGATGGTGTTAATAACACTGTTAGTATTGCTGCACAGTTAGATTATGGTCAGCAGCAATTTGTACCATTCAGTCAAGGTGACTATGTTATAGAAGTATATGAATCAGGTACTGATACTATTCGTTATGGTAGTATGACTGGTGATGTAGTTCAAGATGGTGATTTACTATACATCGATTCATCTATGGTCAGTGTAACTAGTGGATCCTCTACTAATAATGCTGGTTCTTTGGTAATTACACTTCCAGAGAATTACTTTGTACAAAGTGGCAACTTACAACTTACAGGTATGAAGTTGAAGATGAATGCCACCATCGAAACTACTAAAGCAAAGCCAAAACTCAAGACAGCAACTAAAAATAAGAGAATCTCTCTTACTGCTGACTTAGATAATGATATTATTCCTTTGAGAGGTGATGATTATGATAACCCTACAGGACAGGTTAAATCTTTCTCTGACGTATATAATTTGCGTTATGTATATGAGGGTACTCCTGGAATTGCTCCTACTGTCGATGAAGATGGAAACATTCTAGGTAACACTGGTACAGATATTACAGATTTCTTCTTGTTTGACGATGGTCAAAGGGATAACCTGTATGATACTGCTACTATTATTAGGAAGCCTGGAGTCAGAGTTCCAACTGGCACATTAGTCATTGGTTTTGATTACTTTAAGCATTCAGAAGGAGACTTCTTTACTGTAGATTCTTATCTACACGAGAATGGTGTTCCTTATGAATCAATTCCTACAGTAACATCATTGGTTCACGGTAAGAAGAGTCTTGCTGATGTTATTGACTTCCGTCCTTTGGTCGGAACTTCAGCCAGTATTCCTGGCTATGTAAACGCCTCTGTAATGGATACTGGATCAAATGTTTCTGAAGTTTTTACGGCTGGTGGTGTTACTGCTGCTCTTCCTGCTGACACTAAAACTAGCATTGGAACTCCTTTTACCTTTAGTTGTTCTTATAATTATTTTGTTGATCGTATCGATACTGTCTACTTAAAGAAAGATGGTACCTTCTCAGTTAAGAAGGGTGCTGGATCAACAAACCCACAATCTTCTGTATCTCTAGACGAAGCGATTAAGGTCTTTAAGATCTATATCCCTGCGTTCACTGACAATCTTAAGAAAGTTAAGATCTTCCCAGTAGAGAATAAGCGATTCACAATGCGTGATATCCATAAACTCGAAAAGAAAGTTGAACGTCTAGAAAGATACACAATGCTTTCTGTTCTAGAGCAAGGTGCTCTAAACACTCAAATCAAAGACGGTCAGACTGGAATGGATAGATTCAAGTCTGGTTTCGTAGTTGATAACTTTGAAAGCTATAGTCTTTCACATATTAACTCTGTTGATTATAAAGCAGCACTAGATTTAACACGTGGTACTTTACGTCCTGAGTCAAAAGAGACTACTGTATCACTAGTTGAACAAGATTCATCTGGTACAGCACGTACTCTTTCTAACTATGTTGTTAATCACGGTGTAGTAACTCTACCATTTACAGAGAAGGTTCTATGTCAGAACATCTTTGCTACAAATACAACAGTTGTTAATCCATTCCTTATTTTCAATTATAAAGGAACTGTAGAAATTAGTCCTAATGTTGATCCTTGGTTTGATGAGCACGCTCTTCCATCTATCAACAATAATGATAACCAAACACTAGATCCTCTAGAGATCTATGATGATGGAGAGAATGCTCTATCTCAAATTCATAATGTAACTCAGCTAGCTGTTACAGGTAATAGTACAGAATTTAGTAACGTTAATTCTTTAAGTTCTGACGCACCTGATCTACCTGAATCTGAGGTAGTTCTAGCATCTTCTGGTAGTAGTTCTAATATTGCTGCTCAGAATACTGAGGTTCCACTTCAACAGTCTTCAACTACTGTTGGTGAGCAAACAATTAGTACTGCTATTACACTATACGTTAAAGAACAATATATTGAATTCCATCTACGTAGGATGAAGCCTAATACTAGGATCTATCCTTTCATCGATGGATTGGATGTTTCTGATTACTTAGTACCAGATCGTAACTATTCAGGAATGCCTGGATCATCTCTTAGAAATTGGGGTGATACTTTAGTTACTGATGATACTGGTGCAGCAACTGGTGTTATCTTGATGCCTTCAGGTAGAAAGCCAACTAAAGGAACTCAGTATGAAGATGATATTGATGCAACTAATTGGGATGAAACTGCTAATGGATTACGTTTCCCATTAGGTGATAAGAAGATTAAGTTTACAAGTAGCAATACTAATGCAGCATCTGCTGAGTCACACGCTGTTGTAACTTTCAAAGCTTCTGCTACATATGAACCACTTCCAAATGATATCATTGCTTTGGAAGATATTGATCCTGCTGATAAAGTAGATGGTACTCAGTATACTGAGAACATCTTAAATCCAGATGTTAGTGTATCTGACCCTCTAGCACAAACATTCCGTGTTGAGAGTTTTGATGGTGGAGTATTCGTATCATCTATTGATATGTACTTCTCAGTTAAGGATCCTACACTACCTATTACTGTCAAATTGACAGATACTATTTCAGGCAGACCTACTAAGAATATTCTTCCTGGTTCTGTTTCTGTAATGGAATCTAATACTTATATTAGAGTCATTACTAGTGGTAGTCATACCTTAATCCATAATGAGATTATTGAAGGTGATACTTCTAATGCTCAAGGACCATTAATTGGTGTACTTGATTCACAGAATCAACCAGTACCTGTGGTTAATGATACTTATACCTTAGGTACATCACAAGTTTATACTTTAATTCTTGGAGATCATAATAAAGAGAACTTCATTGCAGGTGAACCTCTAGTTATTACTTCATTGACCGTAGCTAATAACTCAAGATCTGGTGATGACATCGTTAAGATGCAAATCGTTCTTGATTCTGGTTACATTTCTCAGATCGTTGTTGATGATATGGGTGATGGATATGCAGGTTCTACAACTGTCACAGTTGAGTCACCTCAATTACCTGGTGGTGTTACAGCAACTGCTGTTCCACAGATCACAGATCAGAAAGTATATGAAATTCAACCTACTTTAGGTGGTAGTGAGTACACTACTGCACCTAGTGTGTTGATTGTAAGTGCTTCTGCAACTCAATTAGCTTCTGCTAAAGCAGTTCTTAAGATTACAAAACCTGCTGTAAGGATGGGTGTTGCTACTTCAGATAAGGCACTTATTCCAACTAAATTCGAGTTCCAGTATCCTATTTACTTAGAGAATGATAGAGAGTATGCTGTAGTTGTTGAAAGCAATAGCACTCTATATCAAACATTTATTTCTAGGTTAGGTGAGACAGAGATTAACTCTAACTCTACTGTTACTACACAACCTCTACTTGGATCTTTGTTCAAGTCTCAGAACTCTAACCTCTGGACTGAGAATCAGTATGAGGATCTAAAATTTGACCTTTATATGGCACAGTTTGATACTCACCATTCAGGTGTTATCAATCTAGTGAATATGGATCAAGGATATGAACCTTTACAATCCAATCCTATTGAAACAAATGCACTTGGAGCTAATACCACATCCAGTCCTTTGTTTGCTGCTAATAACAAGGTTATTAAAGTCTTACATAAAAATCACGGTTTAAATGCGGGATCCTACGTTGCACTTAAAGACGCATCATCTGTAGGAGGATTCTCTACTACTGCATTAAATCGTCAGATCTTCTCAGTTCTATCTGCTGGTCTTGATTTTTATACTGTTGGGATGTCAACAGTCGCAGGGGGTAGTGCCATTGGTGGTGGACTCAAAGTTAAAGGCTTAGGTCAAACTAAGTATGAGAAAGCATTACTTAAAGTAGATTCTTTAGATTTCCCAACTACTACGTTGGAAACTACTGTAACATCTACATTAGTTAAACCAATAGACTCTGCTGTTACTACGGTTGATTATACTCCAGATTCTGCATTGCCAGTTATATTGAATAAGGAGTACTATTTCCCAACTCAAAGAGTTGTAGCATCTAAACTTAATGAAAAATTATTCAGTAGTAGACTTAACAGTCAAAAATCGTTTATCCTTACCGCAACTCTTAGCACTAGCAATCCTAATCTTTCACCCATCATAAGTCTTAAGAATCCTAAGGCTATATTGACAACAAACCGTATTGAATCTGCTACTGGTTCTGAAGAAAGATATGGTAGAAAGATACAAGAAGTAGAATTACATAAGACAGTATTGCTTCGCTTACAAGATAGTTCTGGAAGTCCTGTTCCTCTAGGTACTACTGCTAATATTGTTGTTAGCAATGGTATTGGTGAAACAATTAAAGGTCTAACTTCTGGTACTAGAGCAATACTTTCTTACTGGGATAACTCTAGCACTCCTGGTGAACTTTATGTTAGAATTACAGAAGGAGATGGATTTGTTCTTGGAGAATCCATTGAGTTTGGTGGATCTTCACCATACAATGCTGACCTGAATGGTTCTAGTGGAACAACAGGTGCTGCTTCAGGTAATTTAAGTCTAACGAGACCTATTACGATTACTGGTAGTTTACCATTAGCACAATTGAATATTGCTTCTGGTATTAAACTTGCTAATAGTGATGACTCTAAGACTGGTACTGTTACTCGTTGGAATGCAGAAAACTTTAGATTAACATTCACATCTAATGATTCTTCATTCGATAAGAGTGACTTGATAGGATCTGGTGCAATTGCTGATGGACTTTATGAGGGTGGAGTTTCTATAATTAACGAATCATTTAAAGTTCCCGTAAGCATTAAACAGGTTTATGTATCGAATGGTTATCTGTTTACACCAGATAGGTTGAAGAATTCCTCTAACGTAGCTACATACGTTACAAAGGAAATCTCAATCGACAATCCTGCAAACAGTATCAATGTTGTGTTGAGTGCTGCATTACAGGAAATTGATGATGTTACTGTGATGTATAAGACTAAACGTTCCTCTCAACAAATATTCTTTAAGGATATTAACTGGAGTTACTTTAATGAGACTGGTGCACCAGACATTGAAGTTACTCCTTCCAGTGGTACTAATTTCTCTCCAACTACGGAATCTCAATCAGATTTCAAGGAGTACAAATATACTATTACTGGGTTGAAAGAGTTTAGTTCATTCGCTATTAAAATTGTAATGAAGAGTAGAAACCCTGCTCTACCTCCTCGAATAAGAGATCTCCGTGCTATAGCCACTTTCTAATTATGTCTACAAGATCAAACACTATCGACGCTTTACGTGCTTACTATCAAGGTCAAATTGAAAAGCATAAAGCTAATGTTGAAATTTATTTACAGAACCCAGCTGGTATTGGAGAACATTCCGATATCTTGGGTGCTATGGAAGTTGAGATTAATAACATAGCTCAGTGGGATGAAAGACTTCAAGTACTTGAAAGGTATTTTACAGATCGATGAAAGTTACAGGACACCCAGAATTATCTAAGGATTCTGTAACTGGAGCTGTTATTAATACCGATAAACAAGCATTTGAAGCATACAGGAGACAAAGATCTTTGGCTCTTCAATCAACTACGAATGCAGAGGATTTAAAAAATCTCAAGCAAGAGATGGATGAGATAAAGGGTCTTTTAAAAGAAGTCCTTTCAAAACTATAAATACTCACATAGGAATCGTCTAAAGCAATGGCTCTAACAAGAATCAGAAGAACTGGTTTGAACGATGGGCTGGTTAGTGACTCGAAGCTAGATAGCGGAGTCGGTACCCAGGCGGTCACCACTTCTACTATTAGAAACGGTGCTGTCACCACGTTGAAACTTGCTGACAACAGTATCACTACTCAAAAACTCAGTTCTACTGGTGGGTTGGAAGCTGTTGGAACAGCAGTTATACAGGATGGTGCTGTAACACCACCTAAGATAGATGGAACAAGTACGTTCAGTTTTAATGCGGTATCGGTCGCTACTACCCTTTCTGTTACTGGTAAAGTTAGCAGGGATGACGCTAGTGGTACTGATGTTTCGGGATCTGACCTGATTATTGCAGGTGGATCTGGTACTGGTTCTGCTTCAGGTGGATTTGTTAGAGTAAAGACCGCACCAGCTGCAGGATCTAGTGGTAGTGGAGTTAACGCAGTATCTGATGCCTTAGTCGTTACAGGAGAAGGTAAAGTAGGTATTGGAGTTGGAAACCCAACACAAGATTTAGAAGTTGCTAATAACGTAGTTATTAATGGTGAATTAACTGTACTAGGTGGTACTTCAACCATTACTACAACTAACACTGTTATTGGTGATAAATTAATTGAACTTGGTAATGGTATTGTTGGAGCACCAACTGGTGATTCTGGTCTGGTAATTGAGCGTGGTAGTGAAGACAACGCATTTATTGGATTTGATGAATCAGAAGATAAGTTTGCACTAGGTACTGGTAGTTTTACTGGTAGTACTGTTGGTGATGTAACTTATACATTAGGTACTCTACAGTCTAACATCGATGCAGTTGAAATCGATGTTTCAGGTGCTAACTCATACGTCAAGTTTGACGGTGCAGTTGTAACAATGGAACCATCTGGTTCTAACGTTGCACTGTTTAAGTTAGATCCTACCAATAACAAGATTGGTATTGGACAAGATCCAAACAATGCTCTTGCACAAATAATGCAAGTCAACGGTACTGTTGGTGCAACTGCATTCATTGGAGATGGTAATGGACTAACTAACCTGTCTGGTTTCACTGGTGCTGGCGACGGTACCGAAGCTATTCCAGGTATTAGTTTCTATCAAGACCAAGACAATGGTTTCTACCGTCCAGCAGCTGACCAAATGGGTCTATGCTTAGGTGGAGACGAAAAAATTCGTTATAACGATCAAGCAGATTCTCTTATTACCGTTAAGGATATTCGTGGATCTGATGCAGGAACAGCAACTACTGCTTCTATTACTGCTGCTGTGATCGACCAATTTGCTTCTGCTAGTTACACTAGTGGTAAGTATGTTGTTCAATGTACATCTGGTGCATATACTCAGGTAAAAGAAGTTCTTATCCTTCACGATGGAACTGACATTTACATCGAAGAATATGCAACTATGACTTCAGGTGGAATTGCACAGGGTGGTTTAGGTACCATTTCTGCACAATACAATGGAGCAAACATTGAAATTATCTTCACACCAGTATACGCTACTAATACTATCAAGTATTACAGAGACCTCATTACTGCCTAGTATAAATAAAACCGAGCACCCTAGAGTCTAATGCCAGTCAGACAAGTAGACAAAACCTTTACCTTTGAACAACAACGAGTCGAGATTAACGAGATCGGTGTTGACAATGGTGATTTTTCTGGCAAAATTATTGCCCAGTCTGTAGCTAACAATTTAGTTGCACAGACTATTACTGATTGTCTTATTGAATTAGACACTGAGTTAGGTCCAATTGCTTCTATCACTAGCGAAATTCCCGCAAATGATAAAGACAATGTTGTCGAAGCAGTTAACTATATTACTGATACTATTATCAAAGCACTGTCACAACTGACAACCACTGATAAAACTAGTATCGTTAATGCAATCAATGAACTAGATAGTGACGTTGGTAACCTTGCAGGTTTATCAGCAAACATCGCTGATCATTCAAGTTTGGTGGCTGCTCTTAATGAAACGAAGGATATCATTATTGGTGTTCTTTCTAACTTAAGTACAGTATCTAAATCTAGTATTGTCGCTGCTATCAATGAGATTAAAGATATTACTATCGGTAATCTCAATAACTTAACTACTCAAAACAAAGCAAACCTCGTTAATGCGATCAATGAATTGCAGGCTGAGGTGAATACCCTTGCTGCACAGGTCG
>MDSZ01250683.1_pt1 | contig 11772 bp, 8 predicted proteins | sample 811201 | NCBI WGS metagenome assembly MDSZ01 (sample SAMN05326647, study PRJNA326480) | marine metagenome | isolation source: seawater | place: Indian Ocean: North | collected 2010 | reverse complement strand
GTTAAAGACTTTAAATAATCAAATTTTTCATTACCAAATTTTTTAACAAAACAGATTTTAAAGAAATCATAAATTTCATTTATATAATTTTTATCAATATCTAAATCATTTAAGATGAAATCATACCCTGTAACTGATTGTAAAATTTTTGCATAATCATAAAAAATATCACCAAGAATAGTATATTTTTTTCCAACTATGCCCCTTGGATCAATAAAATAAATATTATTTTTACTATTTATAATCACGTTAGTAAAAACTGGGTCTCCATGAATTATTCCAATTTTTCCACTAGAGGATTCCTTGTAATTATCGACTTGTTCGATAATCCTCTTGTATAATTCTTTAGAAGATTTATCTAAAATTATTTCTTTATTTTTTATTCTGCTATTAATTTTTTGCTTATAATTAAAATAAATATCTACTGAGGATCTCTTTATAGGATGATTGTGAATTTTATCTAAACATTTAATAATCAATTTAACGTGATTTGTAGTTAATTTCTTTTTTATAAAAAGTTCCGAAAATGTAGATCCATTAATATATTCATAACTATAACTATTTTTTGAAAACTTAGTGATAGATGGAAAATTTTTTTTTATTTCAAGTGGTAGTGACTTATAATAAAGAATTTCTGACTTAATTTTTTTTAAGTTTTTACTAGTTTTAGTAATGATTTTCTTTTTTAGTTCAAGTTTGTTAAATTTTCTTGCGTTAACATCATTTTCAAAGAAATAAAAACCAGTACCTTTGTTTAAATTTTGATGACTACTAATTGCTAAATCATCTATATATAAATCAGCATAAGGCTTGCCAAAGTGAAGCTCATCATATGGTATATTAAACTTCTTTAACTGATTAACAGTAAGTTTCTTAATATCTTTTACAACCTCTTCAATATTATTAGAGTGGGTTTTCATTCTTCTAGCAGTATATATAATAATATAGTGTCCATTTTTTTTTAGATTTTGAAGGAATTCGATATTTTTGTGAATTGGCTTGCATGTTTTATAGTCTCCTATTTTTTTTGGAAAAGTCGTAAGAGTGTTGTCTAAGTCAAAACAAACGCGTTTTTTCTCAAAAGATTTAAATTTATTAATAAGATCAGGTGTCCCAAAACAAGTAAATTCTTTAATCTCCTCTGCCTCAATAATTTGATTCTTTAATAACAGCTCTTTATAAGCAACTGAAAGATAATATTCTTTGATTACAGATGTTTTTTTAAGAACATCATTAATATTTTCGATTGCTTTTTTTGTAGAGTTAAAAAAATAAGCACCAACAGAGGCAAAATTTGATATTTTTACTTTTTCTTCAATATTAATAACCCTTTTTCCTTTTAATTGAATATAAGAGTAAATTGGATCTTTGCTCAATGATTGAAAATAAAAAATTTTATCTTTTTTTGATTTATGGGACTTGCCTATAATGTCATCTTGAAAAAAATTATCACCATCTAATATTAAAAGTTTCTCATCCTTCTTTTTTGAAAGGTAAGCAAAAGATTTCGAAATAGTATCACATGCTCCTAATGTTTCATTTTTTAATTCAATTAATTTTATATTAGAGTAATAAGAATTAATAAATTCTTTAAATTTAAAATCTGTTAAAACTGGATGATAAATTATTATAATGATATCTGATTTTCTTAATTTAATACTATCTATTAACCACCTTATTATTTCTTTACCTTCAACTTTAATTAAAGGTTTAGGCATTAAATAACCTTTATCTCCAAATCTTTGACCTACTCCACCTAAAGGTATGATTATATTCATGGTTTTTTTTATATAACATTATATATAAAACTGATAATAGTTTTATTTAATGAAAGTAGTAATTCTCTGTGGTGGTAAAGGCACTCGTATATCTGAAGAGTCATTAAAGATACCAAAACCATTATTTGAAATTGGTCAAAGACCAATCATTTGGCATATAATGAAAACTTACTCTTATTATGGCTATAATGATTTTATACTTTTAACTGGATATAAAAGTGAGCTCATAAAGGATTATTTTTTAAACCTTAAGCTTCTGCAAAATGATTTTGAAATCGATCTTTCAGATAATAGTATAACTTATTTATCCAAAAATTTTGAAAAATGGAGAGTAAAAATACTTTTTACCGGTATTGAAACTCAAACAGGTGGAAGATTGAGGTACTTAAGTAATTATGTAGATAATAACTTTTTATTAACATATGGTGATGGCATCTCAGATATAAATATATCTAAAAGCATTAAAGATCATCTCAAATCTAAAAAATTAATTACTATGACTTGTGTAAAAGAACCTACAAGATTTGGCGTTGTAAAACTAAATAAAAATAAGATTGTTGGATTTAAAGAAAAGGATCAAAGTAAAACTGAATATATAAATGGTGGTTTTTTTGTAATTAATAAAAAAATTTTGAAATTGATAAAAAAAGATAATTGTATTTTTGAAAAAGATATTTTGCCAAAATTGGTTAAAAAAGATGAAATTAATGCCTTTGTTCACAATGGCTTTTGGTATGCCATGGATACAGCTAGAGATAATATATATCTAAATTCATTATGGGAAAAAAATAAAGCCCAATGGAAAATTTGGAAAAATTAGATCCTAAATTTTTTTTTAAAAAAAAAATATTGGTTACTGGTCATACTGGTTTCAAAGGTACTTGGCTTACATATTCTCTTATTATTCTTGGGGCTAAGGTTTATGGTATATCCTTACCAATCAATAAAGTGAGAAATAAGTTATTTACTGATTTAGGTTTAGATAAAAATAAAAAAATAATTAATAAATATTTTGATGTTTCAAACTATAGTAGATTAAAAACATACATAAAAAAGATCCGTCCTGATATAGTATTCCACTTAGCGGCTCAACCTCTTGTCTTAGAGTCCTTTAAAAAACCCTATGCTACATTTTATACAAACATAATAGGAACTTTAAATATATTAGAAATTTTTAGAGATTATAAAAAAATTAAAAGTTTAATGGTGATTACAAGTGACAAAGTATATAAAAACTCTGAAAATAAAAAATATTTCAAGGAAGATGATTCACTTGGTGGAGATGACCCTTATAGTAGTTCTAAAAGTTGTGCAGATTTGATATCTCTAAGCTATAAATATTCTTTCTTAGATAATAGTAAAAACAGAGGTATAGCTACAATTAGAGCTGGTAATGTTATTGGTTATGGTGATTATTCGCCAAATAGAATTTTTGTTGATTTGTTTAAATCTATTAAAACTAAGAAGATCAAAGTCAGAAACCCTAAAGCAGTGAGGCCTTGGCAAGATATTACAGATATCACTCGTGCTTATTTGATATTGTCAAAAAAATTATATAAAGAACCATTAAAGTATGGTGGTAGCTGGAATTTTGGACCAGACAAAAAAGATAAAGATTATAATGTTGATGAAATTTCAAGAATTTTTGCTGAAAAAATAAAAGGAATAGAAATTGAACTCAAAAAAAATAAAGATAAAAAATATGATAAACTAGAAAAGAAAGTTTTAAAACTTGATACAAATAAGTCTAAATCTAAGTTGGGGTTTAAAAACAAATTTGACTTAAAGTCCTCTATTGAAAAGAATTTAAAGTTAAGTAAAAGTATTAAGAAAAATAAAGAAAAAGAAGTTTTTATAAATTACTTGAAAGAAAATATCCTCAAATGAAATACCCTTTAGTTTCCTCATCATTCAATAAAGACGAAATAACCCAAATGAAAAATGTAATTAAAAGTGATTTTTTTTCAATGGGCCCAAAAGTAAAAAAATTTGAAAAAATAACTGCTAATTATTTTGGTTCTAAGTATTGTGTAATGGTCAATTCTGGATCCTCTGCTAATCTTATTGCTTTGTCGGCTGTGTTATTATCTGATAAATATAATTTGAACAAGGGAGATGAAGTTATAGTTCCTAGTTTATCTTGGTCCACAACTTATAGTCCTCTATTTTATTTAGGCCTAGTTCCTAGATATGTTGATATAAGCTTGGATACGCTGAATATTTCTATTAATAAATTAGAAAAATCGATAACCAAAAAAACGAGAGCAATATTCATAGTAAACATAACTGGAAATCCAAATTATTTTGATAAGGTTTCAAAGTTATGCAAAAAGAAAAATATTTTATTTTTTGAGGATAATTGTGAATCGATGGGTGCAAAGTATAATAAACAATTTTGTGGTACTTTTGGACTGTTCGGTACAATGAGCACTTTTTTTTCCCATCATATCTCTACAATGGAGGGTGGTATTGTCCTTACTGATAGTAAAAATCTTTATGACATAATGTTGTCCATTCGCTCACACGGATGGACAAGACATCTAGATAATCAATCTACAATTCATAAAAAAAGCAAAAATGAATTTGATGAAATGTTTAATTTCATTCTACCAGGATTTAATTTAAGACCCATTGAAATGGAAGGTGCTATAGGGATATCACAAATGAAAAAATTGAATTCTTTCTTAATTCAAAGAAGAAGAAATGCAAAATATTTTTTAAAAAAATCAAAAGAATACAATCAATACTTTAAAGTTCAGCAAGAAGTTGGAAATAGTAGTTGGTTTTCTTTTACAATTATTCTTTGTGGCTACTTCGAGGGAAAGAGGTCCAAAATACTCAAAAAATTAAAAGACAATAGTATTGAAACTAGACCGATTTGTGGTGGAAATTTTACAAAAACTAAAGCTGCAAAATATCTTGGCGGAAACTATAAATCTAGAATGCCAAACACTGAATATGTTCACAATAATGGTTTCTTTATTGGCAATACACATAATAATCTCTCTAGGGAAATTGACTATTTTTTTGAGATAATTGACTCTTTGAAATAATACTAATTATTTAAGAACTCTTTGTAATTAATTGCTTGTCTTTTCCAGTCCCAACTATTTATATATTGATAAGCGTCTTGGGATAATTTTTTATATTCAATTTCATCATTTAATAAGTAATTAATTTTATCTGCGTACTCTTTACAATTATATTTTGAAACTTTAGTTATTCCATGTGGATAAGCGAACTGATAGCCATCTAAATCAAAAACAACTCCTGGGATTCCAAAAGACATAGCTTCAGCTAATGCCATTCCTCCAGTATCAAAAATAGGCGGGTGAATAAAAACTTTTGAATTAATGAAAATAGCATTTTTTTCTTCACCATCAAGGAAACCAAGAAAGTCAATATTTTTTTCTAAATTATATTTTTTTACTAATTTTTTCATTTTATTTTCACAAGGGCCATTCCCAATAATAGCTAATTTAAACATTTGATTCACTGCAATAACATTTTTCCATATTTCAATTAATTCTATTACGCCTTTTTGTTCATGGAATCTTCCAACAAATACACATTCATATTTTTTATTATTTATTGATTGAAGAGCATGGTTAATTTCTTGTGAATGAATACCTCCATATGTGATGAAGTAATCATTTTTATCTAAATTTGGAAAATATTTTAATGCATAATCACTCGCAAAGATGATTTTTTTATTTTTTTTTATTTTGATTAAAGAAATTACTATTTTTTGTATGAAATAATAAATAGATCCATAGAAAATTCTAATACCCTTATAAGGGAATCTCTTATTAAGAGGACTAGAAGCCTTTAGAAAAAAACTGAAAATTGCTTTTTTATTTAAAACTATCGAAATAAAATAACCTATAAAAAAATCAGGAAAAATATCAGAAGCACAAATAATTAATTTATATTTTCTAAATTTAAGAAAAAAAAATAAAGGATAAAAAAAAGAGATTAAATGTAAAAAAAATAAGTCTAAATAGAATATTCCTAATTCGGCGAAAGGAACAATTATAAATTTTATATTTTCATTTATTCTCTTACTTTTGAAGAAATCTCTACCTTTTTTAGTACATAATATTGTTATTTTTTCATTATTTTGAATCTCATTTAAAAATTCTATGTGAATCCTATCACCCCCGCTCATGCCAAATTTTTTTTTAGCACCAAAACCCGCCAATAAAGAAATATGTAAAATTTTCATTAGTAAAAGAATTAATATACTAATTATCTATTTTTTGTTAGTTTTCAATATTTTATGGTTAAAAATTATTTCAAATTTTTCCTGACTCTTCTTAAAAAGAATAAAATAATCAATTTTTTTTTAATTTTAGTCATTTTTAATTTTATTTTTATTAACTTTCCCAATAATTATGGAGATTTAGCAAAAGATAATATTTTTATTATGAAGGCTCATAAGACCTTTGTAGAAAAGCAAGGGTTACCATTAAATCCTTTAAAGAAATTAGTTACTTTTGATGAAAAATCAAAATTTTATGATTCATTTAATGAATTTCTAATTGATGATCTAAATATTAAATTTAGTGACTCTCATAAAAAGTCTTTCAGAGACTTTACTGATATATACTATTATGATGACATAAATAAAAGATCAAAATTTTATACTGAATCTAATAAAGAGAGTTTTTATTCTTCGAATACTGGTGGCGATTTAGAATATAAATGTAAATTCTGGTTTAATTGTACTACTCTCGAGACAATAAAAGCATTATCGCATTCAGTGATGATAGGTTTATCATCATACTTGTTTCCTTATTTTAGTGCAGAAATTTCAGTACAAATTTTCATAATCATTTGTTTTGTACTAAATTTTATATTTCATTACAAATTTGGCTCTTTATTAATTAATAAGAAATTTGGGCTTATACTGTCTGTCATCGCTTCATCAAATGTATATTTTAATATTTTGAATAGATCATTTGCTATAATACCTATGGCAATAAATCCTTTATTAACAGCAATTTCTTTTTTCTTTTTAATAAAACTTTTTAAGAAAGAGAATGATTATTTTACGCTAATAATTTTATTATCTTTTTCAATAGCCTTAAATATTTTTAATGGGTATCCAAATACGAGTGTAATTTTAAATTTATTAGTAATTTCATATTTTATATTTTTTTATTTTTTAAAAGTAATAAGAATTCAATTTATTAAAAATAAAATTAATTTAGCAAGTTTCCCGATATTAATTTTTCTATCTTTCGCCTTCATTTTTCTACTTAGTTGCTTTTATTCAATATTTATTAGAGGAGAAAATATATTTTATTTCTTTTCAATTTTAGATACTAGGATAAGACATTTTTATGATTATTGGTATTGGAAAACAAATGTTGCTCAAATACAAACTGATTATATAGGTAATTTGATAAATAATATTTATTATATATTTAACAAAACAAATTTTTATTTTCCTGTACACGAAACAACAAAATATTCATCTTTAAATTTCATAAATATTTTTGAAAAGTTATTTTTATTGATAGGAATATTTTTTATTTTTTTTAAAATAAAGTTAAGATCTTATAAGTTTTATTTCTTCCTACCTTTATTTTTGTATTTTATTACTTTAATGACCTTTTTTGGGAGTTACGGCCCAGATAGAGTGAATTTTTATTTATTTTATAATGTCACTTTTTTTATATCTTTAGGCATTTATTGTACGTATTTAATTTTGAAAAAAATAAAAATTTTTAGATATAGCGATATAATTTCTTTATCTAAATATTATTTTTTAAAATTACTAATTAGTTTGAGAAGCAATTATCAATTAATTAATAATTCAAATTTTAGAAAAAGTAGTAAAAATAATTTAGAAATATCTCTATATATCCTTTTAATAAGTATAGTAATTACAAATTCATATGAGTTAAATAAAAAATATATAAAAGACTATAATGCAAATCTTGGTGAATTTGATGGCATGTCTCAATTAAATAAATATTTAAATAAAAACACTAAAGAAAACGATAAAACATTTTTTTTTCTTAAAAGCGGGTCTGGTGAGTCATTACATAGAACTACCGGATTTGATGGAAAATATAAATTTGAATTAATTGATGATTTTGAAAAAATTTTTAAATCATCAGGCTCTTTAAATTCTTATTTAATAAAAAATGATATTTATATTGTTGTTCCAGGTGAAATTAAGAAAAAATCAAAGTCATTTAATAATAATATTTTCTATTTTGAGTTATTAACAAAATTTGAAGATTATTTTAATATTTATGACTATGAAGTATCTATCATTGGTATAGATAAAAATTACCCTAGTTTTTATGTGTATAAATTAAATAAACCATATTACAGGCCACTAAATATTAAAAATATTAATAATATCATATTAAAAAACCCAACTAAACCTGTAGAGTTTATTTGTAAAAATGGTCAAAAATTTAAATTTAATTATGAGGGCTTAAAGCCAAACATTATAAATATTGAACTAGACTCTGGTAAAATAGATGTTCACGCAAAAATCTTTTATAATGAGAATATTGATAATGAATTTAAATCTTTGTTAAACCCAGTCATCAAAGATATATCTGAAATAGATCAAAATAATTTACTTACAAATAAATCATCTTTTTTATACAACCTTAAAACAAAAGCAAAATATTCAAAATTATTTAAAAGTAATTTGAAATTTAACAATATAAAATTAGTTAACAGTTATTTATTATATAACGACAAAAAAGGAAAAAACTATATAAAGATTTACATCAAAGAACAAAGAGGTTCAAAGAAAAGAATTGACTTAATAAAGTCAAATAAATCTGGAAACTACGCAATATTTAAAACCCTCAATGGGGAGGGAGATGTTTTAACTTCCGATATAGGTATTATTAACAATTATAAAAAAATAAATAACTCAGAATTTGAACTTATTTATGAGGTGTTCAGTACCAAAAACAAATCTGGACTTATTTCTTATGATTCTCCATTTTCACTAGGAGCTAATAGTACAATTTCTCTTGAATTAAAGGATGATGAATTATATTTATTCAAAAAAAATTGTGATGAAATTGTCAAATCTAATAATAAAATTGAATTCTTCTAATTAATATTCAACCAAATTTGTTATTTTATCACTAATATTTTTACTCAATATATGTCTTTTATAATAAATTTTAATAAAATTGATAAATTTTTTATTGGGTATGACTAGAAATAAAAAATATATGTAAATTTTTAAATTTAATATTATTTTTGGACTAGTCTTAATCATCAAGATTAATTCTTTAAACAAAGGGCCATATCCGCCATAAACTCTAAGTTGAATTAAACCATCAAAATTTTTTGATATAAATTTACTTTTAAGAAAATTTAATGTTTTGTTATATTTTTTTTCGTAAAATACTGAATTAAAAAGACTCAACCAAGCTTTGCCTGGAGAATTAATATAAAATTTTTTTTCAAAAGTATTGCTAGAGTCAATCCTTACAGCAACTGTATTTCTTCCTAACAATAAAGCTTTCGACTCTCTAATAAGAGGTAAGATGACAGATGCAGTTTCAATGAAATATCTCTTATTAATTTTATTTTCAATTAATGACTTCTTCACCAAGATACCAGAAACTTGGCAAATTGAGACTATGAAGTGATAAATTACTTTTTCATCAGAGTTAATGTCTAAGATTATGTCTTCTTTAATTTGCTTTGTACATCTCACTGGTAGTTTATGATTTTCATACTCAAACCAGTAATAGGAACGTGAAATTACTCCTAAATTTTTATTTCTTAATAAATTATTGTGATAAATTTCAATAGTTTTTCTATCAATAACATCATCTGCTCCTAAGAAAAATAAAAAATCACCCGTCGCACAATCTATCGTTCTTTGAAGGTTCTCCCCTCCAGATACGAATTTATCAAATTTAATTAATTTAATTTTGGAGTAGTTACAATTTTTAATTCTCTCTAATGTGCTATCACATGATGAATTATCACAAATTACAACTTCATGTATTAAATCCTGTTTTTGTGATTTAATACTATTGATGGTATCTATAATTGTATCTTCAGCATTAAAAACAGGTATACAAATTGAAATTTTAAACAAAATAGATTCTTTAAATAATTATTTACTTTATCAATAAAAAACTGGTATAGAGATAGCTAATGCATAAAAATGTTGAAAAATTTTGTTCACAACTTGAAGAAATTACTAAAGAAATTGTTGTTAAAAGTAATGCTGCACACTTAGGATCTTCTCTATCTTTAGTAAATTTAATTAGTAATTTTTTTGTCAATTTTTACAAGAAAAAGAATATTTATCCTATAATAGTAAGTAAAGGGCATGCTGCTGCGGTATACTATTCTGCTTTATATTTATATGGTGATATCAGTAAAAAAGAAATCAATACATATTGTTTAAATAATACACTGTATCCTGGGCATATTACCAAAAATATTAAATACGTAGGCCTTCCTTTTTCATCAGGCTCTCTCGGTCATGGTCTTCCTTTTATAACCGGATTGGCATATGGGAGTAAAAAATTAAAAAAAAATGATAAGTATTTTGTAATTATTAGTGACGGTGAACTTAACGAGGGAACATCATGGGAAAGTTTACTTATTTGTAACAGACATAAATTGTCAAATTTAAAAATAATAATTGATTATAATAAATTTCAAAGCTATGGGACAACAAAGGAAGTCTTAGGTCTAAATAAATTAAAACTGAAATTAAGTTCTTTTGATCTTGATATTGATGAAATAAATGGTCATTCAAATACTCAAATAAATTCAGCTTTTAGAAAGAATACTCAAAATACTCACGTTATAATTGCCAATACTATTAAAGGAATTGGTATGGGAAAACTAGAAAATCAACTTGAGTCACATTATATAAATAATTAAATGAGAAAAATATTTGCAAAAATTTTAGAAGAAAAATTAGCTCTAGATAAAAATAATTTTTTAATTACTGGAGATCTTGGTTTTAAAGTTCTTGATAATATTAAAAAAAACTTTAAAGAAAATTTTTTAAACATAGGTATATGTGAACAAAGTATGTTAAGTTTTTCAGCAGGTCTTTCTAAGCATTATAAAAATGTTTTTGTATATTCTATTGCAAACTTCAATACCTTTAGAGCTTTAGAACAAATCAGAAATGATATTTGTTATCAAAATAATAAAGTTATTATTGTAAGCGTCGGTACAGGATTTGCTTATGGCAAACTTGGATATACTCATTATGGTATAGAGGATATTGGTATTATGAATGGTTTACCTAATATTCATATCTATAACCCTTTAGATGAAAAACAATTAAGATTGATCTTTAATAAAATATTAAAAATAAATAAACCAGTTTATTTAAGGCTTAATAGAGATAGTGGAGAAAAATTTAATAGAAGTCATAAATTAGATAATACAGGTTTTGATAAAATAAATTATAATCCAAAAAATAAAATTACTATTCTAGGCTATGGTTATTCTACTTCTCTAGCATATAAATTTTCTAAAAAAGAAAATTTAGAGAATAAATTAAATATAATTGATTGCTACCAACTTAAGCCATTTAATACCAATGAAGTTTTAAAATTAATTAAAAATTCGAATAAAATAATTATTCTAGATGAGCACAGATCTGCAACTGGCTTGTCGGGGATTTTTTCATATAATTGTATTGACAAAATTAATGAAAAGAAAATATTTAATATAGGTTTAGATAATATAGATTTTTCTAGATACGGAGATCATGACTTCATGGTAAAAAAATATTTAAATTTTGAAAAAAAATTAAAGGAATATATATGAAACAAATTCATTTTGCTGGTCCTTTAATTGAAAAAGATGATATTAAAATAATTAATCAATCTGTATCTAATGGCTTTTATGATAATTACAAAAAATATTCTAATGAATTTATTAAAAATCTAGAAAAATACTTTAATATCAAACATGCCTTAACTACTTTTACTTGCACTCATGCAATGCATCTCGCAGCTAT
>MDSZ01205680.1_pt1 | contig 11772 bp, 8 predicted proteins | sample 811201 | NCBI WGS metagenome assembly MDSZ01 (sample SAMN05326647, study PRJNA326480) | marine metagenome | isolation source: seawater | place: Indian Ocean: North | collected 2010 | reverse complement strand
GGAAGATTCATTGGCAAAGCCAAAGATATTAACGGTAGAGATTGTTTCGTCATGGTTCTCTCCACTCGTGAACAGCATATTAGAAAAGAGAAGGCCACTTCAAATGTGTGTTCGAATCAGGCTTTTTTGGCCACCTTAGCTGGAGCCAATCTGTTGGCTAAAGGTGATAAGGGCTTAAGTGCCGCTCTAGAAACAGCTGTTCGGGCGAAAAATAGAGTTTTGGAAGTGATTGATAAACTCGAAGGGATCGAACTAGCATTTCCCAACACCCCTGCATTGAACGAAATTACCCTCTCTTGCTCTTATGCTTCCAATCAAATTATGGAAGCTGCTAGAAAAGCCGACCTTCACCTTGGAATCGAAGTATCCGAACGAGTTTCCAAAGATAATCATTTTCTTGTAAAGCTTACCTTTACCGATTTGTCGACAGATGAAAAATTACAAAAACTAAACAATTTTCTCCGTTCTTTCTTCCCTGCAGATTCAGGAAAGAAGCAAAATAAATCTGTCGCTGATCTTCAAAGATATCAACGGACGGACTCGCCTACACTCCCATCCTTTTCAACTGAAGAAATTTCTCACTATTTCGAGAAGTTGGCTGAATTGAATGTGAGTCCGGACGACGGATGTTATCCGCTTGGATCATGCACCATGAAATATAATCCTTTAATAAATGATTGGGCAGCAGGCATTCACGGGTTTTCTCGAGCCCATCCCCAAATGCCAGAGCAAGATGCACAAGGGCCACTTGCACTCCTTTATCAAATACAGGAGTGGTTCAAGAAAATTACCGGTCTTCACGGAGTTACCACTCAACCAGTTGCCGGGGCCCAAGGCGAGTTGGTTGGCCTAAAAATGTTTCAAGCATATCACCGTCAGAATGGAGAGGCATATCGCAGAAAGATACTGATTCCGAGATCGGCACACGGTACCAATTTCGCTACCGCTGCAATGGCTGGTTTTCCAGATGGAATCATTTATCTCGAAGCTTCCGAAGACGGGACTATCGACATGGACGACTTTCGGGCCAAAATCAAAGAGTTTGGATCAGAACTTTGTGGAGTAATGATTACCAATCCAAATACTTCAGGTATCTTTGAGAAAAACTTCAAAGTAATCTCAGATGAAGTTCATCAGGTTGGTGGATTGGTCTACATGGATGGTGCAAATATGAATGCAATCGCTGGAATTGTTGATCTCGACCGCTTAGGTGTTGATGCAGTGCATAACAACCTGCATAAGACTTGGACGATCCCGCACGGTGGAGGGGGACCGGGAGACGCAATTGTTGCAGTTTCCAAAAAATTAGTTGATTTTCTTCCAGGAAAACAAATCAATCGAAATGAAAATCATCTCTACGAGGTAACTCGTGCAGGAAAAAGTATTGGTGATTTTCATCGTCACTGGGGCAATTTCGGCCATAAAGTTCGGGCCTTCTCCTACCTCTTGAGGCTTGGGAATCAAGGTATTCCAAGAATGTCTTCCATTGCGGTTTTATCGGCTCGTTATTTGTGGGCAAGATTAAAAAAACACTACTCTACTCTACCGGCACAGGCTTTGGACTCTCCAAGAATGCACGAGTTCATCCTGACCTTAAGCGATGAAGAGTTCAAATTTTTAGAAGATGCTGGAATTCCCAAAAGTAAAGCCATTCCTCAAATAGGTAAATTATTCTTGGACTTTGGATTTCATGCACCAACTGTTGCTTTTCCTGAAGTTTTTGGACTAATGATCGAGCCAACGGAAAGCTTCACCAAAAAGGAATTGGACAGATTTGCCGATGCAGTCATAGCCATCAAAAGACTGATAATGTCTACTCCGGAAGTTTTGAACACAGCTCCACACTTCACTCCTATTGATCGGGTTGACGAAGTCTCTGCCAACCGTAATTTAATCCTTATGGAAGAGATTAATCATCTGCCTCCTCTTCCATTTAACAGAATAAAGAATTCTACTTTGCAAAGCTTGAGCATTGAAGAAATTCATAACAAGGTAATTGATGCACACCGTGCACAGGCCACAAGTTAGATTTGACCCAAAGCCTAGATTGCTCCATTATCATATGTAATGTCAGATCAGATTGAAAAACCCTTGATATCCAAACCCGGGATTGTGTTCGATCTTGCCCTTTCGGTTGGATTCTTTCTTCTCATGCGAGAAGTCTTAATTCCTCATGTTCCATCACAAGACCCATTTGCAGTGAATGTGGTAGCCAGCATGACCTCGTTTTGCATGACTGGGGTTTTTTGGATTGCAGCTAATATGCTAAGAGTCACCTGGGTGGATTATTCCAGAAGGCAAAAAAAGTAACCTTCGGACCTCCCCTCTCCATCTAAGAGTCAACGAATCTTTGTAATTCAGACTCTAATTTACCCCGCGGATTCCCTTCCACTCGGGAGCCATTTTCATCTGACTCTTCCGATTTCAAACATCCTTCTTTTCTCATTTTCGCCACCAGTGCATAAGATTCATGAGGAATGAAATAGGATTTTATCACTGTATCACCATTCAACAATTCTTCGATGTAAGAGGATAGCTCATTGAGCCCTGTTCCACATTTGGAACTTAAAAAGATCGCATCTTGATCCAATACCCTTGCCCGAATTTCTTCCATCTCGGTTTCCACCAGATCAATTTTATTATACACGGTAATCATTCTTTTTTGATCGGCTCCCAATTCAGCTAAAACTTCGGCTGTAGTAGTCATCTGATTCTCGAAATCGGGATTCGAAAGATCAACCACATGGAGCAGCAGGTCAGCAACCACGGTTTCTTCCAGTGTCGCCCGGAACGCATCTACCAACCTATGAGGTAATTTTCGTATAAAACCTACGGTGTCCGTAAGGATGACCATTCTGCCACTTGGTAGAGCATGTTTTCTGCTAGTTGGATCAAGAGTGGCGAATAACTTGTCTTCAGCTAGTACGGAAGATCCTGATAATGCATTAAGCAAAGTGGATTTTCCCGCGTTGGTGTAACCAACTACTGCAATAGTTGGGAGTGGAATTCGATGCCGTCTTTTTCTACTGGTACTCCTTCTTGAAGAAACTTGTTCAATCTCCCTTTTTGTTGCGGAAATTTTGGACCGAAGCATTCTTTGATCAAGTTCGATTTGAGCTTCGCCCTCCCCTCTTTGAGTCACACCGCCCCCTCTTTGCCTACCTAAGTGTGTCCATGCTCTTCGTAGTCGAGGTAAGGAATATTCGAGTCGGGCAAGCTGTACCTGCAGAGCGGCCTCTTTGGTTTGAGCCCTTTCGGCAAACACATCGATAATTACTTCGTGGCGATCAATAACTAGAACCTTACTCTCTTCTTCCCAATTCCGCTGCTGACTGGGAGAAATTTCATTGTCAAAGATGATCACATCGCAATTAAGGTTTTTTACATCATCTAAAATCTCTTCTAGTTTTCCCTTTCCGATTAAATGGCCAGGAAAAGTCTTTCGGGTTCTTACCACAACACTTTGGCATACTTGTATCCCTAAATTATTCACCAACTCTTGCAATTCGAGCAGAAGAGATACTGCATTTGTTCTTTCATCTTCTCGCTTGATCACCGATAGCAAATAAGCACGCTGAACAAGCTTCGGTTTTTCTCGAACTTCAAACACTCAAGCTTGGGTTAGATTTAATTCGAAGACAAAAAGGGTTCGGACAAAAATGCCCGAACCCTAATTGCAAATTTAATCCAGACAAACTGTCTAACCTACCGCTGCTTGGGCCGCCGCAAGGCGAGCAGTCGGCACTCTAAAAGGCGAGCAACTGACATAATTCAAGCCAATTTTGTGACAGAACTCAACACTTTTAGGGTCTCCCCCATGCTCACCACAAATGCCAAGTTTGATGTTTCGTCGACCGGCTTTTCCGTTCTTAACTCCGATTTGCATGAGATGTCCAACTCCACTCTGATCAACACTAGCAAAAGGGTTAGCATCGATGATATCCATTTCAATGTAGTTCGGGAGAAAGCTACCGGAATCATCTCTGCTCATACCCATTGTCGTTTGGGTTAAGTCATTGGTTCCAAAGCTGAAGAATTGAGCCGTCTTAGCAATTTCATCAGCCACCAAAGCGGCTCGAGGAATCTCAATCATCGTGCCCACCATGTATTTTACTTTTTCACCTTTCGCAGCAAAAACTTTTTTTGCGGTTGAATGAATGACCTCGACCTGAATTTCCAATTCCTTAGGAAATCCGACCAGTGGAACCATAATTTCCGGATTTACCTCAATGCCACTCTTTTGAACAAGTATTGCAGCTTCCAAAATCGCTTGGGCTTGCATCTCAGTAATTTCAGAGTAAGAGATTCCCAGTCGACATCCACGATGTCCAAGCATCGGGTTAAACTCATGCAAGTCTTCCACTCTCTTTTTGATCGAAGCTAGTGAAACTCCAAGCTTCTTTGCCAAATCACGCTGTGCGGTCTGATCATGGGGCAAAAATTCATGCAAAGGCGGGTCCAATAAACGAATGGTAGCAGGACGACCCTCTAGAGCCTTAAAAATCCCCTGAAAGTCTCGTCTTTGATAAGGCAATAATTTCTTAAGAGCCTTTCTGCGGTCTACTTCGTTATCGGCAAGAATCATTTGACGCATGGCATCAATCCGATTTCCTTCGAAAAACATGTGCTCGGTTCGGCAAAGTCCAATCCCGGATGCACCAAAAGCGATCGCATTTGCAACTTGAGAAGGAGAATCCGCATTGGTGCGAACCGACATCTTTGTCGCTTTCTCGCACCAATTCATAAGTTGAGAGAAATTCTTGTAATCTCTACTCTTCTTAGGGTCCAACTTCTTGTCGATTAAGACTTGTATAATCTCAGATGGAGCAGTTTTTAGTTCCCCGGCAAAAATCTCTCCAGTTGTGCCGTTAATCGAAAGGTATTCACCCTCTTTGTAAGTCGCACCGTTTACTTTAACGGTGCGGGACTTGTAATCGATATCCAAATCTGCAGCACCACAGACGCAAACCTTACCCATTTGTCGAGCAACTAATGCCGCATGGGAAGAGACCCCACCTCTGGCAGTCAAGATTCCCTCGGCAGCAATCATACCACGCAAATCTTCAGGGGAAGTTTCCTGGCGTACTAACAAAACAGGACCTTTCTTGGCAGCTTCAACCGCTCTTTCTGCATTCATACAGATTTTTCCGGAAGCTGCACCTGGACCTGCAGGTAAGCCTTTGCAAAGTTTGTTCGCTTTCCTCTGAGCAACAGCGTCAAATACTGGTGCCAGAACCTGATCCAATTGCTCAGCAGGAACTCTTTTAATTGCGGTTTTCCAGTCAATTAATTTTTCCTTAACCATTTCGGTTGCAATCCGAACCGCGGCCAAACCAGTGCGCTTTCCATTACGGGTTTGGAGCATATAAAGTTTTTCGTCTTCAATTGTAAATTCGAAATCCTGCATGTCCTTGAAGTGCTTTTCCAATTTCTTCTGAACCTGTACCAGTTCCTTAAATGGTTTTGGAAGGACTTGCTTCAGCTTGGCAACCGGACGAGGGGTACGCACTCCTGCGACAACATCTTCACCCTGAGCATCGGTAAGAAACTCCCCGTAAAGAACTTTTTCTCCGCTAGCCGGATCCCTTGTAAAACCTACACCGGATCCGGACTTCTTGCCGGTATTTCCAAATACCATAGCCTGAACATTAACTGCTGTTCCCCATTCAGCTGGAATACCATATTTTCGACGGTAAACGATGGCTCGGTCATTCATCCAAGAACTAAATACTGCACCGATTGAACCTTCTAATTGTTCCCATGGGCAAGTTGGGAAGTCTTTACCTGACCTCTTCTTTACAAGGTTCTTGAACCTAGCAACCAATTCTTGCATTTGATCCGCTGAAATTCGGGCATCATCAACCTCTCCTTTCTCTTTCGGAAAGATTTCTTTTTTAAATTCCTCGATAAGGTGCTCAAAAGGGTCGTGATCTTCGCTAGGCAGTTTCTGGACACCCATTACCACATCACCATACATCTGAATAAAGCGTCGATAACAATCCCAAGCAAAACGAGCGTTACCAGAAGCTTCTGACAAGGCACCAACTGTCTCGTCATTTAGCCCAAGATTTAAGATCGTATCCATCATCCCGGGCATGGAATCCCGGGCACCCGATCGAACCGAAAGCAAGAGCGGTTTTTTCATATCTCCCAATTTCTTGCCAAGTTGCTTTTCCATTGTGGCTACCGATTTCTTGATCTGGGCATCCAGAGATTTAGGATAAGTTCTCTTATGATCATAAAAATAGGTGCAAACTTCGGTGGTGATGGTAAATCCTGGAGGAACGGGTAGACCAATCTTTGCCATTTCGGCAAGATTTGCTCCCTTACCACCAAGTAATTCTCTTTGCTTTGCATCCCCATCGGTCTTTTTTCCAAAATCATAAACATATTTTGGGTCGTTGGACTTTGCGGAAGAACGCTTCTTAGCTACTTTTCCTGTTGATTTACGATTGGCTGATTTTGCCTTCTTTTTCTGTGCCATTTTTTACAATTGAGGTTAGCTTCTTAAATAATTCCAAGAGAAAGTACCCGTTTCCTGGTATATGTCTTTTGAAAAATGAAGGTAATTTAATCTTATTTTTCCGAAGTTTTGTCAACGAACGACTTAATCTTATTTTTTGAAACCATCGAATCCCAAATCTTTAAACATCGACGAAAACCTTCGTTTCGTGCATATGTAAAAAGATTTATTTAGTAATTTTCATTCTCTGCGATATGAACCAAAGATGAATTCAAAAGATCAAAAAGGTCCGAAGACTTTTGGTGAACGTTTTCGCGAAGATGGATTAATGGGAGCTCTCGGCAAAAAGAAGAACCCATCCAAGAGTGACCCGAATGCCATGCATTTCCTTGAGCACCTCGAAGAACTCAGATGGGTAATCCTGAAATGTGTTTGCGCTTTTATTATAGGTTGCCTGGCAATAGCCATCTTCATGCAGGACTCGGTAAAAGTCTTACAAGTTCCATTAATTAAGGCAGTAGAGGACTTTGGTGAGATTAGCATTGATCTTCAAAGTGTTGGACTGGAAGAGTATGTGCAAACTCTAGAGAGACAGGAAGTGGATTTGGGTATGCTGAGAAATGCAAAAGAGCAAGACTTGCAAAATTGGGGCATCTCCGATCCTCATCACCAAACCCGAATTCTTGCTCATTTTGCTAACGGTCAAAATCGAAACCTACTACAAGTTATTCGATCCTACTCTCCAATTTTCATAGCAATGAAGATTTGCTTTTTGGGGGGGTTGGGCATCTCCCTGCCTGCCATTTTGTACTTCATCGGAGGATTCGTCGTTCCGGGACTTACCCCAAAGGAAAAAAGAGTCTTTTTTCCTGGCTGCATTGCAGCCACCTTTCTGTTCGTTGCGGGGGCTTCCATGACCTATCTTTTTATCCTGCCGGTATCCTTGGCATTTACCATTGAGTTTTCATTCAATGTTCTTGGTCTTGATGTCTATCGTCCTGAGGCCGGCAACTACTACAGTACGGTAATTTGGATGACATTCGCGGTTGGTATCGCCTTTCAATTTCCTCTCGTACTAGTCTTGCTCATCCGCATTGGGATTTTATCCGTGGATAAATTACGAGCCAGCAGAAGGCTGGTCTTGGTAATTTTAATGATTTCCGCAGCCTTGATTACTCCTGGAGGTGATCCGGTCAGTCTTTGTATTTTAACCATCCCTCTTTATGTTCTCTATGAACTTGCCATTATAATTGGCTCCAGTATCGAACGGAAAAAAGCGATTCTTGAGTGGAAAGAGTGGGATGAGAGCCTTCAGGGACCCAAACCAAAAAATCCACCAAAGGTCAAAGGAACTCCTCTGTGGGCATATGGAGTTTTTCTTTTGATTTTTGGTTCCGCCACTTTTCTGATTTGGAGAAACAAAGACGAAATTAAAGAAAACTTCGATGCCTTTACGAATCGCTCCTCAAATAATAATCCCGAAAAAACTCCGGACTCGAATCAATCAAACAGCTTACCAAAATCAATCCAATCAGACTACCCCGAATTTCCAGAAGCGAACCAAACTTTTATCCTTCAATTGGTTCCGATCAAACAGCAAGAGTCGAATCAATCCGAAGCTCAACTTTTCGAAGCAAAGTTAATCGATCCTTTGAACAATGAGAGGTAAGTCTTGCATTACTTCTTTCAAACCATCAAGAGTGGTTTAATGAAGAAGAAAGAATTCGGAAAAAAAATTAAGAAATTAAGAGCCAAAGCAGGGCTAACACAACCCGAACTTGCAAAGGCTAGTGGAGTAGCCACTTCGATCGTAAATGATGTAGAAAACGGAATACGCTCCGCAGGTTGCAAAACAATCAACAAAATAGGCATGGGGCTCGAACTTAGTGATCAGGATAGATTCCTTCTCATCCTCCAAGGATTGCAATTTTCGAGAAGAGATTTTCTCATTCCTGACTTTGAGAATTATCCACCAGAGCTTTTGAATTTTCTTCCCTATGTTTTGAACCGTGCTGGAATCCAAGCAGAAAATATCAAAAATATTGAACTGCCGGGGGCGGACAGGAAAAATCTGGAAATTAGATTGATTAACGGCAAGACGATCCAATTGGATATTCGCGTCTCGGCAAAAGTTTAAAGTGGATCCAGCAATTTCAAGTACCCGAATCGATAAATGGCTTTGGGTCACTCGTTTTTTTAAGACAAGATCCCTTGCTACAGATGCTTGCAAAAAGAAACAGATTCGTATCGGGGAGCAGCCATTAAAGCCCTCCAGAATCGTTCAGGCAGGGGAGATCATAACTCTCAAAAAAGGACCACTGACTCAACATCTCAGGATCCTCCATGTTTTGGACAGAAGAGTGGGGGCAAGTAAGGCAAGTGAATGCTATGAAGACCTAACTCCGCAGGAAAATTACCAAAAAGCAAGAGAGCAAAAGCGAAATCAAGTTCAGCTTAAGATTGAATCCTCTGCTAAGGGAAGACCTTCAAAAAAACAGCGGAGAGACTTGGAGGCCTTTTTCTTTCAAGAGTGATTTTTCACAACATGAGGAATTCATGCCACTTGCGTAATGCGAAAAACCACTTGCCACAAATAAATGGTAAGTTCATTACTAATGTAAGATGAAATCGATCCTATTGCCTATCCTAGTAGTTTCAATTGCAATCAGCTTTTCCGCTTGCGTAAGTACCACATCGGTTCGATCTAGCGGTCCGGAACAAACGGTCATGCTTCATTGGCTTAGTTCAGACGAATCAGGTCTTGTCCGGAATTCCGGTAGCGATGGAAATCAGACTTCGGGGACAAAGCTTTTTTCGGGGAAAGCAATTGAAACTTTCGAGCAAAGCCCAACGAAATCAGTTTCTTCCTGGAAAAATGGAAAGCGACACGGTGTAACCATTGAATTCTTTTACAATGGAAGGAAAAGAAGGGAAATTGAATACCGAAACGGTATCAGAAATGGCAAATCCTTGGAATATCGGATTACCGGGGAACTTTTACGGGAAGAAAATTATGAATCCGGAAAGCTGAATGGGCCTAAGATGGAATGGCATCCGAACGGACAAAAAGTACTAGAGGTTTCAATGCGTGGAGGAGTTCCACACGGAGAAGCATTGGAATGGTATTTGGATGGAACCCAAAAATCCTCCACGCTTTACAGGCACGGTCTAAGGGAAGGCCCTGCATCGGAGTGGTATCAATCCGGTCAAAGAAAACTCGGCTTATTTTATCAAAAAGATCAGCAACATGGTTTAAGAACAATTTGGTATGAAAACGGTCAACAACGACTTATTGCTCAGTTCGTGGACGATAAAATGGAGGGCAACTCAAAAGGTTGGTTCCCCAATGGCCAACAACAATTCGATTATAATTTCAAAAACAACCAAGAACACGGAGTCTGCACTGAATGGGATCCAACTGGAAAAAAAATCTCAGAACTTCGATTTGTGGATGGAGCTCCCGTTCAAGATCTGCTTACTGGGCAAAAAATTCGTTCCGAAAGCGAACAGGGATTGGAGACCAAACAAATTGTAAACGAAAATAAAGTAAAATCAGCAACCGACCTTCCTGAGGTACCGATTAAAGAGACCGAGAAGCCGGTCAATGCTCCTGAAGCTGAAATAATTGAGATTCCAGAAGTTCCTCAAAAACCCATCCCTCCTGTAAATCAACCGGATCCGACACCCGAACCACCTGCTCCTGCCGAACCAGTAGTTGCCCCAACCCCACCTACCAAGGTGGAAGAAGCACCTTTATCCATTCCTCCACCCCCTCCTCTACCCACAGCTCCAGTGATTGAAAATCCCGTTCCGGCTCCAGTCCCGGCTCCTGCTCCTCCAGAAGATTCTTTCAATCCGTTTGATTCTACCCCTCCTCCACCTCCGCCGCCGCCTGCGGCTCCTGTAATTGAGAATCCAGTTCCGGCTCCTCCGGAAGGTTCCTTCAATCCGTTTGATTCTACACCTCCCCCACCTCCGCCACCGCCTGCGGCTCCAGTGATTGAGAATCCCGTTCCGGCTCCAGTCCCAAACAACAAAGGCTTAAACCCTTTCGAATCGGTTCCCGCTAATAAGCCATCAAAAAATCCATTTGACTCAGCAATGCCCGAAAAACCAGAAGTCGAACAAAACCAAACTCAGGTACCGCTTGAAAACATTTTTAATGACCCACCGCCATCGACAGAACCGGAATTTAATCCTTTCGATCTTCCACCACCTTCCGAATAACATTAACTGAATAAAGGGGAAAGTGGCAGCCCGGCAGGGATTCGAACCCCAACTAGAGGTACCAAAAACCCCTGTGCTACCATTACACCACCAGGCTACAAACAATCATTATGGAAGGGCTAAATTTAAAGTCAAGTGATATGAAACTTGCTGCAAAATCTCATGCAAAAAACTAAATACAAAAGAATAATTTTAAAGATAAGCGGAGAAATCCTAGGAAGCCGAGAAGAAGGCGAGCCTATCTATGCGCAATCTCTTGAAAAGATTTGTGCCGAAATTAAAGCAGTCGCAGACATGGGAGTTGAAATAGGTCTGGTGGTAGGAGGCGGTAATATTTTTCGAGGTCTACAAGGTAGTGATAAAGGCATCGATCGTACAACCGGCGATTCAATGGGAATGCTTGCGACCGTAATCAACGGTCTAGCAATCATGGATCGTCTTGAAAAAATGGGTGCTACCGTGAGGGTACAGAGTGCCATACCAATGGACAAACTTGCCGAACCGTACATACAGAGAAGAGCGATCCGTCATCTTGAACGGGGAAGAATCGTAATCTTTGTTGCCGGTACAGGTAATCCTTACTTTTCAACCGACACAACAGCTGCCTTAAGAGCCAGTGAAATTTCTGCTGAAATTATCCTAAAAGCAACCAAGGTGGATGGCATATATGATAAAGATCCGCATAAATTTGATGATGCGGAGAAATATAACTCGCTTTCTTACATGGAATGTCTTGAAAAAAGGCTTTCGGTAATGGATTCCACCGCATTTTCGCTTTGCATGGATAATAAGATGCCTATTCTCGTATTCGACTTGGAAAAGGAACATTCAATTCGAACTGCGGTATCTGGTGAAAGCATCGGTACCATCGTAAGTTAAACATGACTGTAGAAAAATAAAAACTAAGAATTAATTATGGAAACCGAACCAATCTTTGAAAAAATGAATCTTGAGATGACCAAGTCGATTGATCATGTCTTGCACGAGTTTTCCACGCTTCATACTGGAAAAGCCAATGCCTCAATGGTAGAAAATGTATTGGTGGATGTTTATGGCTCAAGTATGAAAATGAGAGATGTAGC
>MDSZ01183726.1_pt1 | contig 11772 bp, 6 predicted proteins | sample 811201 | NCBI WGS metagenome assembly MDSZ01 (sample SAMN05326647, study PRJNA326480) | marine metagenome | isolation source: seawater | place: Indian Ocean: North | collected 2010 | reverse complement strand
CTCTCTCTCTCTCTCTCTCTCTCTCTCTCTCTCTCTCTCTCTCTCTCTTTCGCACGAAAATAAATACTCGTCCCCTCGCGGCGTGCGTCGTCATGGGAAATCGCGGTTCGACGGCGGGAACGACGACGACGACGACGACGACGACGACGACGACGAGAGGAATCGACGACGAAAGGTGTTCAGTTGACGACAATGCGAGTTCGTCGACGTTTGAGTCCGCGAGAAGGAAAGCCGTGGACTTGTGGTTTGGTGCGGAAGAAAACGGCGAAAACGAGGAAGGAGAAGGGACGGGGAGACGGGCGTCGACTGGAATAGACGCGTTATACGACAATCGATGGTTCGTGAAACATTCAGACGGGCAAAAGAGAACGGATTTGGATGCACTGATTTCGAGTCAATTTGGACAGTTATTGGAGGATGTGCACAGTTTTTACGCCTCGTCGGCGTCGAGACTCGATCGCGGTCGGCATCACGAGTTCGTTCGAGAGTGTTTCGAAGATGTCGAAAGCGCGAGGAGCAGTATTCGCATAACGAACACGGTTATTGGAACGGTTGTGATACTCGACCAGTTCTCGAGACACCACTTTCGTCGCGCGCGGAATAATAGTGAAATCGCCGAGACGAATATAGAGGTTTTAGATCGAGTGTGCGTTGCAATCGTTGACAGATGTTTAGAAAAGATTGATGTCACGTCGCATTTTATCGATGCAAAACATTTAGTCTTTCTGCTCATGCCGTACAGACACACGCAGAAAACGTTACCGAGATTAAAGAAAGTCATAGACTGTTTAGACGCGCGCGTAGAATCGGATTCGGCCAGTCTCGAGTTGCTCAAAAAGTTCAAGAGGACGTCTCTGCGATGTTACCAAGATTTGGAAGGGAAACAGTGGCACCCGGAAACGAACAGGGAAATATTAGAGTTTTTCGAGTTTGACCCAACAGCAGAACAAAAAGAAAAAGCGATGCGCATGCCAATCGTCGACGCCGTGAGGAAATTCATGGGTTCGAAAAAGCAACGTTTATATACCACTGCTACGAGTGGTGAAAACGAACACAAAGAGTATAAAAGCATAGCGGTATCCCTTTCTGGTGGCGTCGACTCGATGGTTTTAGCGATGATTTTAAAACAGTTAGGACACACCGTTGTGGCGTTACACATCAACTACGGCAATCGTCCAGAGGCAAACGCCGAGGCGAGTTTCTTACAGGCGTGGTGTCGAAAACACGCCATCGCGTGTGAGATCAAAAACATGAACAACGAAGGATTGAAAAGAGGCGTAACACCACGAGAGATGTACGAAGTCGAAGCGAGAAAGGTTCGATTCGATTTTTATGAGCTCATGCGACAGAAATACAATTACCCCGCGGTCCTTTTAGGCCACCACGATGGTGACGTGCAAGAAAACGTCATCACGAACATGTTTCGCGGCGCGAACGTATTGAATGTCAACGGCATGTCCGATGAAGGCATCATCGAAAACGTTCGAATATGGCGACCGATGTTATCGAGACCAAAATCGGACATCTTAGATTTCGCGCACGCGTTTGGCGTTCCGTACTTTCTCGATTCCACGCCGACGTGGAGCACGAGAGGCAAGTTGCGAAACCAGTTGGTACCTTTGCTGGCGGATATGTTTGGCGAAGGATTTTTACGAAACGTGACACAAATAGGTAAGAACAGCCAGATGCTGGACGAAATGGTTAAGAATTCGATCTTTAATCCGTTTTACTCGAAAATTCGAGTTTCAGATTCGGGTATTTACGTGCCGTGCGAAGCGTTTATCGCGCAACCGGTGTTCTTCTGGAAAGAAACGCTGAGAGAGTTTTGCCACAAGTTAGGTACGAACGGATTTAAAGAAGAATCAATCGGACAAATAGTGAAGAAGATTACTGTTTCCAATGCATCCTCCGCGATAAAACCACAAAAACAACGCTCGAGTGATCCAGACAACGTCATCTCGTGGCTTCCCGTGAAGCGAGAAACTAAAGTGTTCTTAACTATGGACGCTTCGAAAACGCTCGCCATGTTTGCCGAAGGTATTTTCACCGAAGCGACGGTTGCGACGTTTCGAGACTTCTCGGTTCCTTTCGATGATTTTAGCAAAGATAGTCGCGTGCACACTCGAACGTGTGGCCCGTGGACGATAACGATAGAAATGATGGATAGAAAGAGTCGAAAAGAAGAACTCGAGCGACCGAAATGTTTTTCCATTTGGGACGTTCTCCACAACGACATCTCCTATCACATGCCCGTTCGATGTTACGACCAAAACGACGAGTACGACTTGGAAACAACCGAAAAAGCTTTCGTCATCGACACCGACTGGCGCATTCCTCCTACTTGCAACCTCGAAAACGTCGTTCGCAAACATCTCCCGATCGTCGTCCCTCTCGGGTATCCGCCGTACCGCGGCAAAAGCGAAAAGGAAAAGAGTAAGAAACACAGGACGTGGGCGCCTCGGTTTATCATCGACGAAAGTGATCATGCCTTTAACGCGTGCGCTGGTATCGTAAAAGTCACCTTACGATTCAATCGCCGCAAACCGTTCTCGGACGCCGCGTGACAAAAGTGACTCTAGACGCGCGTAGACATTTTACTAATTATATATCACGTTAGTTACATACATAGCTACCACCGACATTCTCTACACTCTCATCCCTTTTTTAGATTACAATCCTCCTCCACCAAAGATGGTGTTACCGACTCTCCTCCGTGCTCGGTCCTTTCAGCCGCACGTTCCATTCGTTGTTTCTCTCGTCTAATCCGCTGAATGCTCGCAGTCGATCGAGTCCATCGATGGCGATTGCTCTTTTCTCCTCGATCTTGCCTTTCTCTTCGAGGTGTCGATGTTCCCGAAACTCTCTTTGGATTTCCGCGTACAATCCGTCTTTGTTTTTCGACGGGAACCGTTTCGTCGCTTTCAGAATCTGGCGGTACAGGCGAAGCGTCGAGAGAAGAGACGACATATGTCTTCTTCTTCTTCTTCTTCTTCTTCTTCTTCTTCTTCTTCTTGGTGGTGGTGGTGGTGGTGTTACGACACGGCTCTTTTCAAAGCCATATTCTTTTTGTAGATATACTCCTACTCCTGTATGGTAAAGCGTTTTGGGTGTTACGTAAAACATCAAAAAAAAAAGAAGAGAAAGAAAAAGCGACGACACCATTTTTGTGCACCACCATCGTCGTCGTCGTTCAAACGCTTCTTTCTTTGTCTCTTCGAAGAATCGATAAAGGAGGAAGAGGAAGACGAGCGAGCGAGAACGGGAACGTCAAAGACCCTCCCGTAACGGTGGTCTTCTTCTTCTTTTTTCGCAAAAGGGGGAATCGGAGAGAGAGAGAGAGAGACACACACACACGCGAAATTGGATTTTTGTTTCGGACGAAACGCTTTTTTTTGTTGCGAGACGACGACGACGACGACGACGACGACGACGATGATGAGTCGGAGTCGTGCTGCTGCTGCGGCGATGGCTGCTGCTGCTGCGGCGGCGGCAACGGCGACGCCCGACGCGCTCGAGAACGCGAAGCGAACGGCCACGTTTTGGTACCACGCGCTGCCGGCATACGCGTCGTATCGAGCCGTGCAAAGACGCAACGATATCTTTCGATTACAAAAAGTCGAAAAATCCAACGACGACGCGAAAATGTCGATGCTTTTGCCGCTGTTCGCGCGCGCCGCATCGGCCGTCTCGCTTTCCGACGAGGAAGCGAACGAACGGTACGAAAAACTTCACGAATATTTCAGCCCAATCATCGAAAAACAAGTCTGGGAACAGCGCGGGTTTTACATCAAACACGCGCAGTTTTTATCCACGCGAGATGATTTCTTCCCGACGAGATATCTCGCGTGGATGAAGAAAGCGCAAGATCGAGCGCCGACGGTTATGAAAAAAGGCGAGGCGTTAGAAATCGTGAAGAAGAGTTTAAGAGGAACGGAATACGAAGATACGATCGAGTTCTGGGACGAAACGCCCATAGGTGTCGCTTCGATTGGCGCCGTGTATCGATGTCGGTTGAGAGGCGACGATACGACGTACGCGGTCAAAGTGCAAGCACCAGAGGCCGAGAACCGGTTTAGAAACGACGTGAACACTATGATATTTTTTTTGAGATTGTTTCAACCGCAACACGTGGCGCCGTTAAAAGAGGTACAGAGGAACTTTATGAACGAGTTTGATTATCGAACCGAGGCGGAGAATTTGAGGGCGGTGAAACGGTTAATCGAAGAGGGCAAGTTTGCGGACCGGGTGAAGATTCCGGAACCGAAAGTGGAATTGTGTTCGAAGAACGTGTTGTTCATGGAAGAGATTGAGGGAGTGCCGCTTGCACTTGGAGTGAAAGAGTCGTACGAGAGGTTTTTGAAGGCGATTGGAAGGAAAGAGGTGGACGCGAACGCGATGATGCGACGCTCCGCGGATGCGTCTTTGAAGAACGAAAAGAGGAAAGACGTTGAAGAAACCACGCGAGCCACGAGAAAGGCGAACGCGATGATTCGAGCAAGGTTACTGTTTATCGATGAACCGATTCGATTGGCATATAATCTCTCCCCGTTGCGTCTATTTTTCGGCAAAAAAGAAAAGCAACCTTCGGCAACGCTCGTCAATCTCGGCGATGTTTTGTCGACCATGTTGGATGTCCACGCGCACGAAATCTTCGAGTGCGGCACGTTCAACGGCGACCCGCATCCAGGGAATATCCTCTTAATGCCTGATGGAAGACTTGGGCTCATCGACTATGGGCAAACCGTGCATATCGATGAGTATGCACGACGCGCGTACGCCAAACTCGTCTTGGCGTTGCTGCACGAGGACAAAGAAGAAGTGGCGAAACTGGTCTGGTCGCCACCGCCGGACGGGTTCGGCGGTAAGACGAGGAAAGGAGACATCGATACCGCATATAAATTAGCAACGTTTTGGAACGATAGAGACACGCCGGATATTACAGAAGGCTTAAACTTACAAGAGTTCATCGACGAAATGGAACGAAGAGATCCGATGATTGACACGCCCAGGCAAATGGTCATGATCTCGAGAGTGTCTGTTTTATTGAGAGGCATGGGGAACGCGTTTGATATTCGATTGAGAGTGGCAGAAGCGTGGAGGAAACATGCCGTGTCGTTGTTGAAGAAAACTGATCCAGAATATTATTTATTGAAGAAGGAAGAGGAAGTAGAAGAGAAAAAATAGAGTATAGGTAGAGCGCGCGCACGCGAGAAAAAGTTGTAGCACATCAATCAATGTAAGTACCGGTAGGTATTTATTCAACCATCTCTCTAATTTTACGTTCCGCAACGTTTCTCGTCCCTTCTCTTCTAATCCTCCTTTTTTGGCGAAATCGAAACGATCACCGTATTCTCGTCCTCCTTGACTCCCAACGATACCGTCACGAGCATCTTGCCGCTACCACCTTTCTTCTTATTCTTGTTTTTTTTCCCGTTTTTCCTTCCCTTCTCGTCTTCCTTGCTCTCTTCAGAAGTGACCGGGTCTTCTAATCCGGCGGCGATGCGTTCTTTCTTCACCTTGCGCTTCTCCAAGAATTCTTCCTTCTTCTCCTTGAGTAATTCTACAACCTTGGATACCTCACCAACTATTAACGGCGCGGAAATCCCAACTTTACCAAACATGCCGTGCGCGTCTAACGACAAGTTCACTTTATCGGTATCTTTTGGCGGTCTAGGTCCGGCGTTTTTCATCGCGTTGACTTTATTTTTCTTCGCTTTCGTGAGCGTACCAGTCATGGAGAGTAAATCATCGATCTCTTCGTCTTTGTCTCTTTTGTTGACCATTTTCAGACCGGAGAATTTCGCGGCGAAATCTTCAGCGCTTCCATCTTTGGACGACAACGGCTCCACGGGAACATTTTTCGGTACGAACTTTTGCAAAAAACTAACTAACTGATCGCAGGAAGAAATTTCCGCCTCGAACGGTTCTGGCGCGTTTTCTCGATCCCACTGCTTCTTCCTCTCTTCGGCCGCTTTCTTTTCTAACGCGTACTCCGCATCTCGTTCGGCGCGAAACGCTTTCTCTCTTTTCATCCACTCGTTGTTCTTCTTTTTAAAATCGTCTCGCAAATCGTCCATCTCTTTGCGAATCTTCAAGATTTGCTTATACGCGCCGTCTCTTTCCGATTCTAAAGCTTTCATGTTCTTGTTAAAGTTATCACCGCCGTTACTACTTTTCCCGTTTTCCTTCTTGTTTCTGTTGTTACCTCCTTCTACGCCTCGAATCTTATCGATTTCGTTCTTTAACTTCTGTTGCTCCGCTTTGTTCGCGTTGATCTCCGCGTCCTTCGCTTTCGCCTTCTCTTGCATCGCCTTCCTCGACCCGTCCGTTCCCGTAATCTGCGCCTGCTTCGCCGCCATTGCTTTCGCCGCGTCTTTCATCTTATTTAACTGCTTAATCCTCTCTACCAACACTTTCTCTTCTTTTAAACTCATCGTTTCGTGCGAAATTTGGTCTTCGATTCTCGCCACCTCCGCGTCGATTTGCTCCGCGCTCTTCCCTCGACCCTTATTATTCCCCGAAGAAAAAGAACCATCTCCTCCTTTCCCCATGACATCCAAGACTTGAACTTCTTTTCTGCACGTGTCTCTCGTTTGTATCAATATTTGGCATCTCGCGACTAATTCGTTCAGTTTCGATCGCAGCGGCGCGTATTTCGCTTGCTCTTTCTCCCGCTTGTCTCTCAGCGCTTTGATTTTCGTTTTCGCCGATTCGATCGTCGATTTCTTCGCCTCGATGTCGTCGTTCAGCGTTTTCATCGCGCGCTCGTGCTTCTCTCGCGACGGGCGAGGCAGTCGAGCGATCATCGTCGTTGTTGTTTTCGTCGTCGTCGTTATGGCACCGTTAGTATTACGAGTCGTCGTCGTCGTCGTCGTCGCGCCGTCGTCGTCTCCGCAACCATCCGTTTCTTCTTTCGAGGCATTTCCAACTGCGTCGTTGTCCGTCGTCATCGCGCTCTCTCTCTCAAAGAAAGGCGTAGTAGTATCGCAAAAAAGGGGACGACGATCAAAGTCGTTCTTCTATTACGCGTCGTCGTTTTCGAGATGGGAGGAGGGTTTTCGTCGCCGTTTTATTACGTCGTTTACGTCGCGGACACGAAGAAGAAAAACACCACTTTCACGCGCGGTCTCGATCCCGAAAAGAGGGAAGAAGGGGGGAATCCGATCGGTTTTCTCCAATCGAACGACGAAGAGAGCACTTTGACGACGACGCCTCTGTCGTGATACAACAAAAGCGGTCTTCCAAGTCGCAACGCGCTGCGCTCAAAACAACACCTTTTCTAAGCACCAATGGGCGAAAAGACGTTCTTTTTTTTGACGCGTTTTGCGCGCGAGAGATATACTAAAAGAGAGACTACGAGAGACGAACGACGACACGTTCTCTTCGAACTTTGGTGTCAAAGGTTTTCTCCTTTTGGGTTTAATGTATCAAATGGTCTCAAACGAGAAGAAGAAGACGCATACTTTACTCGTGACGACGACACCGCGACTTTGACGACGATATAAATATAAATATAAATATATATAATTACAGGCGGCGACGGCGGCGTTCTAAAAGCGACGACGACGACGACGACAAAACTCGTCGGGGTGGTCGTCTAAAGAAGACGTTGTCTCTTGTACGAGAACGTCGTGACATTGGACCAAGACCTGCGCGTCTAACGCGGCGTACGCGGTTTGGGATTTGGATAAAGGTCTGAGCGACCAGTCGGACATGCGCGCGGCTTTGTCCAACGGTTTCGATAAGAGCGCCGCGCAAAGGTTGGAAAGACCGATGGGCTGGTGACGGTTGAGCTCTTCTTCTCGAAGCCATGGCTTTTTGCGCGTTTCAGGTTCCGCGTCGTCGCCGTCGTCGTCGTCTTTACCTTCCGCGGTTGAAAAGTTCTTCTTCTTGTTGTTCTGCTTGTTCTTTCGAGCGTTCTCGATGCGCGTTCTCCAGTATTGTTGGAGATCGAGCACGTTTCGAGGTTGGCCGAGGTACGAGGCGCATCGATTGAGACGTTTGAAGTCTTCTTTACCGGCAAAGACGAGCTTCAAAATCGAATCGTTTGAAAATAAAGCACCCAAAGTGTCTTCTAAAACGTTCGATGGCACGTCGTGGATGAGTCTGGGAAGGTCTAAGAGGAAACAGTCGGTTCTGGAACTGATTTGGAGCAACGCGACTGTTTCGCTGAGAGAGTTCGATGTGCTTCGAGCTGTTTTCGACGGAGGCATTTTGGCATCGTCTTCCTCCGTATCCTTCGTTTCTTCACTCTCATTCTCACTGTCCAAACCATCACCAAGCTTAGCGGCCCATTCGGTATCGATGCCAATAGAAGTCGAAGTTCGTAATACTTCAAACATTTCTTTCAAGGAGTTTTCATCGTCCACGAAACTCACGTTTACATTTTCCGGCAATTTGTAGTATCTCAACTCTCGGTCTGCGCGCATTTGCATCATCATCTCGTCCGAGCAAATCGAAGCGATATCGGCTTCGCTAAAGCTACATCTCTCGGCAAAGGTTCTCGCGTATTCTAATTCTCCCGCCGCAACTAACGCGTTCACGACACGTTCTTGAAAGTGAACATCATCTCCAGCGTGTTTCAACGCCGCCTCAAACGCGCCTTTAGAAACCATTCGGTCGATGGAGCTTTCCCAATATTGTTTCTTAATGTCCGGGAATTCTTCGTACAAGTTGAACCGTTTCACGGTTCGGAATCCGGCCCTTAAATAAGAATGCCTATCCATGGCTAAACACGTCGCAACAAACTCAATCTTCTTCTCTCTGCTCAGATTTTTTGTCAACTCTTCCAACAAACCGATCTCGTCTCTATTCGCTAATAACTCAAACGTATCCGAGTTGGTAAACGCGTCCAATTCGAAATGCGTAATCATTGAGCATGCGCTTCCTGGCGCGATTTCTAATAAATAATGAACGTAGTCCTGTAAAACTCGATCGGTAACGATGTCGTTTACCTCTTCTCCCCATACGAAATCCTCTTTCCCTACCCCGAAGGACTCCGCTATTCGTGCGATAACTCTCGCTTGTTGCGCGCCTCCACCTCTTTCCTTTGCCGCAAAATATACCAAATTCGCCGCTCGTCGGCGATTCTTTTCGCACTTCAATCGTGCCCGTGTTATATTTTTGAGTTCAAACCAGTTCCGAACGTACGCTTCTCGTACACCATTCGTTCTCGAACAACTCTCAATGATCACAAACTGAAGTAAAACGCGCTCGCTTTCGATTTCCTTCGACGAAGGCGCGAACGCAATCGCCTCGTCGTCGTCGTCGTCGTCGTCGTCGTCGCAGTTCGTGTATTTATTCGCGCTCGAAGATTTTTCTTGTTCTTGTTCTTCTTCTCGTCGTCGTCTTTCATCTTCAAGCATCTCCACGCAATCCAGGCATATCTTTGGCGGTATCGAATACTTTCTTTCGTCTTGGTGATGATGTTCCGCCATCTTTCGTTCAAAAAATTGCACACACGTCTTCCTCAGCTCTGGGAATTTGTGTCTATTCGAAATCATGTCGCGAAGAAGAAGCACGAGTTCAACGGCAGCAGCAGCATCATCGACGCCTTCGGCGTCGTCGCAGGCCAATACGCGCGAATTCACCATCGTCGAAAAGCGCTTCTTCTCGTGCTGTTCGAGTCCCACAGAAATTGATGATGATGATGATGATGATGATGATGATGATTTCGTTCCAAAACGACTCGCCGCGACGTGCGCGCCAGAACGAAAATGAAGACGTCGCGGCGACGACGGCGACGACGGCGGCTGTGTTGTTGTTGTTGTTGTTGTTGTTGTTGTTGTCGTTCCTCTCAACGAAGCAGCCGCGACGCGCATTCTCGCCTCTAATAAATTTGTGTGGATTATATAACGAACGAGAGAAAAGTACACATAATATAAAGTTCCAAACGGGAAACGAGATAAAAGTCTATGTCGTGGTACCATATTCGATTAAAAAATCGCTCAAAGTCAATAATTTGCATTCACTCGCGCGAACGAAGTCGTCACTGTGTTGTTTCGCTCCTTTTCGCTTTGTGTGAATATAAATTCTCTCTTCTTACTCTCGGCTAGCGGCTCTGGCTATTCACTCGCAAAGCTCTTTTGTGGTAGTGCGTGGTTTCTGTAGTTCTACAATGATGTATCGCGTTTGATTTCTCTTCGTCGTCGTTTTCTCCCTCATCGACGATCATCTGTCATATATATTCTCTCTTTCTCTTTCTCTTTCTTTCTCTCTCTCTCTCTCTTTCTCCATGTACTTTTAATCATTCTTCTCAGACGGTCTCTCGACGCCTTCCCACGATTGTTGCCACTGTTTGTCGTAAAACGTCGCCTCGTCCGCCAACACTTTCAAGTTGTCCAAATCGCTCAACTGTCTGACAAAGCAAACGAACAAAACGGTCACAAAGATGGCCGTCTTGCCAAAGAACGAGTCGTGCAACTCCACCAAACCAGTGTTCGTGGCCGCGTCGATCAAATACGCGAACAAATAACCAACCATCGCGGCTCTGCCGTTGGCCTTCTCCGCCTCCGGCAAGTGAAAGCGCGTCATCCACACTTGCCACGGAATTTGCCCGAGATCGAACACACCGTCTTCGTCATACACCGCCGGGTTTTCTTCCAACATTTTTCTGTGCACAATTTCAGCGTCGATGACTGCGTTCCAATCCGTGGTGCCATCCGCCTTGGCGAATTGCGCGAGATCCCACGTGCCATTTACCCATCGAGCGTCTTTCCATTGCGCTGCGGATTTCCCCATCATGCCTGCTTTCGTCGTCGACGCGGCATCTTTCCCGAACGCCTCGTCGCCGGTTTTCGTCCCGCCGCGTTCGAGCGGGGAGAGTTTCTTTTCCGTCGTCGCCGTGGCTTTGACCGTTCTGTTTGTTTTATCATCATCGTCGTCGTCGTAAATAGCATTGAATCAAAGCGCGTTTCAAAAGATATCCATTTGGATACGAAAAGAAGATAAGTCATATTATGGTCAGCGATGATGGGATCAACACACCCGCCTCTTTCGATACTACACCGAGCAAAAGCGTCCGTCCGACCAAAAAACAACAACAACAACAACAACACAACCCTCCTCCCTCTCTCCCGCTTTCGTCTTTCGCGATCGGACCGATCGATCCCCACTCTCGATGCACACCCCACGAGAGAGAGGGTCCACATCCAAAGCGCTTCGTCTTCCCGGGTCCACTTACACACCCAAAAGAGGGGAGAAAAGAGATATTAAAAAAAAAAGAAAAAAAAAGGAAACGAAATTACGCGTAAAGAGAGAGACATCATTCGCACTCTCACACGCACCTGGACACGCGCGAGTTCGCGACGGTCTTTCTGAGCGCAGAAACCGTCGTCTGCGAAGCGGAGTGAGTCGAAATGGAAAACATCTTCTTTCGCGTGTGTGTTTTTTGTGACAAAAGTTTTGTTGTTCGAGCAAAAAGGGTGCGCGTTTTTCGTAAAAAATGATTTTGTGTCTTCTTTGCGAGAGAGAAGAGAGACAAAAAAAACCTCTTTTTTTCATCTTTCCTTCTTCATCTTCTTCTTGGGGCCTCTTCGTCTTCTCGCCTTTTTTTTTAGAGGGAGATCTCCAGATCTCTCTCTCTCTCTGTCTCTAAACCCTAAATCAGTACACCTCTACACTGAATTTTAATTTTTTTTTTGGGAGTTCGTTTTTCTTTCTTTTTCTCAAAAAAGGTCGACAAAAGCAAAAAAAAAAAGCGACCTCGTCATCATCCCGTCGTAAAACCACTTTTGGCAGAGAAAAAAAGAGAGCTTTTGTTGTCTTCTTCTT
>MDSZ01060780.1_pt1 | contig 11772 bp, 2 predicted proteins | sample 811201 | NCBI WGS metagenome assembly MDSZ01 (sample SAMN05326647, study PRJNA326480) | marine metagenome | isolation source: seawater | place: Indian Ocean: North | collected 2010 | reverse complement strand
GTCGGTATTTTCCTCGATATCCTCCTCCATCGGGCGTCCCAACCAATTGATGTCGATTACCGCATACCCTTGGGTGGCGAAGTACTTGCCCCGTGCCCGTTCTGCCCGTTGCCCGCCCCCATGAGTCCATACAAAAGCGGGGTGTTTGCCGGGCTTGTTGGGGAAGGAGTAGTACGCGGCTACTCTGGCATCGGCTCCCTTAAAGGTCCCGACTTTATAAGTCAGGTATTGGATGACCACATCATCTTCCTTCCATTCCTTGATTACTTTTACATCTAGGTCTTCCTTTGTGGAGTCATAGGCTTCCCACAGATCTTTTACTGTTTTGGGAACTTGCTCGGCCGACTGGTAGGGAAGAAAAGTATCTGCGCCCCATGTGGCAAGAGATGAAAAAAAAAAGGATATGGCTAAGAAGAAACGGATCATTAAGTTTAAAAAATGTTAATCTCTTGGAGAAAGTGAAATCACTTTTTTATCTTCTCCTTTTTGGAGGATAAGTTGTGGATTTCCATTATCTACTCTTTCATGATCTATAAGAACAGCAGTGGGTTGTCCTTTTCCATTCCTAAGAGTGATACTACGCCCTTGGTCCACTGCCAAAAGCTTAATGCTGCCACCTTCTTTTCGTAATTGAATAGCAGCACCACCTGGTGCATCGGTAAGGGTCGCATTAAAAGACCCTTGCTCATCGAAAATAACGACTCCATAACCCGCATCTGCTTTTCCGATGCGGATTCTTTTGTTCCCTGCTTCGTCAACAATTTGTAATTCTTTGGCTAAGAGTAGATCTGATATTTCTTCTTTTTTGGCGGCTCCGGTGAATAATAGTGCCCCCATAAGCAAAATTGCAGAGAATGAAATAATCTGCATCGACTTGTATTTGCGCTCGAGTACTTTTAGGCGTTCAGGGATTGGTATACTATCTGAGTTCATGATTTTCTTTATGGTTTGTGGGTTATTGGAAATTTGGCAGTATTAAGCTGAGAGAAGGGAGCGGATTTCTTCTGCAATAATTGAAATGCCCCGAGATACAATTTCATCATCCTGAGCAAAGGTTATTCGTATGCACTTATCTTTGTGATCCCAGTTGTCGTTCAAGCCAGGAAAGAAGTAATGACCAGGAACAATCAAAACTCCTTTCTTTTTGAGGCGTTGGTAAAGTTCCTCAGCGGAAATCGGCAACTGGTCGAGCCATAGCCACAGAAAAAGAGCACCTTCGGGTTTGTGAATTGCATAAGGTAACCCCTTCAATTCCTCCTTCAATTGATTGACAGCCCGCCTGGATTTCTTTCCGTAAAAAGGCCGGATAACTTCTTTGCTCAGTCGCATGATCTCTCCACTACGGACAAGATCCAGGGCAAGGGCAGGACCAAGGCTGCCCGGGGCCAGGCTGAATACCGAGGTCATGCGGGATATTAGATGGATGATTTTCTTGCTCGCCAGAATAATTCCTGTCCGAAGGGTGGGTAGCCCAAATTTGGATAGGCTTAGGCAAAGAATTAAGTCCTCGTCCCAGACTGGTGTTACCTCGGTTTGCATAGCATAGGGAAAGGGTGCCCCATATGCATTGTCAAGAATCAGGGGTTTCCCTGCTGATTTCGCCAGAGTACGCAAACGTGAAATTTCCTCACCAGTCACCACATTACCCGTCGGGTTGGTCGGGCGTGAAAGGCACAGGGAACCGACTGCATCACTGATTTCAAGTCCATCAAAATCCACCCGGTATTTGAAGAGGTGATCATCAAGCATTTCGATTTCCGGCCTGCGGGCAGTAAAAAAATCGGAGGTCAGTCCCACCTCGGTGTAGCCAATATACTCCGGGGTGAGGGGCAGCATAATTTTACGTTTTCCCCCGCCACTGAATTCTCCGGCAAACAGATTGAAAAGGGAAAGAAATGCATTCTGACTCCCATTGGTCAGGGCAAAATTTTCTGGTCCCACATCCCATCCGTATTCTCTCTCAAACAATTCAGCCAGAGCTTCGAGGAAGGGCATGGATCCCTGAGGAGTGTCGTAGTTGCCGATTAACCTTTCAAATTCTCCGGGTTGGTCAAGAATCGCTTCCATCCTCTTTCGGGCAGCAACCTGAATTTCCGGAATGTGAGATGGGTTTCCTCCGCCCAGCATCAAAGAGGTGGGTTCAGAAGAAAGGGCAGTCCCCAGGTCGTCCATCAATTCGGCAATGCCGATCTTTCCCGCAAAGCGTTTCCCAAAATCAGATAGTTCGTAATGCACTTTTCTCAGTTCATAAAAGATCACATGATCAAGCGAGTACCAATTTCCCCAAAAAAGCAGACCCTTGGTTGAAGGGTCTGCTTATCGAATAACCAATCTTCGCTATTTCAGTGACTCCTATTGGTAAAGATCTTCTATAAAATGATGAACTTCCTCTTCGATCTTAATGGAAATATTGTGATCCAAAATTATGTAATGATTAGATTTTAATAAATTGCATGAACCAAATCCCAAACTGATAAAAGTAAACAGAATTCTGATACAAGCAGTCATTGAGTTATTTCTGATACTCCTGATTAATGAACAATTAAGCTGGATCTGCAGAAATAACTAAACAAACACTCAAAGGTTTTTTCATCGTTTAGTGTGCATGTTCTGGGGGTACGCAATTGTTGCTCGATGTAAGTATAGTTTGAATTCATTTTATTGGATGTTTTTTTATGCAGCATTTCATTTGTACCATTGATACCAAGTCTGTTGTTCATAACTGTAAATGAACTTACTTTGTGCTAAAGTTTCATTGGGGAAATAGTACCATCCATGAGCAGATTCATTTGTTAAATAAACCATGTCAGCAAAGTCCTGACTCATCCAAAACCATCCTAATGATTCATGGAATACCCAGAAGGATTTCTGATCAGGGCAGACCTTAAGGAAGCACCAACCCATATCAACCTGGTATATCCATCCATTTCCTGAATCAAAGAAGATACCAATTCCTGCAGCGTTATACCAGTCAGAGCCTAGATCTTCGATGAGTGGAAGTTTCTTTACGGATGGATGGTCAGAAACTTCCTCTATTTCACTTTCATCCTTTTCGTTTATCTCTCCTTCATTTGTATTTTCATGAGAATCCCCGGATGAATCGCCTGTTTTATCTATGGAAGTATTGTCATCCATATCTGCACCAGATACGGGATCCAAAAAAGTGGATACCTTCCAATGTAAACGATTTTCGATTTCTTGGGCACGAAAGACAAATGATCCCCCAGGCAGGTCTTCGACATTTTTTAACCACTCACTTAAATCCTGTCCAGAGAAGTTCCCATCTTCAGTTATGGAAACAGAAACTAATTCTTCGTGATCAGAATGATCTAATTCAAACACAGGTTTGCCATTTTGCATAAGAATTTCGTTTGCCTGGTAGAGCATGTTTACCAGCAATGGTTCCGTGTGCTCATCGAAGTTTATCTTAAATGGGTTCTGGTGTGAATTAATGGTTAAAGCTATATCTTCGGTCACGCTTTGATGACCATCATCTAATTGTATGCTGATATTATCGACTCCACTAAATCCAAGTGTTGGTAGGTATACAAGTTCTTCATTTTCAATATAACAAGTTCCGTTTCCTGGGCTTGAACTTAGGGAAATTGCAACATTCTCGTTATCTACATCTTTCACCTCTAATTTTACCCTCAGAGGGGTTTCGCGAATTCCACCGCTTAAGGTTGCGAGGTTGTATTCAAAATATGGTGCATCATTTTGAGATTCTACAAAAAGGGTGATTTCAGCAACTTCACTAAGTAAGGAACCATCACTTGCTTGAACCTCAAAAGTATCAACTCCATGGAAATCCCTTGCAGGTGTGTAATTGTAGTTTGGACCTGAACCTGTAATGGATCCATTTTTTGGGGCTGTTGTCACAGCAAATGATAAAGGCTGGCCTTCTGGATCTGATGCAATCAGCTTGATTGCAATATTTCCATCTTCTTTCAGTTTGAAAGTCGATTGTTGAACAACGGGGGGATCATTGACTTCTGAAATAATGATTTTTGCGGAGCCAATATTTCCATATACCTGACCATCAAATGCCTGAAAGGTAAAAGTATCTTCGCCAAAGTATTCTTCAAAAGGAGTGTAGGTCCATTGATTGTTCTCTCTCTCATTGAGCCTTCCGTGAGAAGGATCTTCTACGATTCGATAGGATAAGAGGTCGTTATCCACATCGGAGGCAGTGAGTTCAAATGTCACAGTTGTATCCTCATTTGTATTGAAAATTAAATTCCTTGCTACGGGTGCGTCATTCAATGCCTTCAAGCGAATCGATACGGATGCTTCCTGGCTTTCAAACTCACCATCAGTTACAAAATACCTTAGCGAGTCCTTTCCATTAAAATGGTTGTTTGGAAAATAAAGCCATTGTCCGTTATCTTGCCAGAGGAAACCATTTATCGGGTATTTGCTTATTTGAAGATTTAGGGGGTCTCCATCAATATCTCCATATTTAAAGTCTACTGTAAAAAACTCATCCTCCGATGCATTTACTTCAAAAGAGTTCGCCCATGGCACATCGTTCACGGCTTCGACTTGGAATGAGACTTTAGTGAGGGGACTTTCTTTTCTTCCATCCGTTGCCTTGAAAATAAGATGGTCGGATCCATGAAAGTTTTTCGCAGGCGTGTAGGAGAAGTTTGGCGCATTTCCTTCCAGAGATCCGAATTTTGGAAATTGAGTGACCACATAAGTTAATAAATCGTCATCTGGATCGATTGCATCCAGGGCAAATTCAACCGTTTGGTCCTCCATGACTGCTATCGTTTTCGGACTGGCCACAGGAGCCTGGTTTTCAAGAACCTCAAGGTTTACTTCAACACAGAAAAAAGAATTTTCTGGGTCATTGCTGGAGAAATGAATCTCTCCAGTGTAATTTCCTTCACTCAGACCTGTTGCATCGAATGTTAGTTCCATAGTTGTTTCAGATCCTCCGGAAACAGATCCTTCAACGGGAGTTCCGGAAAGCCAGGAGGGAGAAAAGGAACGGGTTGTCCAATTGAGGGCATTTTGGATCAGTTTCAAACCATCCGAATTAGTATCCCAATAATCGACATTAGGGTAAAAATTTAAATCCACAACCAAGTTTGGGGATGACCGGAATGTCACAAGTGGGGTACCATCTGCCCATGATGCTGCGATAGTGGCACCAGGATTTACTTTTTGGTGAAGAATTCTAATGTCCCCCGAGAACGCACCAAGCCCATCTACTAATGGATGATTTGGTAAATTAATTTCTCCGAGAGATTCATTAGATATGAGGTAATCTGGTTCCATTTCAAAAAGTGCGAGCCCTTGATTTCTCCACTCCCCCCCCATTGACCAGGCATTGGACTCTGCAAAGAATAAATTTTCTCCTGGCATGGTAATAACACCTCCACCAGTTGAGGCATATGATGCAACCAGCTCACCAAGTGCTTGATTGTCCCAATAAGCGAAGTTGCTAAACACAATGATGGCATCAAATACTTTGATTTCTTCCAAAACCGGAGTAAGTCCAGACACATTGATCGTGGTAACACCTGCAACATTTTCTAACTCAGATAGTTTCAAACCAATACTCTCGAGAACTTCCGAATAATCCGCACCAAGAACTCCAACCTCGAGACCATTTTGGCTCATGCCATTGTAGCGAATTGCATTTGGCACATCTTCATTTTTCAAAGAGGCTCCCTTATTAAGAACAAGTGCATGACCAGGGTTGAAGAAGTCTGGAGACCTTCCCTCTGCATTGAGTCCTGAGATTATTTGGTTTAAATCAAAATTTCTGGCCCGTTTTACATTGGTTTCAACCATACGTGCGTACCATTCACCTGTTGCTTCTCCACCATTAGTGATAATTATTTTCTCATTAGTGTTTTCACCTGGCTCGAGGTTTACAGAAATTAAGCCAGGTGCATAAGTCATCAAAGGTGGTGTCAGGGCCTTAACAGTTAAATCAACCGAAACTTCTTGGTTAAGTGGATCATTGGAACTGACTTTTAAATTACCTGCAATGTCTCCTCTTACCTCTGGCCGGACTGTGACCGAAATTTCTTCTTCAGCCCCCGGTGAAAGTGCCAAGCTTTCTATTGTGGTGAAAAAGGCCTGATGCCCAAAGTTGAGGTCAGACACATTAAGGTGATCAGTTCCCAGATTGCTTATCTTAAGTAACAGAGTTTTGTCTTTTCCAACCCAAACATCTCCGAAATCCAGAGAAGTTGGATTAACTGAGATTTTAGGTGCACCGGTAATGGTCAGGTTTACTGGAACCTCAATGACATTTGCTAATGGATCATTAGTGTTGAGTGTGACAATTGCATGTTTGGTTCCAGCAAAAAAGTCTTTTGCATCAACTGTAAAATCAAGGTCTATCTTTGACCCTGCTGGTACAGTGCCAGAAGGAGGAGTTACAGCAAGCCAGCTTGGCGAAGAGTCTTGCAAGGCCTTGAATAAATTCAATCGTCCTGGAGCAACCATCTTGTTCTTAAAGGATTCGATCGGATTGACCGAGTTCATCAGCAGGTTTTTTAACTCCTGATGTTTTGCGGATGGGTTTTGAGAGAGCAGTAGGGCGGCAGCTCCAGCCACATGGGGTGCTGCCATGGAGGTGCCACTCATGTAGGCAATCTCACCATTTGGAATTAAATTCAGGATGCTTGTTCCCGGGGCGGCCAGGTCCACAGTAGTTTTGCCATAGCACGAAAAGTAAGCTAGCTCGTCAAGTTGATTGGACGCGGCCACAGAAATGATATTAGCAGAATCATAGTTTGCTGGGTAATGCGGGCTTTGGTCGTTGTCCGATCCGCTGTTGCCAGCTGCGGCACAAAAGAGGTGACCAGCATCTCCAGCCTCATTAATTACATCTTTTAGTGCCTGGCTGTATCCACCACCACCCCAGCTGTTATTGCTGATGGGAATGTCCATGGCAGCACAATAGGCGATCGCATCAATCGCATCTGATGTGTATCCCCAGCCCCCATCTGCGAGGAATTTTAAAGCTACGACTTTGGTATGCCATGAAACTCCCGCAACCTGTAAGCCGTTATTTGTCGCAGCAGCAATAGTCCCTGCAACATGTGTGCCGTGGTTATTTCCATCCATGGGGTCATTGTCTGAATTAACAAAGTCCCAACCGTGGATATCATCAACATATCCATTCCCGTCATCATCAACACCATTGCTGGGAACTTCTCCCGTGTTTATCCAGATGTTTCCTTTAAGGTCGGGATGATTGTAATCAATACCGGTATCAATTACAGCTACAACCACAGATTCAGACCCTTTAGCCAATTCCCAGGCATTTGCTGCCTGAATTTTTTCCAATGCCCATTGGTCACCCAGATCAGGATCATTGGGTAAGTTTGTGCGTCGGACTACATAGTTTGGCTCAACATAATCAACTGCAGGGTCCTGGCTTAAACGCTCCCTGAGCTCGCCTAAATCAATATCATTTTCAGCACTTACCAGAATTAAGCTAGATGAGGAGAGTGCTTTACCAGCATGACCGGGTCTCTTGGCACTGCCTAATGATCTTTTAATTGAGAATCCTTCTCCCAAGCCACTGGCATTTTCAAAGGTTGTTTTACCACTTTTGAATGAAACAATTAATTCGTTTGGGGAATGTTCGTTGGCGAAAGGATCCTCAGGAATAATTTCTCCGGAATTTTGGTTCAATTCATTAAATTTTTGCACAGAGGTACTTTGTGCAGTGCTACGTATATCTTTTACAGTAAAAGAACCTTCAGCCATTCCGAGGTAGTTTTCCAAAGCTACCTTCTCTAGTTTTTTCAGCCCGGCTTCCACCGAAATATTTACGATTTCAGGAGCTATTTCCAACTTGGGTGTGGCCAACCCACTTCCACTAACATGAATTGTATTTGGAGAGTTTTTGGCATCTGATTCTAATATGCCTGAATCTGAATACGCACCTCCAGTATCGGGTTTAAATGTTAAATTAAAATTATAACTTTGCCCGGGTTGAAGGGTAGAATTACGAAAGTCTGAGTGAAAAGCTCCATTGCTAAAGTTAAGCGAGTTTAAATTAATGGGGGCATTCCCCATATTTGTTACAGCTAAGATTTCATCCTTTGATAGGCCAACTTCAACACTACCAAATTCAATTGTTCCCGGGGTAAGGCTGAGGGTGCGATCCTCTTGGATCGTTAAGGATACCGGAATCGTTATTGATTTTTGTTCCGGGTCATTACTGGTGAGTTGAAGTTCAGCCTCATAGGAACCCGCCATTATGGAACCGGATTTTACGGTTACATTTACAGTTTCGGACTGTCCTGCTTTCAAGCTGCCTTGTAACTTGGATGTGTGTAGCCATTTTGGTGAAGTAGAGATACGAATGGTCGAATTAGATTGAATTTGCTGGTTGTTGTAAGCCACAAGCAGACCAATGTCGCTTGATGCGTTTTGGATTCCAGTGGTTGCTCGGTCAACTGGTCCATTCATGTCTTCATAGAGAAATCGAATTACACCGCCCGCATTGACCTTAATTTGGAAAGTATACTCACCTAAACCTGCAAAGTCTTTCACTTTGTCATATTGAACAGTCAGGCCATGATCATCAGCATGGTAGTAAATATTACCCCCACTTGCAGGGTCGAGGTCTGTGGCAAACGCAGCAATCAGGTTTGCGGGCATCATGGCTGTTGGTAGAGGGAAATTACCATGCTCAACGGAAGGTTGGCCCAAGGTTAAATATCCATTCGATCCCACAAATATTTCACCATAGGTTTGGCCATATAGATCAAAGTCGAAGGGCAGTGTAACTGAGGAAAAACCGTCATCTAGACCTGACAGTTCAGCGAGTAGATTACCTGTTTGAGAAATATCAACCCAAGCATGATCAGGGCCCGCATGATCACTTGAATCACTCCATGAGTAGCCAAAATAATCAGGCCCGCCACCCAAGGCTGAAACTGGGGCACCGCTTCGTTGATTAAGAGTTCCTTTTTCGAGGGGCTCGAAATGTTCCGATGTAAATACATTGGCCAGTGAGAAAGAACTTCCTGCCAGTCCATTGGCACCCTTCAAAGACCAGGTCAAAATGCTTCCACCATGGTTTTGAATTTTTAAGCCAATTTCTTTTTGCTCGTTCATTTTTATATTCGCGGAAATGGCACCTGGGTTGTGTACAAGCTGAGGTGCTTTGGACGCACTAGCGGATAGATCAAAAGAGTGAACTGAAAACCCGTTTTCATCTGTGAATACCATGGCGGATGATTCCTGTGATCCTTCTCCCAATGGAGTAAAGTGAATGGAAGCCGAGTATTTTTCGCCTGCAGCTAAGAGAATAGGCAAATCAAGATAATGAGAGAAAGCTGAATTACTGAAAGAGACTCTGTTAATGGAGATTGGATTGAGTGCGGAATTAAACATTTCAATTTTTCTTTCGGTCGAGTGACCAACAAAAACATCTCCATATTCAAGAAATTCAGGGCGGAAGACCAAGCCGCCTTGCTCACTTAATCTTTCAGCTGAAACGGAGATTTGAAAACTTGGGGTATCTGGATCATTGGATGTAAGATCGATGATTGCTCTTTCAAAATCTGAAGGCATTTGATTTGCACTTGTTTGAACGGTAATTTCGACTGTTGCCCCAGCTGGAACACTTCCATTGTCAATATGTTCGAAAATTAACCATGGAACCTCGTTTCTTGGTTGTAAGGAATAAACAAGATCCCCATCTCCACGGTTCGTTACAGACAAGACTTGCTTCTGGGTGTCTCCTTCTTGCAATCCAAAATGTAATTCTTGTGGATCAATCACAATATCAGGTGTGGTGATGACCTCAGCTAACAGAGGGATGCTAAGATTAGAATCATTACTGGCATCACTATGAACGAAAAGATTTGCTTTATAAATGCCTTCTGTGGGCCCAAAGAAGCTTACGGTTCCGGTTTGTGCCATATTTGGTTCCAGCACAAAAGGAGTTGGTAATGAGACTTCAAAAGCCATGGGTTTCTCGGCTGAGGCCGAAATAGAAAGGCCGGTAACCGTGGTATCAGCATTCCCGCGATTACTTAATATAAACTCCATCTTACGGCTTTCTTCCTTGGCGGGAAAACCAAAATCAAGAATAGAAGGTGATACAGAAATCAGGTTTTCTTGGGGAGGTTCATTTGAGAGAGCACTCAATATATTTAGACGCCCTCCAGTTAAGCATTTTTCAGCAAGATTGTCCTCTGCGTCTACGCTATCCAATAGTACATTTTTTACCTGGGTAGATTGCCAGTCTGGATTTGCAGCGAGTATTAGAGCATAGGCACCTGCAACATGTGGCGTGGCCATAGAGGTCCCCGAATAGCTAGCATACCCATTGCCAGGAATGGTACTGAGAATGTTTACCCCGGGAGCAAATAAATCAACGCTTGTTTTCCCATAACAAGAAAAATAAGCACTTTTACCAAAATGATCATTTGCTCCAACAGAAATGACATTTTCAGATTCATAGGATGCAGGATAACTTGGATAAGCATCGTTGTCTCCTGCGTGATTGCCTGCCGCCGCAATAAAGCCTATCCCAGCTGCCGCTGCCTCATCAATGGCATCCTTCATGGAAGATGAGAACCCTCCGCCACCCCAGGAATTGGAGGTTAAATCGACCCCGATTTTGGTCGCATAGGAAATAGATTTAACTCCATCCGATAAATAGCCTCCGCCTGATCCACCAAGGAATTTGATTCCTACCATTGAGACTTCCCAGTTTACTCCTACGACTCCTTTATTATTGTTGCCGACAGCTCCGATGGTTCCTGCACAGTGAGTTCCATGTGAATTGTCATCGTGTGGGTTATTATCATCATTATAAAAATCCCAACCGTGAACATCGTCGATGTATCCATTTTGATCATCGTCAATTCCATTTCCCGCAATTTCATTTGGGTTGGTCCACATATTTGCGAGCAAATCCTCATGATCTCTGTCTATTCCAGTGTCGATGACTCCAACTAAAATATTTCTGCTGCCTGTTAATAAGTCCCAGGATTCCGGTGCGTCTATATCCTTATCATCGCCACCTCCAGTTTGACCAGTATTGTGGAGCCCCCAGAGTTCAAGCAATCTTGGGTCATTTGAATTCTTTATGGCATAGACAAAATAATCAGGCTCCACCCCAGATACAAATTGGGATAAATTTTCGAGAGCATCTTTTTGGTCAGCAATTTCTTCTAATGAAAGTGAATTATTCAAGGAGACTATAAAGGTATCCTTGCTTATCTCTTCTTTCAGAGAGCAACCCATTCTCGCAAGTTGAGTTTTAAATTCCTCTTGGCTGATGTTTGGCTTAACGCGAAGAATGAAGTGAGAGGCAACCTGAGCCTCTACCTGATCAATCACCTCATTTGTTTCATTGAAAAAATGACCTTTTTCTGTAACCACCATCCTCGAATGCTTTAAGTTGGTTTCGATTAAGGAAAGTCTGGTTGTGGGCTCATTTTCATTTTGAGGTTCAATTATTTTACTTTCGAGGATGGTAAGGGTTGCGTTCTCAAGAATTTCCATGGCTTTGTTTGCCGGTTTATCCCTTGCAATTACATCTTCAGGAAAGCCTTTTTGGTTGATTGGTGTTGTCTTTGGATGTTCCCGTTTTTCAACTTCCCTGTTTTTCTTCTCCGCTACTTTTAAAGGTATTTTCGTGGTTGTTACTTTCGTTTGATCGACCAGCTCCTCACTCGCGACATGATTTATTTGTTCAGAAGGTCTTGTGAAGTAAAGTAAGGAAAAAAGCACGAATGCAAAGAAGGGGATTGAATATTTCTTCATGACAGATTGGGT
>MDSZ01210394.1_pt1 | contig 11773 bp, 8 predicted proteins | sample 811201 | NCBI WGS metagenome assembly MDSZ01 (sample SAMN05326647, study PRJNA326480) | marine metagenome | isolation source: seawater | place: Indian Ocean: North | collected 2010 | reverse complement strand
TGTTTATTTTTGGGGTGCGGCCAAATTCACCAGTCACAAATACTGAGGTGCTTTCAAGGAGTCCTTTTTCTTCCAAGGAAGTAAATAGCCCACTTAAACCAGCATCAAGAGCAGGAAGATTTGTATTTTTAAGTTTATTCCAGTTATCGAAGTGAGTATCCCAGCCACCCAGATTGAGAGTCACAAACTTCACCCCCGATTGCACTAGGCGGGTTGCCAAAAGACAGCTTTGAGAGAAAGACTGATCATCAAAGAGTCGGGTAATTCCGGCGCTTTCCCTAGTTAAATCAAAAGCCTCACGAGCCTTGGTGCTACGCATCATTTGATAGGCCTTAGCGCTGAATTCATCCATGCCAGCCAAAATCTTGTCTTCCTTGGCAAAGCCACCGAAAGCCTGATCATACTTGGCAATCATATCCTTACGGCGATCCACATCATCGAGAGTAATTCCGCGTAAAGCCAAGCCGCGCACCTGCATCGCCTGTCCGGCAGTTGGGGTTGCGCCCGTTTCAAAGGGGCCATATTCTACTGGCAGGAAACCCGTCGGGTAATTGCCCTGTTTGGGAACTGCGACAAATGCAGGCAGCTCTTTGGTGCCGCCAATCTCCTTGCTTACTACTGCACCATAACTCGGGTACCGAAGACTGGGGAGCGGACGATTCCCGGTCATAAGGTACTGTGTACCCAATTGGTGAGCCGCCAGCGTGTGACTGACACCACGTAAAATGGCAAATTTATCGGCCACTTTGGCAAGCTTGGGCAGGTGCTCACAAAAGCGAATACCGGGCACGTTAGTCTTAATTTCTTTAAACTCACCACGGTGCGTATCGGGAGCCTCTGGTTTAAGGTCAAAGGTATCCATATGGGTGGGCCCACCAGCCAACCGAACAAAAATTGCTGACTTGCCTTTAGCGTTGGGGTTTACCCGACCCTCACTAGCACTAGCCAAAAATTGGGGCAGGCCTAAGCCCAAACCAAACCCGCTTACTGCGCCTACTTTAAGAAAGTCGCGCCTTTGAACTCCGTCACAGAACATGTGTGTTGCCATTGTATTTAGTATTTATAAGTTTCGTCAGGGCTAGTGGTTTACCATGAATTCCTTGGTATTGAGCAGGGCTAGCAGCAACTCCTGCATACCCTCAACAACATTTTTAGATTTCGCCAAGTCTGCGCGGGCCAATTCCATCTCTTTATTTGAGGGGTAACGACTCACGGTGCGCAAAAACGTCTCAGTGATTAAGTCCTCAACCCCTTCAGGCAACTCGGCATGTTTCCCCGGTTCGGGCTTTTTAGGTGTCAGTTCTGACATTTTTTTCTGATAATAACCTGCTCTACGAATCAAAGATTGCTCCCGTTTTTTGTAGGTAGCTAATTGTGACTTATATCTTTTCAGGGCTGCAGCATCAGCTGAATCGCCTGGTTTTTCCGGTAAATCAGCCTTCAAATTGGCCAACTGTTTCTTTGTGGCAACCAACTTAACCCGATACTGACCTAATTTTTTACGATCTATACCATTATTCCCATTCTTAATCTTATAACGTCTGGCTAATTCATCAATCCAACCTCCCTTAGCACTCAATTGTGAGAGCATCTCTGGATCGTTACGAGTGAAGATGGTCTGCAGTAGAGTTGGATCCACTGTCCGTTCGCAATCACAATTATTTTCCCGCGCAGGCTTACCAAAGATTCCCAGCATATAATTATTGTTACCACGGTAACCTCCTATGGATGTTGCTCCAATCATGCGCATCTCCATGTTGCTAGCAAGCTCCTTGACGCGTTGCTCTGAGCCAGTCGCCTGTCGAATCGCATCTGCAGCCACCTCAGCGGGCAGTCTGCGGATGACATACCGGCTGAAGTTCTTATCATCATGCTGATTAGTAGCATTCACCTTCCAGGAACGCTGGTAAGCATCAGAATTTAATATCTCGCGATGCACCCATTTCATATCAAAACCGCTCTTTACAAAACCATCTGCCAAATGAGTCATCACACCGGCATTTGTGGGGGGGTTTGCCAGATTTAAATCATCAGCCGGCTCCACTAGTCCGCGCCCAAAGTAGTGCGCCCAAACCCGATTAACAAAAGCCCGGGCAAAATAGGGGTTTTCCTCCGCACGCAACCATTTCACCAGCGGAGTACGGGGATCGGGATATTTCACATCCATGGTTTCTCCACCCAAAACTTTTGGAGTAATCACACGTGCATTAAAATTGGGATTACGTTTCTTAATCTTTGCAATCTGGGCCGGTGTATATTTCTTTTTGTTCGCCGTTTTGATGTATACTTCCTGCCATGGAATAGGCTCACCTTTTGCCAGTCGCTTATCCGCCACTGGTCTCAGCAGGCGGTTCCTGTTTTGTTTGGGATCCTTGCGGTTATAGCCAGCCTCTTTTTCAAGCTCCATTTGAAGTGTTTTAGGGCTAAAGTCTGGGTCCGACCCTTTTCCATTTCCTGTGTAAACAATTGGTTCAAAGAATGCCTTAAAGGAATTAAAATCTGACTGGGTCCATTGATCAAAAGGATGCTTGTGGCATTGCGCGCATTGGATGCGTACCCCCAAAAAACTATAGGCAAAGGCCATCGCTTTTTCCTCCGGTTGGCGCAAGTTACGGCGCGCCCAAAACCACGGCATATTCTCACGTTCAGAGAAATCTACAGGATTATCACGCCTAAAATAAGAGGCCATCTCATCAACAAACTCTTTATATGTTTGATCCGGGTTGGAACGACTGGTCCCCATGACTATGCCCTCAACAATTTCGTCATAGGGCCTGTTTTCTGAAACACGCCTGTAAACCCAATTATACCAATCACGACTCGGATTAACTTTTCTAGCGTATTGATTAACTCTCATCTGCGCAGGACTATTACCTTGAAAATCATTTAATTTGGTGGCCCACCAAGCCGCATAGGCAGGACGACTTAAGAGTTCATTAACCGTTTTTTGCCGCTTATTCTTATCTTTACTGGCCAAGAAAGACTTTACTTCATAGGCCGTGGGCAGGGTGCCGGTCACATCTAGAGTAACACGCCTTAAGAACTCCTGATCTGTGCAAACTTCACTGGGAATTATCCCCACTTTTTGGAGCTTGGTCGCAATGGCCTTATCGATCGAGGTGGCAGCCCTTATTTTTGGATATTTAGAGCCCACCAGCTGGCTCACTGGCAACATGACCGGTATCGGTAAAACACCGTTGTCATAGAAAGCCACTACATGTGAATCACCCTTACCCTTGATCTCCACTTCACCCAATTCATTGACGACTGCCACACTTTCATCATTGGTATCAAAGCGGGTAAAACTTGTGACATCCTCCACTGTGCCATCGGCCCAATGCGCAACCACCTTGAGTTGCATTTTGTCGCCAACCTTCTTGGCAACAAATTCTTTGGGAAATACTTCCAACCGATCAAACGCACCTGTCTCCTCCACATCCAACTTCGCACCCTCCTGAATCCACTTGAGCATTAGGTTATGCTCCCAACTGCCTTCCTCATAAATCTCACCCCCCTTATGCTTCACCTGTTTCATAGGCTTCTGCAGGAACAAGCTTTCCTCAGGTGTATCCAGATTCACCCGAATCCGATATTCTTTATCAGCGGTGATTGCCTTGTGGTCCTTAGCAAAATCGTAGCCGAACAAGCTCAACTGGAAATCACCTCGGCCCTGAAAAGACCCATGGCACTCGCGGCCGCTACACCCGAGTTTGCTAGCGAGGGGCACCACATGACGGCGGAAACTTGGGCTCTCAGCATCTTCAGTCTTCCCTCCGAAGCGTTGCTCTGCGGGCTTTAACCCGTCAGCCAGAGTCGAACCGCAAATGAATGCAGCCACGACAATTAAGCAGGAAAAAGGTTTCATTTTGCTTACACGATTAGACGCAGTGAATTTAATCAAATTCACGTCAATCTTATGGAAATGATGCCAATTTAAGAGGCAATAAACAAGTGTATTCAGGTTTCTGCCTAAAAACCACGGAATTTTGAATTATAGGCAATAATGCCGGTTTCAGCTCATTATTTTATATAATCCAAGCAAAAAACCGATCAAAGCCAGTATTGCAATCACAACCATGACCTTATCAAAAGACTTGCTTTGGGAACTATCACCCGGTTCATCCATTTTAGTACACTTGCAGACGTGCCAAAGGTAAAAATTGTTACACCTCAGACACTCTTTGTTATAAAAAAGACGCTATTTTGACATAATTATTCAAAATTAAACCGTTGTTTAACGGTTTTTACACTAGCTAACACATCCCGCAGGCGCCCGGGTTCCCGGTACATTCGGCAGGAGGAATTGAAGAGGAAGACCCATCAGCAGTAGCGGGCGCGAAAGTAGAAAGCTGTTTTAGTATTTGATCGGAGCCACAGTGAGGACACGTTTCATTACTCCAATCATTGGAGCGCACCAGTAATTCACTGGCTTTGTCACAAGCCGAACAATGAAATTCGTAAATTGGCATAACCTATATCAATGAAGTTTTTCTATAACTTAACCCACTCCCTATAAGCCGCTGGAAAAGCACCCGTAAGAATTAATATGCCAAGAGCAATAAACCCATAGTAATACCACTTATATTTCGACGCTCTAGCTGCGTAATCAGCCTCCCCACCAGCCTCACCATTTTCACTCATGATTAAGGGCATTTCACCAGCACCAATTACCAGTTTGCCATCTTTTTGCTTCACCTCACCGAAAATATAGATTTCATCACCGTTTTCCAGAATGCTCTCATGATAGCGCAGTGTTTTATTGAAGATTAGACCCTGCGTATCCTGCCCATATCGGTTATTAAGCAGAACTCTCAAATTTTCCGGAGCATCGTTAAAAGTTCCTGAGCTCGTAGAGTGATCCGCATTAATCTGAAATTCACCCTCACCAGGAATGATATCCACCGAGCCAGTCTCATCTTCCACCTGAAAAGGGTCTGAACGCCGGTCATTAATACGATCAACCCAGTAAGTACTCGTACGACCGTTATGGGTTCTAGATTGTCGCTCCTCCACATGAAAATTATAAAACACGCAAGGCTTCTGAGCCCAAGGGCTTGGCGCGGGGGGCACACTTGAACTAACCCGACCTCTTATTTCCACCGGTCCCGGTTTTAAAGATCCAATGGGTGTAGTCTTTGTATCCAACATAAGTTGATGGATTTTTTTGGCCCTCTTATATTTTGGTCTGTAATACAAACCACCCAGAGCAAATGGAATACCGCACATTACCACTAATTTTAAGGCCACATTCAGTGCCGGAAATATATTTTCACTATTTAACCCAGCCAGCCACATAATCTGGTGTCCACTAGACACACTGAATTCAATGAAGCACATCTTATATAAAATTGTATAACGCTCGGTTACATTAATGCGAATATAAAACTCCATTTAATTACTATTTGCCCTCCTTAAACCCTCCGAGGCCGAAAGAAAACCCCATCATTTATACATTTTCCACTAAAGTGCCTTTGCATTTTGACCGACTCCCAATAAGATGACCCCTATGACCACCTCCCCCGTGCTGTCGCTAGGCGTAGCTTTTGGGCTAATAATTGTTTTTTGCAGCGGCTGTATGACTACCGTGCCGGTTGCCGTAGAGGCATCGACAACCACGATACTCTCCAAAGTTCCCGAAAACCTAGAAGACCCTAAAGTACTAGAAACCACATCCACAGTAACCAACCGAAATAAAAAGAGTGATCTTTTTCTTGGTGAAGATGGCCGATATTACAGCAAGGGATCCGATTTTCCATTCAGCGGGAAGGCCGAAATAGTATCTTTCTACGGCGAACTGATATATGAAGGTCAATTCGTAGATGGTCTTCGTGAGGGTGAAGGTGTTGAGTGGCACGAGGATGGGAACAAAAAATATGTGGGCAGGTGGAACGCCGGTAAATTTTACAGCGGCACTGTGTGTTATTACTACGCGAGAACCGACCGGGTAAGTTTAAGGGGGGAGTACATTGAAGGTATACTCGTCAGCGGTATTAACCTAGATCGTAACGGCAAGAGTTACTAGTTTGCTCTGTCTATTGACTCCATCTTCCACTCCCTCTACCTTAATCAGATGCGGGATTTGGTTTTTTTGGGTTTAGTCCTGATTTTTGTCACCAGCTGCGAACCAAAAAGTGCCCAACCATCGATTGCACCCAAACCTGATGATACAAAAACTTCATCAGATGTACTATCCCTCTCAAGACTAGGCAAATCAGTCTTTGAGGCATTTATCACAGGCGAAATCAGTCAACTCGAACCCCATGCTTTATGGGGAGTTCCGAGAGAAACACTGTATGCAAGCATGCAACATGTTTACATCGTAGACGCCAGGGTAACCCGAGCCAGAATCCAATCAGTTCCGTTAACTAATCGCACCGAAATTCACACCAATGAACTTAGAAAACTTGAGAAATTCCTAGCCGCTCCACAAAAAGAATTCGAGGGAATGAAAGACTCTTTAAACAAACAAATGACTAGTCTAAGAGGGCAGCACGAATCGGTTTTCCTTACTCGTTCAGGTACTGATAGCCCTGCTTGGGGCGGCCTCACCCCTAGTATTGTAGTGCGTCCGGGGATTCACTTTGCAACTCCTTTACCTGAGGGGGCTGTGGATATCCTGTTTACTCACGGCGATCAAAGCTACCAATTAAAACTTAATAATTGTGTAAAACTACCAGAACGTGGATGGGTCTTGGGAGCTGATCTTGAATTCGTAGACCTACAAGCTCAAGCCAATGCAGAGAAAGATTGGAGCGAGGACTTTCCCGCCGCACAAGTGCGTGCAAGTGACGAGAAGAAACAACTTCTAGTGAACTTCTCTGGCTCTGATTGGTCCGCTCCCTGTATCACCTTTCGGAAAAATATATTAAATTCAGGTGTCTTTTTAGCATACGCAAAAAGCCGCTTTGTCCTAATCAATGTTGATTTTCCACGTAACCGCCCTCAATCCGACAATCAAAAGCTGGCAAATCAAATTCTTACACAAAAGTATATTGTAAATGATTTTCCAACGGTGCTCATTCTGGAGGCCAACGGAACAGAAACTCAACGCATAAGTAACTTTAAGGGCACCAACCCCACCGATTTCATCCACTTACTAAATAAAAACAAAAAATGAAGATGCTCAAAATCCTCTTTACCACAGCATTCATGCTAACAATTGGTTGCAACCAAAATCAGGATGCCTATCGAGTAGATGGAAGCAAAGGGAGTAACGAAGCTCCTCCACCGGACCCAAGAGCCGATGCAATGTGGGGACATGATGTCGCCGCAGCCATATCCAAATCCAAAAAAAACGGCACTTTAGTTCTGATGGATTTTACCGGATCAGACTGGTGCCCTCCATGCATGGCTTTACATGACTTTGTCCTCACTCAGCCTGAATTCCTCGATTTCGCAGAAAAAAATCTGGAATTAGTTGAACTTGATTTCCCGCAGAACAAATCCATTGATGAAAAGTTAGCTGAGACAAATAAAAAACTAGCCGAAAAATATAATGTCGAAGGATTTCCCACGATCATTGTAATGGATGCAACGGGCAAAATCGTCCACCGCGATACAGGCTATAGTGGGAAAAACGCTAAAGCCTATACCGCTAACTTGAAAAATAAGCTCGGTCGATAAAACGCCAAGCGGTCATGTCGATAACCCCCCCTTGAGCGATCACAAGGCCCGCTTAAACTGAATTCATGCGGGGATTGCTGGTCTTGGCTCTGGTTTGTGTTCTGGGTTGCTCAAAAGATGAGCCAACCCTGTCCCCTAGCAAAAAATCAGGCCTGCGCCTTTCAACCAACAAGCGCACACCAGAGGATTTGGCAAAAGCTTTTCAAGAATCGCTTCGTGCCAATGACGCGGACAAACTGATTACATTGTCAATATTGGGACAAGGTTTACAAAACTGGAAAATAATCGCAACGGCGCAAAATGCCCGCTTACTTAAACTTCTCGAATCTGAGCTGGCTGAAGTCGAGAAAACTCCCCGAAAAAACCGGACTGTAAAAGAACAAGCCCGCTATTTTACCCTACACAGCGAAATAGACCGGATAAAAAAAGCCTATACCGACGAGTACTGGAAAGCCCAAGAATCAAAACTACCAAAAATGCGAAGCCAGTTCGCTGATCAAAACTATCTTCAATTCGTGATGAAGGTTAACGAAGCAGGAATCAATCCTGACCAGGTTATACTCGGTAAAGTCGATGTATCACGCATTACCAAGGACTATTTGGGAGCGGGCTTACACGGAGGCACTATCATGCTACATTATCTTGATAACGGAGAATCTTTAGAAACCGGAATTGCCTTAGATTGCACAAAATTTACCGACGAAGGGTGGTTAATTGTAGGACAACCACGCGTGATCAAGCATACCGCAATCGGCCCGCAACCCGAAGCTACTATTAAGCAAACTGAGCCTTTTACAACTCCCCCCAGTGAATGATCAGGAGCCAAACTGGACACCAGAATCGTGGCGGTCCAAGCCAATTCAACAGCAGCCCCATTACCCCGATAAATCAGCACTAGAAACTTCCCTGATATCGGTGCGAGCAATGCCCCCTTTGGTGCACCACGGAGAAGTTGACACCCTTCGAACACATCTGGCTCAAGCAGCCAACGGTGAAGCTTTTCTGTTGCAGGGTGGGGATTGTGCTGAGCAATTCTCAGATTGCCGCAAATCCACTGTTGAATCCAAACTTAAGATTCTACTGCAAATGAGCTTGGTTCTCACATGGGGAGCCCGAATCCCTGTCATTCGAATGGGCCGCATGGCTGGGCAATATGCCAAACCACGATCGAAGGATACAGAAACCATCGACGGACTAGAATTACCCAGTTACCGCGGAGATAACATTAACTCCAGCGCACCCAAGGCCGATGAACGAGCCGCTAACCCGCAACGCCTGCTGCAGGCTTACTTTCATTCCGCCGCGACTCTCAACTATACCCGTGCACTCGTCGATGGCGGTTTTGCCGATCTGCATCACCCGCAACATTGGGATCTTGGGTTTGTCCGTAGCAGTACCAACCGCGCCGAGTATGAAGACATTGTCTCGCGAATTCGCGATGCGATCGACTTCGTGGAATCTACCGGTGTAAGAAGCACCACATCGCTCAAGATGGTTGAACTTTTCTGTTCACACGAAGGATTACTCCTCGATTATGAGGAAGCCATGACTAAGAAAGTCGCTGAAAAATGGTACAATCTGGGAGCACACTCTCTCTGGATCGGTGATCGCACGCGCCAACTCGATGGCGCACATGTCGAATACTTTCGAGGGCTTGAAAACCCCATCGGCATAAAAGCCGGTCCGAGCATGAATCCCTCAGAATTGGTTGAGCTCATCACCAGGCTAGAACCGGCTAATCAACCCGGACGTATCACGATCATAACTCGCCTCGGGGCAGATATTGTTGCTGAATCTCTCCCTCCATTAATTAAGGCTGTATCTGAAGCCGGCCGAGTCGTCACCTGGGTCTGTGATCCGATGCACGGCAACACAATCAGTACAAGCGAGGGTTTAAAGACTCGCGATTATGATGCAGTACTCTCGGAGTTGGAAGAAGCCTTTAAAACACATGCAACCTGCGGAAGTCATTTGGGAGGGGTGCATTTTGAGATGACGGGAGAAGACGTTACTGAATGCACTGGCGGCCCACAGGAACTCTCTGTCGCTGACCTTTCGCGAAGCTACGAAACCCATTGCGATCCACGCCTAAACTATAGCCAGAGCTTGGAGCTCGCACTGCGAATCGCCCAGCGTTTACAAAAAAGGCGGCAGACAGCATCCTGAACAAGTGAAACGCGCCGCTCTTATCGGTATCATCTCCTTATCTGGGCTCGTTTCTCTCTGGGCACTCTTTATATGGCTGGGCGAAACCGAAAGTAACTACCAGACACCTCCCCCAATCACTCGCTTGGGGAAAAACGCGACACAACCGCCACTAAACACCACATATCAACCACGATCCTTTACTAGTGGCGAAGTGGGTATTTACAAAGTACGCGTCGAAAAAGGTTTTCTCAAATTACCGGCTGGAAAAGTAACCTTCACAGCCGATTTAATTGATTTTAATGGCTCGGAGCAGTGGCAATTTTCGCTCAAAGGCGGTGCCATCGGAGGGTTGGTGAAATACGATGTAACCTCAAAAGTGAACCCTCCATTCACACATTCGCTTGAATATCACACAATACAAACCGATCTAGCATCACGTAAAGTAGACTTAATCTTTGATGAAAAGACTCACCAATGCCGTCGCAGCTTAAACGGTAAACCGGATGGCGAAGTAAAAACTAAGGGCAGCACTTACGACCCGCTAAGCATCATTTTCAAATTCCGCGAAATGAATTTGGATCAACCGGGTGAGTTTTCCGGTGCGGTTTGCGATGGTAAAGCTACGTTCCCAGCCACCGTGACCGTGGTTGGTCCTGAAGAATTGAAAATCGGTGAAAAAACTTTTCAAACTATTTTGGTTGAACCTGATCTGGGAAACTTACGCGGAGTATTCAGAAAAGATCCGGATGCTAAGCTACAAATTTGGCTGAGTAACGATGACTACCAAACCCCTTTACGAATTAAAACCAAAGTTAAACACGGCACCTTTATCGCAGATTTGGAAGATTACCAACGTGAGTAGATTACACCAATCTACAGGTGTTTCCTAAGTCCGTCCCTTGAAAATTTCCTACTCCAGACATGTATGAGTCTCCTCTAAAAATTACTTAATACCATCAATCACCTTCCCATTAACCCTCCTAAGCCCCCCGGCATTCCACCGCCCATTTTAGCCATCATTTTCTGCATTTTACCCATCTTTTTCATCATTTGCTGCATCTGGAAGAATTTATTAAGCATGCCGTTGAGCTCGGCCACCTTAACGCCGGTTCCTGCGGCAATACGTTTGCGACGGCTGGCATTCAAAACATTGGGCTGTCGCCGCTCCTTGGGGGTCATGGCACAGATCAAGGCCTCCATTCGGCGCAACTCCGCCTGTCCCTTGTCCAAATCCGCATCCTTCAGGGCTTCATCCCCGCCGGGCAACATACCCACAATATTCTCCAACGGCCCCAGCTTTTTCATCGCCCTCATCTGCTCAAGAAAATCCTCCAAGGTAAATTCTCCCTTGCGCATTTTTTCCTCCATACGCTGGGCTTCATCCTCTTCAATGGCCTCCGCCGCCTTCTCAACGAGACTGACTACATCCCCCATTCCGAGAATGCGCCCGGCCATACGCTCCGGGTGAAAGGCCTCAAATTCATCGAGCCTTTCGCCTAAACCAACAAACTTAATCGGTCGGCCTGTTACACTTTTAAGTGAAAGAGCCGCGCCGCCACGGGCATCACCATCAAGCTTGGTGAGAATAGATCCGGTAATTCCCAACGCTTCATCGAAATGGGTGGCCACACTCACCGCTTCCTGACCAGTAGCCGCATCAAGCACGAGTAGGATCTCCTGAGGCTTAATCAACCCCTTGAGATCCACCAGCTCCTGAACCAATTCTCCATCAATCTGCAGGCGCCCGGCGGTATCAAAAATTAGTACATTACATGCCTTTGCCCTTGCTTCCTCCATAGCCGCTCGAGCAATTTTCTGGACATCCTTCTCCTCCTTCAGGGCGAGTACCGGCACCTCTACTTGTTTTCCCAAAGTTTCCAGCTGGTCCATTGCCGCAGGGCGATAAACATCAGCAGCAACCAATAGCGGCTGACGGCCTTGTTTCTTAATCAGCTTTGCCAGTTTGCCACTGGAAGTGGTTTTACCTGCTCCGTGTAAACCC
>MDSZ01095544.1_pt1 | contig 11773 bp, 17 predicted proteins | sample 811201 | NCBI WGS metagenome assembly MDSZ01 (sample SAMN05326647, study PRJNA326480) | marine metagenome | isolation source: seawater | place: Indian Ocean: North | collected 2010 | reverse complement strand
TTTTTAAGAGCTTTAAACCATCATCGTGAATATTTTCTATAATGGCAATTTTTTTCATAATTTCTTGGCGGTCCCAAGGGGAATCGAACCCCTCTTTCATGGATGAAAACCATGTGTCCTAACCGATAGACGATGGGACCTAATTTTTTTGAGTCTTATTAACAGAAATATCATCAATAATAAACTCTACATTTTTTTCACCTTTCCACTCATTCAGGCTCAATTTTCCCACAATGTTGAAGGTATTAGTTTTATTGTTAAGCAAAAACTGTCCTAAATCGTTTTGAAAAGAGTTAAAGGAAATAGTTTTAATTGTTGATCCATCTTGAGTCAATAAAATTGATTTAATGTGAATCTCACCTACCACCAACGATTTAACGACTTTGACATTTTCTATTAAAAATTTTGGCTCAGGATTTCCTGAACCAAAAGGAGACAACTTTTCAATTTTTTCATAAAAATTTAAATTAACAGCTGATGCAGATATAGAACTATCTAGATAAAGACAATTTTTATTTAAATCTTTATTATCTTTTGTTTTAAATCTTTTAATTATAAAGTCTTTAAACGCTTTTATTTTATCTTTTTTAATTGAAAACCCTCCTGCCATTTTATGCCCTCCACCCTTTAATAATAATTTATTTTGCAATGCTGATAATATAATTGTTCCAATATCAAAACCTGGTATTGATCTAGCAGATGCTTTACCAATTTCATCATTTAATGAAATTATAATAGTTGGTTTATTAAATTTATCTTTTATGCGTGAAGCAATGATTCCTATAACTCCTTCGTGCCAGTTATTACCTTGTAAGACAAAAACTGGGTCATTAATATTTTTACTTATTGTATTTAAAACTAAGTTTAAAAGATCTTTTTCCAATTTTTTTCTTTCAGAGTTAAATTTTTCTAATTCTAATGCTAATTGAAAACTTTCTCTTGGGTTGCTGTTAAGAAGTAAATTAGCACCGTGGGAACATTTTCCCACTCTTCCACCAGCATTAATTCTTGGTCCAATAACATAACCTAAATGGTAAGTAGATGCTTTACTCTCAATTTTACACAAATCTATTAAAGTTTTTAATCCAATATTTTTTTTTTTATTTATAATTTTTAACCCTTGTTTTACTATAGCTCTATTTAAACCAACTAAAGGAACGACATCACAAATGGTACCTAATGAAACCAAGTCTAAATAATCTAATAAATTGGGTTCTTGAATATTATTATCTAAGTACCAATTAGATTTTCTTAATAAAGCATTGATAGAAACTAATGTCATAAAACTTACACCTGCTGCACATAAATAATTTAAATTAGAATCATCATCAATTCTATTAGGATTAATAATTGAGTATGCTTTAGGTAATTTAACTTCAGACTGGTGATGATCCAAAACTATAACATCAACATTTTTCGTATTTGCAAATTCAATAGCATCAAATGATAGAGTACCACAGTCAACAGTAATAATAAGTTTAACATTTTTTTCTAAAAGTTTCCTAAAACTTTTAATTGTCGGACCATAACCTTCAGTTTTTCGATCTGGTATATAAATATCGAAATTTTGATTTATCATTTTAAAAAATTTTCCCAATAAAGCTGTTGAGCTAGCTCCATCTACATCATAATCTCCAAATATTCCGATTTTCTCTTTTTCTTTTATTGCTTTGTAAATTCTATTTGTTGTTTTTTCCATATCTTTTAATGTGTTTGGATTAGGTATTAAGTTTTTAATAGATGGTTCTAGAAATGATTTTATATATTTTTTATCAATATTTCTTATCGAAAGTAATTTAGCTGTTATCTCATCTAAAAAATAATTTTCTTTCAAAAAATTTATATAATCTGTATTAAATTTTTTATAGATCCATTTTTTTCCAGAAATAGATAAATAATCCATTATTTTAAGTGATGATTTGTGACTTTTTTAATTATCTTTAAATCTTTATGTAAAGCAAACGTAGAAACTTCATACTTATTTCCAAGATCTTTAATACCATCAATAATTTCACCATTTGTAATTGCAGATGCGCAAAACATTACATCACCTTTAATCATATCCTCAATGTTGTACTTCTTATTAAAATCTTTAATTCCTATTTTTTGAGCCCTTTTTTTTTGGTTTTCATCTAAAACTAATCGAGTTTGGATTTGACCCCCCATACAAGAAAGTGCCGCAGCAGCTAATACTCCTTCTGGTCCACCGCCAATACCTAAATAAATATCAACACCAGTTTGTAAATCGGCAACTGAAATTGCACCAGAAACATCTCCGTCAGAGATATATTTAATTTTGACATTTAACTTTTGTAGGCTTTTAACAATACTCTCGTGTCGAGGTCGTTTTAAAATACAGGCTGTGATTTGATTGGTATCCTTTCTTTTTGCTTCAGCTAATAATTTAATATTTTTTTCAACACTAAAATCTAAGTCCAATAAATTTTTAGGGAGATTTTTTCCAACGGCAATTTTTTCCATATAAGTGTCAGGAGCTGAAAACAAATTACCTTTTTCACAAACCGCTAACATTGAAAATGAATTTGGTAAATTTTTTGCTACAAAATTTGTTCCTTCTAAAGGATCTAAAGCTATATCAAGATGTTGACCAGTATTTTTCCCGACTTTTTCACCAATATAAAGCATGGGAGCTTCGTCCATTTCCCCTTCTCCTATTACTACTTCGCCAAACATACCAATAGAATTAAGTTCTCTTCTCATCAAATCAACTGCTCCTTGGTCAGCAGCAATTTTATCACCTTTACCAATAAATGGAAAAGCACCTATAGCTGCTTTTTCTGTAGAGCTAATAAATTTTTCTAGATAAACTTTATTTATAGACATTAGCCATTTTCTATTCTTAATAATTTGGGTTTTTGAATTATATAAGACTTTTTAGCTAATGTTTTCAATGTTTTTTGAATATTGATATCTTTAGACCTGTGAGTAATTATAATTATAGAAGAATTTTTTTTATTTTTATAAGGATTTTGCAAAACTCTTTTAATTGATACTTTGTTAGCGGAAAATACTTTAGTTACATCTGATAGAACACCATATTTATCTTTCACGTTCAATCTTATATATGAAGAAAAGTTTAAGTCAGTAATTTTTCCACTAGAAAATTTTTTTCTTTTTTTGCTTGAAATAGTAAATGGAAATTTAATATTACCCCTCATTATAGAGGAAATATCTGATATTAATGCTGATGTTGTTGCTTGAGGACCTGCTCCTTCACCTTGGATAATGTTTTTCCCTATTGGATTACCATCTACAATTACAGCATTTAAAACACCATTTACGCTAGCTATATATGAGTTCTTTCTTACTAGGGTTGGATGTACCCTTTGAAATATTTTATTGTTTAAAATTTCAGAAAAACCCATTAATTTAATTTTATATCCTAGTTTGTCAGTATTAATGACATCTTGCTCATCTATATCCTTAATACCTTCAACATGAATATTTTTATTTATAAAAGAATTAAAACTTAAACATGATAAGATTTTAACTTTTGAGGCAACATCTTCACCATTTAAATCTGATGAAGGATTTGACTCAGCATAACCAAGTTTTATTGCTTTTTTTATAGTTTCATTAAATGAGGTTTTGTAAGTATCCATTGAAGATAATATATAATTAGATGTCCCATTAAATATTCCATAAATACGATGAATCTTATTCGCTATAAGACCTTCTTTAATTGATCTTATAATTGGCACACCGCCACAAACAGCTGCCTCAAATTCTAAATTTACTCTATTTTTTTCAGCTATTTTTGATAATTCGTCTCCATATTTAGAAATTAATGCTTTATTTGCTGTAACAACGTGTTTTTTGTTTTTTAATGCTTCAAAGACTAGTTTTTTTGCTGGGCCTTCAGCGCCACCGATTAATTCAATTATTATGTCAACATCTTTTTTTTTTATAATATCGCTAAAGTTATTTACCCATTGTTTTTTTTTAATTTTAATTTTTCTTTTTTTCTTTTTATTTCTTGCTGAAACATAAGCAATTTTAAAATTAGAATTATTCTTGTTTGAAATATTATTTTTGTTTTTATTTAAAAAATTAAACAAATACGAACCAATATTTCCCAGTCCAATAATTGCGATATTAAATGTTTTTTTTTTATTCATATTTATTCTTTTAAAGATATATTCGGATAATCTTTTTCATTACTGACTTTAATTAAATATTTAGTAATAGAATCGATATCACATTTCTCTAATTTTAAGCAAATATCTGAGGAATTGTCACTATATTTCTTAGTAGAAACTGGTTTTGAGCTTTGTTCTTTATTTGTAGTTTTATTAATATTTAGATTATTTTTTTTTTTTAATTGTTGTATCTTTTTTTTCTTTATTTCTTTTTTTATAGCTTTAGTTTCTTTTTTTGAGAGTTTTTTTACTATTTTTTTATTTTTATTTTCCAAAATGTTTATGACTGGTTTTTCGCTACTAATATTTAAATCGACCAAGTCAAAACTTTTCTTTTTATCTTTAGTCAAAATTTGTACCTCTAGGGTTAAATTCTCTTCAAAAAACTGCTTCGCCTCAGCTTTGTTTACACATTTATGGTCTCCACATATAAGAATAGTTTTTTGTTTTACGCACCCATTTAATAAAATTAATATGAATAATAAAATAAGCCTCATTTCAAACCCAGTGTTTCTTTAAAATTAAACATTAAATTCATATTTTGAATTGCCTGTCCTGCAGCGCCTTTTATTAAGTTATCTATAGCCGAAAATACTACGATTTTATCTTTTAATCTGGTTTGGCATACAGAAATTTCACAATTATTTGTTTTTAACACATTGCCAGTTCCTATTTGGGAATTCAACTTTTGTATTTTAACAAATGAGTCTTTTCTATAAAATGATTTAAGCGCTTTTATAATTTTTTTGATCGATATATTCTTTTTTTTATCAAGATATATTGAGGATAATATACCTCTAAAAGTTGGTATTAAATGAGGGTTAAAAGTAAACGAAACATTTTTTGTTATTTTTTTTAATTCCTGATCGATTTCTCCAACATGTCTATGTTTATTGACAGCATAAGCAAAAGTAGAAACATAAAAATTTTTATAATTAAATTTTGATTTATACTTTTTTCCAGCTCCAGAATACCCTGATTTAGAGTCAATTGTGATATTGTTTGGTTTAATAAGTTTTTTTTTTTAATAATGGTATAAGAGGTATTTGAATAGATGTAGGATAACAACCTGGATTAGAAATAATTCTAAATTTTTTTAATTTATCTTTTTTTAATTCTGTTAGTGAGTATATTGATTTGTTAATTAAATTTTTTGCTTTGTGCTTAAAGTGATAAAAATTTTTAAATATTAATTCGTTTTCTATTCTAAAATCTGCTGAAAGGTCAATAAATTTAAGTTTGTTATATTTATAATATAATTTTTTAATCAATTTTTGTGCTTCTCCATTTGGCAAAGATAAAAATAACAAATCAATGTTCTTCCAATTGACTGAGCTAATTTTAGAAATTTTAGGCAAATTTTTCTTCAATCTTTTATCGTACGTATTAATAGACTTTCCAATACTTCTTTGCGCACAAAGATTAATAATTTTGGTATTTGGATGTCTTGACAAAATGTAAACAAGGTCCAAACCCACATATCCTGTTGCTCCGGCCACAACTATATTTATATATTTTCTAGTCATTATAAACTTATACCACTAAATTAATAATTTTAAATTTAAATGATTTATCTCTTAGAAAATTGGAAACTTCTTCGAGCTTTTCTGTGACCGTATTTTTTTCTTTCAACTACTCTTGAGTCTCTGGTTGTTAGCTTATCTTTTTTTAAATCCTTTTTTAAATTTTCATCATGAGAGATGAGCGCTCTGGAAATACCTAAAATTATTGCACCAGCTTGTCCTGATAAACCACCTCCTTTAACAGAGCACTTAACATCATAATTATTGATCACATTGGTTATTTCTAAAGGTCTAGTTACAATAAGTTGATGTACTGGTCTCTTAAAATAGTCACCCATTAATTTTCCATTAACAAAAATTTTACCAGTACCCTTTTTGACCCATACTCTAGCAACTGATTTTTTTCTTCTACCAGTCGAATACTTACTATCTTTAAAATCGAGTTTAATTTTTTTTAATTTTTCTTTATTAGTTTCAGTTTGTTGCATTAATTTTTAACTATGTTTTTTTTATTAAGACTTTGAAAATTTATTATTTTTGGATTTTGATTTTGATGCGGGTGAGTAATACCTTTATAAATTTTAAGTTTCGTCATTTGTTTTTTTGCTAATGGACCACCAGGTAGCATTCTTTTTACAGCCAACTTTAAAATTTCCTGATATTTGTTTTTCTCTGATAAAGTAAGAGGTGTTGATATTTTAATCCCCCCAGGATGTCCAGTGTGTCTATAATATTTTTTATTTGAAAATTTTTTACCAGTAAATTTTATCTTTTCAATGTTTGTTACTACAACAAAGTCACCATTGTCTATATGCGGATTATAAGTAGATTTATTTTTTCCTCTTAGAACCTTTGATATAAATGCAGCTAACCTACCAACTGCAGCGTTTTCAGCATCAACTAAATACCAATCTTGTTTAATATCTTTTTTTTTTATAAATGGTGTCATTTTAATCGCGATAACTACTAATAAAAAAACAAAAAGTCAATTTCTTTATGATAATTTATGATTGAGATTAAGAGCGCTAAATACCAAAATTACACTAGTAATTTGATGCAATGAAGCTAGATAAAGATTGAGACCACTTAGAAGAGTAAAAATACCAAGTATAATTTGAATGCTTAAAACGAAAAGTACAATCAAATAACTTTTAAAATATTTAAACTGCTTATGAACATACATTTTTAATCCTAAGAAAAGAGTGTATAAAACAATAAAATATGCGACAATTCTATGTAAAAATTGAACAAAACTTTGGTTATTAAAAAGGTAATAAAAATCCATTTTGTTGTTTGCCAAATCATCAGGAAAGAATGTAAGATTCATTTTAGGCCAAGTTTGATAGATTAGACCAGCGTCAAGACCTGATACAAAAGCACCCAATATAATTTGTAATAAAATAAGAAGTAATAATATTTTAAATAATGAGTTATCTAAGTTAAAAAAAGATTTATTTACATTTTGTTTAAAATTCAAATAATTCCAAGTCAAAAGTGAAATAATTATGAATGCAAAAAATAAATGTATAGATAAACGAAAGTGGCTTACAGTTGTGTTGTAAACCAAACCACTTTCAACCATATACCACCCAATTATACCCTGTAAAAGAATTAAGAAAAAAATAAAATAAAAAATATATAAGGTATGTTTATTAAATGTTTTTTTGTAAGAAAAAAATATCAGTGGTATCAAGAAAGCCAAACCTATTACTCTACCCAGCAATCTATGAAAATATTCCCAATAAAATATAATCTTGAATTCTTCTAAAGACATTGTCGGGTAAATGAGCTTAAATTGAGGAAGTTCTTTGTACAAACTAAAGTAATTAATCCAATCACTTTTTGTTAAGGGAGGGATAATTCCTTTGAATAATTCCCATTTAGTGATTGATAAACCTGAATCTGTTAACCTTGTCAAACCCCCAACCACGATCATAAGAAAAACTAATAATATCATTGTTAAAAGCCAAATTGGCACATAATTATTATAATTATTTTTATTAATTTCCATTACATAAATATATAATTTTTAAAAGAAATCTCATATAATCTTAATGTCGCTATGAAAAATCAAAAATTACAAAGAATACGAAAAAAGTTAGATAAGCTTGATGATAAATTTTTATTACTAATAAAAAAAAGAACAAACTTAGTAAATCAAGTTTTGTTGACTAAAAAATATAAAAATCAAATTATAGACAAAAAAAGGATAAAGAAAATATTATCAAATATTAAAAATAAATCAAAAAAAAGAAATATTGACTACAAAATTACAAATGAAATCTGGAAGGCAATGATTAGATCTTATATTAAATATGAATTCAGGAATTTTAAGAAATAATTCTATTTGCTGTGTGGAGGTAATTTTTTTTCTACAAAAAATTCGTGCTTTCTCGTATTTGGATTATACTTTTTAATTTTTAATTTTACTTTAGCTTTTTCACCTTTAGTTGGTTTTTTTGCATAGTAAACAAATGCACTATCAGGTTTACTTTCCGGCACCATTCTTACTTTAAGATGAGATTTTTTAGCCATAATTTTTCAATTCTTTTATTTTTTTTAAAACTTGTTTCGATTTATTTTTTATTTTATTTTTTAAATAGTCCTTATCTATATTATATTTATCAGTTACGTCAATAATTTTTTTTCCTTTCAAAATTTTTTTAACGCCTTTAATAGTAAGACCTTTGTCTTTTAGTAAATACTTTATATATTTAATCTTATCTACTTGTTTTTGGTCATAAAATCTTCTATTTCCTTTTAAGATAATGGGTTTTATATTGTGAAATTCTTTTTCCCAAAATCTAAGCACATGATTTGCAGGTTTTCCAGTTCTTTTATTTATCAAATTTAATTCTTTTGATAGCTCAGAAATATTTAAAAAATTTTTTTCTTTTTTAAATTTCATTTACTTTTTTTTTTAATTGATTTGAGGCTTTAAATTTAATTGTATTTCTTGATAGAATTACATGTTCCTCCATGTTTTTTGGATTTCTACCTTTTCTCTCTTTTTTGTATGTAACATTAAATGAACCAAAATTCTTAATGTTAACCTTTTTTTCATTGCACAATGTCTTAATTAGAGCATCGATAATATCATCAATCAATGCCTCTAATCTTTTTGAGGGCAACCCAATGTCAAATTTAATTCTATCAACTATTTCTTTTTTTCCCAGGTTTTGTTTTGACTTAGTTGTCATTTAAATGACTTAAATTATCTTTAATTTGACTCATTAAATTTCCTTTAACAATATTATAACATAAATCAATTGAATGATAAAATCCGATGGAATCGGTAGAACCATGACTTTTCACTACTGGTCCATTTAAACCTAAAAAAATTGCACCATTAAATTTTCTTGGATCAAGTTTTTCTTTAAACTTTTTCAAACTAAAATATGAAAAAATTAAAGAAAACTTAGACAAAAAGTTTTCTTTCAATGAAATTTTTAAATTATCTGTTATAAATTTAGCTGTTCCCTCAGCAGTTTTTAAAGCTATATTTCCAGTAAAGCCGTCTGTTACTATAACATTACTTTTTCCTTCGGTTATTTTATTTCCTTCAATATAACCATCGAATTCAAAATTTTCATTTTTACTTATCTCTTTTAACTTAGAATGAGCTTTTTTTATAATTTCAGTTCCTTTAATTTCTTCAGAACCAACATTAAGTAAGGCTACTTTGGTTTTTTCTTTAGGAAATAATGATTTATGTAATGCAGATCCCATTTCTGAAAATTCAATTAAATTTTTATCATCGCACTCAATATTTGCACCTAGATCTAAAACTATATTCATGCTTTTAAAGTTTGGCCACAAACCAGCTAAAGCTGGTTTGCTTACACCCTTAATAGTTTTTAATATCATTCTAGATATAACTAATAAAACACCAGTATTTCCTGCAGATAACGAAATATCACTTTCAGATTTTACCTGAGAATAAATACTATTCCACATACTGCTATTTTTCGAGGTTTTAACTGCCGTAAGAGGTGTTTCATTATCAGAAACCACTGAAGCAGTATGGAATATTTTATAAATTTTGTTTGAAATGTTGTATTTCTTTAGTTCTGAACTTATTTTTTCTTCATCACCAAAAATGTTAAAAAAATAATCATCCAAATTCTTATTTTTTTTACAGAATATATTAATTCCTTCAATATTTTTAAAAGGTGCGTTTTCACCTCCCATTGCATCTATTGCAATACAAATTTTTTTTACCATCAGTAAATTAAATATCTAGAATTTTTTTCCCTTTGTAGAAACCTGTCTTAAGGTCAATATGATGAGATATTCTATATTCACCTGTTTTTTTGTCTTCTACAACATTAACATTGGAGATCTTGTGGTGAGATCTTCTCATGTTTCTTTTTGAAACTGTTGTTTTTCTTTTTGGTACAGCCATAATTAATACTCGAATTTATCTAAATCTTTTATCATATTTTTATTAATAATATCAAAACAATAATTGTAATATTTTATGAAATAATCATCGAGTTTTGCTGATATTTCTTCATCTTTTTGACTTAAAAATAAATATTTTGTTATTTCGTTGGTTTTTATTTTTGTTAATTTTTTCTCATTAACGAATTTTAATAATAAATCATGAAAAATTTTGTTTAAATCCTTCATTTTTTTATTTACGGTAACATCGCCATGGCCAATTTCTCGTAAATTATTTTCTATATTTAAAAAAATATTATCATATATTTCTTGTGATAATTCTTTTGTATTTGATTGATTTTTTAAACAATTAATAATTATGACTAAGTGAGCAAAAATTATGATAATTCTGTTTTCAAGTTTATCCTCTAATTTTATATCTTTGTAAAAATAGATATTTCGTGATAATTTAACTAAACTATTGTAAATATAGTTATGTTTTTTATATTTAAAATCAAACATTTTATGAAAGTAATTTTAATAATCTTATTATTTATATTATCTCATTGTCAATTAAAAGAGCCCATAAAAGGTCACGGTATAAATTTTCTTGAAAATAGATCAAACAAAATAGCAATTAATAAAAGCAACAAAAATGACGTAATTGCTGTCCTTGGAAATCCTCATACAACATCAATAGATGATGAAAATTTATGGTTTTATTTCGACAGAAAATTATCTGGTGGAACAATTGTGACGTTAGGTGATAGAGATCTTTTAGAAAACAATGTTTTAGTTCTTAATTTTGATAAATATGGAATTTTGGTTCAAAAAGAATTTTTTAATAAAAAAGATATGAAAGAAATTAAATATTCTGAAATGAAAACAGAAAATCCAGTAACTAAACAGAGTTTTGTTGGTTCATTTTTACAAAGTGTAAGACAGAAAATGTACGGAAAAAGAAAGTTTTAATGTGCAATTATAGAGAGTAGCAAAAGAGCTACAATATTAGTTATTTTAATCATAGGATTAACAGCTGGGCCTGCAGTATCTTTGTAGGGATCTCCGACAGTGTCACCAGTTACAGCAGCTTTATGCGCTTCAGAGCCTTTGCCGCCAAAATTGCCATCCTCAATATATTTTTTAGCATTATCCCACGCTCCACCTCCAGCTGTCATAGATATTGCAACAAATAAACCTGTTACAATTACTCCTAAAAGCATAGCTCCTAATGCAGCCAATGCTGCTACTTTTCCTGCAATAAATAAAATAATTATATATAGAAATATAGGAGATAAAACTGGTAACAATGATGGTATTATCATTTCTTTGATTGCGGCCTTAGTTAATAAATCTACTAATCTTCCATAATCAGGTTTTCTTTTTCCTTTCATTATACCTGGTATCTTTTTAAACTGTCTTCTTACTTCTATAACTACTGCACCACCTGCTCTGCCAACTGCCTGCATGCCCATAGATCCAAAAAGATAAGGTAAAAGACCTCCTATTAATAATCCTATAACCACATAAGGGTTTGATAAATCAAAACTTACCTCAGTTTGATATAATGAAGAAGTTTTATCCATAGAATAATATTTTATATCTTCTGTGTATGCCGCAAATAAAACTAAAGCTCCTAACCCTGCTGAGCCTATTGCATAACCTTTAGTTACAGCTTTCGTTGTATTTCCTACCGCATCTAATGCA
>MDSZ01044154.1_pt1 | contig 11773 bp, 10 predicted proteins | sample 811201 | NCBI WGS metagenome assembly MDSZ01 (sample SAMN05326647, study PRJNA326480) | marine metagenome | isolation source: seawater | place: Indian Ocean: North | collected 2010 | reverse complement strand
TAGCAATCAGAACTAATGCATAATCAGTAACCTTAAATGCTACTATTTGTGCCGTAACTGTGCTACCTATATTTGATCCTAATATTACTCCAAGACCCTGCGCAAAAGTCAAAAGTCCAGAATTAACAAAACTAACAAGCATCACAGTGGTAGCGCTACTGCTTTGAATGACCATTGTAACAAATGCACCTACTCCAACAGCTAAGAATCGATTTGAAGTAAGTTTTTCAAGTATAGATCTCATCTTGTTCCCTGCCGTTAATTTCATGCCGTCACTCATCATCTCCATACCGTAAAGGAACATTCCCAGACCTCCGAAGAGGCTTGTAATGATTAGAAACCAAGATATACTTTTATTATCACTTGAAGGAAAGCCAAACAAAATTGATGGAATAATAAAAATACTTACGAAAGAAAAAAGATATTTATGTTTCACTATAAATAGTCCTTATTTTAAAAATTGATCGCCAAACGGTAGTTTACAAAAAAAATGATTATTCAGCTAATTTTTTTATTATTCCATTTTTTTGAGCAAATGTTAATGAGTTAATTTATATGGTCAAAATAGTGGAGAATAAGGATAAGTGAATAAAAATATTAAAAGTGTAATTACCTGTGACCTTGATGGGAAAGTTGAAACCTTTAGCGATGGTGCAGTAGCCCTTTTTGGATATTCTTCTGATGAAGTAGTAGGTAAAATGAGAGTTAGTGATTTTAGCGATGGTCAGGTAGTATTAGGTCATGTTATAAATTGGTTAGATGAATCTGTCAAAAAAGGAAAGTGGGAAGGAGAAACGGCTTTCATACGTAAAGATGGAAGTGAGTTTCCAGCTCGGATAAAAATAACCCCAACAAAAGACAAAGATGGTAATCACATAGGATATTGCGGAGTAACAACTCCATTAGATGATAAAACTTCAGATGAAGTAAGACCTAAAATAGATCTAATGACTCAAATATTTACATGGGTTGTCATTATGCGTCTTCCATTTCTTTCTGCCACGATAATGCCAATTTTAGTTGGCGCAGCTGTTGCAAAATTTATGGGATATGCTGTTGATTGGTCATGGCTAGGTCTTACTTTGTTAGGTGGCTCTCTTTTACACATTGGGACTAATACATCGAATGATTATTTTGATCATCTGAGTGGAACAGATAATTTAAATTATAATTATAGTAATAAAGGCCTTAATGGTGGTAGTAGAGGTATACAGATGGGGCTTATATCGCCCGAAGGCGTTCGAAATTTGACAATCGTTGTATTTGCTTTAAGCGTATTAGTAGGTATTCCATTGATACAAAAAGCAGGTATGCCTGTTTTGTGGTTAGGTTTGATTGGCTTTTTATCAGGCTTATTTTATACAGCGCCGCCCTTTAGATTTTCATCGCGAAAAGGATTGGGTGAGTTGTTAATAGGCTTAAACTTTGGTCCTTTGATGGTGGCAGGGAGTACATTGATTCAGACCGGACAGCTTGTGCCTGAGGCTTTTTTGGCAGGAATCCCTCTAGGATTTTTAATCTCTGCTGTTGTGTATATTAACGAATTCCCAGATCATGACAGTGATAAAGCAACAGGTAAGAATACACTCATAGTTGTGTTTGGGCCAGAAAAGGCAAGAGTGGGATATGTTGCGTTAGTATCAGGTGCTTTTTTAAGTATAGTGCTATTAGTGCTCAATGGTACTTTTCCTTCACTGATCTTAATGACATTTTTGGCCTCATACTTTGGTTTTACATCAATTCAGACACTATATAAGTACTATAATAATAGGCTACTTGAGCCAGCAAACTGGGGTACTATTATTATGCACAGCGCTACAGGGCTATTGCTTTTTATTGGTCTTTGGTTGGGGGCCCCTGTAATATAGAATTAGTTTCTAGTTTTTCAGAAAAAGCCCCTGCAAAGGGGCTTTTTATTTGGATAGGATCAAATTTTTTTGTAAAATACTTACGAGTAACTTACGAGTAAATTATTTATAGAGGTCTCTAATGAAATATTTAATAAAAAAACATAATAAAGAAAAAGTTTCTGTAATAGTAATCCGAGCTATAACTAGGTTAAATGATTATAAAAACAAAAAGGCTTCCCGGACTGTTGGTTGGAATAATAAATATATCAACTATTAATTATTACCTCATGAACAAAAATCTGTCACCAAAACTAAATAAATTTCTAGAATTCATAGAGCGATCAACGCTAGTCAATGGTCAGCCGCCATCTTACGAAGAGATTATGATAAGTCTAGGATTTGGATCATTGGGGACAGTCAACTGGTATGTAAAGACCCTAGAAAAACAGGGTCATCTACACCGTATAAAAGGGCCCAATGGCAAGCGGGCGCTCACCTTAACCCACAAGGAGCACGCCACTACTACAACAGCCTGTTTGCCATTATTGGGCTTAATCGCAGCAGGAGAGCCGATTGAGGCTTTAGAAAATGCTGAAACAATAGATATTCCACATTCTTTATATCATCCTAATAACTATATTTTAAAAGTTAAGGGTGATTCAATGATTGATGAGCAGATTCGTGATGGTGATTTTATTATAGTCAGAAAAGCTGAAACAGCTAGGCCGGGTGAGATTGTGGTTGCCTTGATTAATGGTGAAGCAACTTTAAAATGCTATGTTCCAAAAAAAGATCATATCGAGTTGCACCCACGGAACCAAAATTTTCCTATTATTGAAATTAATTCAGGTGACGATTTTTGTATTAATGGTGTGCTTCTTTATTCCTTTCGGAATTATATAAACTAGGCAACGCCTTATGCATATCTCAGGCGTTTTTTATATACGTCTTAATGGTCTAGAACTCCAGGCTGAAAGGATTATTGATCCAAGCCTAAGAAACCGTCCAATAGCCATTATATCTTCGTATGGTTCTAAAGGCACTATTGTTTCTTTATCTAAGGAAGCAGAAGATGATGGTCTATTCTGTGGTATGAAAATATCAATGGCAAAAAAAATTAGTCATAGTACCAGATTTTTGCCATATAACTGGTCTCTTTATTCAAGGATTAATCAATATATATTAAAAACTATTTCTGATTTTACTCCGACTATTGAGCAAAACGGTTTTGATGGTTTTTATCTTGATATGAAAGGGATTGATATTCTACGCGGACATATACATAACTCAGGGTTATCTGTTTTTAAACGAATCCAAGATAAAACATCTATAGTTAGTAGCGTGGGTATTAGTGCAAATAAACTAATTAGTCGGATTATTACATCAGTTGTTTCTGAAAAAGTACATAATGTTGAAAGCGGGCTTGAAGCGGAATTTTTGGCGCCACTTAATCCAATCATCTTGCCTGTTGTTAAAGAAAGAAATGTTTATAAGATAATAAAATTCTTAATAATCAAACGCATTCTTGACATACAGATTTTGAAGAATAAGACAAAAAATTTTCAACTGTTATTTAGTAAATATTCTCAGCAGTTATCACGAGAATGTGTTGGTGTAGATATCTCTACTGTAAAGCCAATTGACAAGAAAAATAATATTATATGCCAATCTATAATTCCAGAGGACACCAATGATGAACAAGTTATATACGCAGTTATTAAAGATCTAACGGAACAGATTGGTTTTGCATTACGTAAAAGGAGGAAAAATGCTCAGAAAATTAAGATAAATATTCATTATAGTGATGGCTATCAATCTGATAGTACAGGGAATTTAGGTTCTGTAGATGATAAATCAATATTTGATGTGTTGAAGCTCCTTTTCTTTCGTGCCAACAAACGGCGTAATCGAATCCGTTCTATATTAATAGAGGCATATAAACTTTCAAATCTAACAATCCAAAACAATTTATTTTGTGATGATAAAAATATGAAAATATCTGAGGTTAAAGATAAAGTCAGACAAAAGCATGGACTCCGCAGTTTGCAGACGGTTGACGTATTACAAATTTCAGGTATTACATGATGTATGTTCATCTAAATACTCATTCAGTCTATTCAGCAATGCGAGGATTATTATCTATCAGTGACTTAGTTTCCTTAGCAAAAAGTAGAGACATGGACACATTAGCCTTAACTGATATAAATGGTCTTTGGGGTTTTATAAAATTTGTCCAGTGTTGTAAAGAATCAAATATTTATCCGATTGCAGGATCGCATTTAATTACTGGAACTGATGAAGCAATTATACTTGTTGAAAATCAGTCTGGTTACGAGAATCTTTGTCGATTAATATCTAATATACACAATAAACCAGATGAAGCTTTGGCAGTTAATTTAGGTTCAAACATTAGTGGTCTTTTTATTCTTTCACACAGACTAACCACACTTCATAGTTTAAAGCCAATAATTCCAGACACCCATCTTTTTGTAGAAATTTGTCCTGGGCTAGAAGAGAAAAAAGTTCACAGTATATCCAAAAAATTAAATCTTGAAATTGTAGCTACTGGAGATGTGTATCTGCGTGATCCAGATGACCATAATACACATCTTATCTTAAGAGCGATTGATAACAATACAACCATAAATGGCCTAGATCCAAAAGATTTCAAGACAAATCAGCACTGGTTTCGGAGCGAACAAGAAATGATAAAATTATTTCCAAATAGTTTGGGTGCAATTAAAAACAGTCGTTATCTAGCAAATCGTTGTAAAAAAGAGTGGCCATTTATCAATACAATTTTCCCCGGTATATCATTACAAGATTCGTACAAGTATAATCAGATACTCAAAAAGAAAGTTTATACTGGTGCTAAAAAAAGATACAAGATCTTAACAGATATTATAATCAATCGTATTGAATATGAACTAAAATTAATTAACCAAAAAAGATTTGCATCCTATTTTTTAATTGTTGAAGATATTGTATCTCAGACACCTGCCACTATTGGTCGAGGTTCAGCTGCGGCTTCTATAGTGAGTTATTGCTTGTTCATTACCCAAGTGGATCCTATTCGATATATGCTTCAGTTTGAACGTTTTATCCATCCTGAAAGAGATGACATGCCTGATATTGATATTGATTTTCCTTGGGATGAGCGGGATAGTGTTTTGAAATACGTCTTTGACAGATATGGTACAGACAAAACTGCAATGGTATCAAACCATGTTTTTTTAAAATCGCGATCTGCGATAAGAGAGGTCGGCAAAGTATATGGTCTATCTAATGAAGAAATTAATAGTATCACAAAGCGGATTAGTCTTTATCCACACAAGTCTAACTTAGAGCATTTAGCTCAAAATAATTTTCGATTTACTGGTGTTGACTTTAATGATGAATTATTAAAAATAGTAAAATATGGCAAAAAAGTAATTGGTGTCTTACGTTATTTATCTGTTCATCCAGGCGGTGTCATAATTGTACCCGATACAATCTATAAATACGTACCAGTTTTAAAAGCACCTAAAGGAGTTCAAATTGTTCAGTGGGAAAAAGAGCAGGTGGAGGATTCGGGTCTTTTAAAGATTGATCTTTTAGGGAATCGAAGTTTGGCAGTTGTTCGTGATACAATCCAACAGATTAATCTCAACTATGGTAAGTCAGCTTCAGATAGCAAGTACTTAGACTATCACCAGATTCAACCTGTAGATGATGTAAAAACAAGTCAATTATTAAAAAATGGAAAAACTATGGGCGTGTTTTACATAGAGAGTCCAGCAGCACGTCAACTTTTGGCTAAAGCTAGGGTAGTAGACTTTAAACATATAGTTATTTATTCATCCATTATTAGGCCAGCTGCAAATCGTTATATTAACATTCTTTTAGAAAGAGTAAATGGGAAAACATGGTTAAAAATTCACCCTGATCTTAACTTTTTAGACGAGAGCTATGGTATTATGGTTTATGAAGAACAGGTATCTAATGCTGCAATGGTTATGGCTGGATTTAGTTATTCAGACGCAGAAAAACTTCGCAAAGTGATCAGCAAAAATTCTAGAGATTCTTTAGTATCATCATGGAAAAATAAGTTTATGCTTGGTGCCTCGAATCGCGGATATAGCATAAATATTATTAAGCAAGTTTGGGATATGATTTCATCTTTTGTAGGATATGCCTTTTGCAAACCGCATTCTGCTTCATATGCTATGTTGTCATTTACCTGTGCATACCTTAAAGCTCATTTTAATGCAGAGTTTCTTGCGTCTGTTATTTCTAATGGAGGGGGGTACTATTCTTCCTATGCATACATGAGTGAAGCTCGTCGTTTAGGAATAAAAATTTTACAACCAGATATAAATCTTAGTCATTATTATTGGAAAGGACGGAAAGATAAAATACGCATGGGGTTCATGAGTATAAAAAATTTACGATATAGGACTGTAGAACGTGTTATTAAAGAAAGGAAAAAAGACGATTTTTTTTCTTTGGAAGATTTTTTAAAGAGGGTTAAGCCAGACTTGTCAGATGCCATAGTTTTGACTAATGCGGGTTGTTTTAGGAATCTTGCACCAGATATGAGCCATCAAGAAATAGCTTATTATGTAGCAGGATTTTGTATCCAAAATAGTAATCAGGTTTTCTTGACTAATTCACCAGTCAAAAATAAACTGACTAATGAGGATAAATATAGATTAGAGCTGGAGATCTTTGGATACCCAGTATCCGTTCATCCACTATCTAAATACAGGCCTCTCATTAGTAATCGTATAAAATATGCTAAAGATATTTCAAAATTCTCTGGTTATTCGATTTATCTTATTGGCATCTATATAACCCATAAAGAGATTTTAACCAATACAAATGAGCCGATGAAGTTTCTTACTCTAGAGGACGAGTCTGATATATACGAGTGTATATTATTTCCAGAAACTTTTAAGAAATACAGTGACATACTGTATTGGGAAAAGTTATTTATAATTAAAGGTATTATAGAGCAGTCATTTGGAATTTATACCGTAAAGATTCAAAAATTGGCGAGCTTACAACAGTGGGTTTACAATCGTAATTAAAAAAATAAGAAAAGTAGGATCAAATTTTTATTCGCTGAAGATCAAACAAATAATTATTGTATGGCTCAAAGGAGTTATCATCTCCCGGAATATTAACCAGAGTATAGATATAAGAGGACCCAGTATGTAACAAAAGTCCACGTCTGGTAAGATTTCCTGCAGACAAGTAATAGTTGGTTTCTAACTTTGTTTCGTAATCAAATTCAATGACAAATACACCAATATCATCGGCATCAGTAGGTGCTATAAACACTCTATTACCATCTTCAGAGACTCCGACCGCAAGGCCAGCGGATTTAATTAAATATTTTCCTGAAAATGTCATACTATTTGCATCATAAGAATAAACATGCTGCAAATTAGAGTTTTCTTCATTACTACTTAGGCATATAAAAACAGAATTATTTATTGGTTCGTAAATAAAATGGTTTATGTTACCAACAAAACCATATGGGTCTGATATATTTTGATCTTGTGAAAAATTTTCACCATCCCAATTATATTTTTTTATGGATGACATTGTTGCAACATATAAAACGTTTCTATTTTTATCAACTGCAAGTTCGCCATTTAGCACAGACTGAGATTTTTGGTTACCAGAATTAATATTTAGGGTGATACAGGCTGGATCTGTAACAGACGAAATAACAAGGATGGAGTCGTTTATAAAAATTAAATCGTTAACATTCATAAGGGCAATAGAGAAGGATTTATCAATGTTTAATGAGTTAATGTCGACTATTTTTATTTTTGATTCACCTTCAAGGGCAACAGCAATCTTAGATTCTTGTGGGTTTAGATCTATTGCTGAAGGATGTGAACCAATTAATGCATAGTCCTGAATTTCCATTGAACTTTCAGAACTAATTTTGATAATTTTATTATTGCTGTAGTCAGCCAAAAAAATCAAACCTCCATTTTTGGTTATTATCATATCAGAAAAAGAACTGCCAAGTTCTAAGATCTCAAAGTCCGTGTGTTCGAAAAAAATATTTGGTGCTTCATTATCAACATAAAGCGAGCAGGAAAAAAACATTAACAAAGCTAATTGTAAAAAGAAACGGGGTATCATATTGTAAACCTGTACAAAGATCCAAATTGTAGTAACATTGGAGAAATTAATTGGCTCTCGTTCATATTATGGAATAATGGTATCTGAATGGTCATTTCTACATCAAGATTATCGGTTAGTTTAATTCCTAATTTCCCAGAAGAGTGGATACTCTTGCCTCCTCTATCTCTAGTAATTTTCCCATATTCGTAATAATCTCTAGTAGTAAGTAAGTAGCTAAACTGTATTCCTCCGTAAAGAATGTAGTTTTCAAAATAATCAATGTTAATAAGGGTATGAAGTTCATTCCCATATCGATATCCATAAATATTTTCGTGACCACTTATTCGACTAAATGCACCAGCTGAAAGGAGATAGTCGCCTATATTTTTATTAAAATAAATTGAAAATACAGGATCTATGCTGCCTGTTCCTACTTGTAGATTGTCAGATATTCGTTCTCCGTATAAATCAGTTGCATTTATTTCTCCGTTACTGAGTTTTAAACCTATACCAAATATAATTGGCATACTTCCTCTCAAAAAATCCTTATGAAATCTAGTCTGCAGTATTATGTCTCCTAGTCCATATGATTCCCTAAAATATTTTCCACCATCATATTGGTTTTGATTTTGACCTCTAAATAAAACTTTTTCATTGAGTATGTATCTAAATGGGAAAAAAGCAGTCAAACTAAAATAGTTGGTAATTCCATAATTTGTTATCAGTGTAAGGCTACTATTAAAAGTTCTTTCTTTATTGTAGTTGGGAACAGAATTTTCTCCATATATAGCTTTGTCTAATTGTTCATGTTCATATGAAATACCAATGGAAATTTGGCCACTAATAGCATCTGAATATTTTAATAGACTTCCACCTGGAAGTAGTGGCCTCCTTCAGCTAATTCCCCCTTGTGCATATCCGCTGTTTAATTGAAGGAATATGAATAAAGAAACAAAAAATGAATATTTTATTAAATGTTTTTTTATATTATTTGAGACTAACATTTCACTAAAATTGTTATTATTTAATGATTTAATTTTAAGATTACTAATATTTACTACAAATATTCAAAAAAAATGACGAATAATAAAAATATTTTATTTTTAATTCAAAGTACGTTGCTCGGACAGGTATTATTTAACGATATTACCTACGAGTCGGGAATTTCTTTTTCTGGAATGTCTGAGGGTGTTTGTGTTTTTGATTATAATAATGATGATTTTGATGATATACTATTCACTACCCGCAATGGAGGCAGTCTATATCTTTATCGGAATCAGGGTGGTATGACTTTCTCTGACGTTTCATTTGAATCAAATATTGGTATGATGATGGAGGCGAGAACGGCAGTTGCGGGTGATTATGACAACGATGGTGATCTTGATGTCTTTATTGGAGCATCTATTGGGTCTAGTGTCTTTTTCCAGAACAATGGCGATGGTACATTTCAAAATATCACCTCATTAGTTGGAATAAATGTTCAAGATCAAGTCAGAGGATGCTCTTGGGTAGATTATAATAATGATGGCTATCTAGATTTATATGTGGGATTATTATACCCGTCAAATAAATTATTTAAAAATAATGGTGATAATACTTTTACAGAAGTAGCTCAAAATATTGGAGCTGCTGGTCCTTTAGCTGCTGGAATCATAATGGGTCTTGGGTTTATTGATTACGATCGAGACGGGGACCAAGATTTGTTTATTACACAAGATAATAATAATGGAAATATTTTGCTTAGAAATGATAGCGGCTTTTTTTCAGATATTTCGGCAATCTCCAACACAAATTTAGAAGTAATGGGAATGGGTGTAGCATTTGGTGATATTAATAGGGACGGTTTATTTGATTTTTATACAACAAATCTCTATGAAAACTCATTAATGCTAAATTCTAGCGAGGGACTTTTCTTAGATATAAGTGAATCTTCAGGAGCTGAGGATATTCCAGGAAGTATGGGTTGGGGGACTTTCTTTTTCGATGCAAATAATGATGGCTGGGTTGATATATATAATAATAATGAAACAGCTTTTGGGGGTGTGCTTAACTCCATATTAATTAATCAAGGTGACTCCACTTTCAATATGTTGGGTCAGGAATCTGGAGCAGTGATAAATAATAATGGATACGGATCTGCATTCAGTGATTTTGATCAAGATGGTGATCTCGATATGATACTTGTAGGGCATTCCTCAAGCGCAGGATCTATTAATTTACTCCGAAATGATTCTGAGCAAAATAATTGGGTTATTTTTTCTCTGAGGCAGTCAAATTATAATCTATTTTCAATTGGATCCACAATCGAGCTATATCATCAGGGAGTTAGTCAATTAAATTTTATATCTGCTGGGAATGGTTATTGTAGTCAAAATACCCTTGATGTACACTTTGGAATGGCAAACATAACAACAATTGATTCTGTTGTAGTTTATTGGCCAGATGGATATAGAGAATTATTCATGGAATCAGAATTAAATAAAAAAAATTACCTATTCCGTGGTTCAGGAATAGCGGTGAATACTTTAAATATAAAAAACCCAGTGATTGATGATTTTTCACTTAGTAGTATTTATCCAAACCCGTTTAATAATTCAACTATCATTAATATCCTATCAAACAACCATAATCCGGTAAGACTAAATATTTATGATATTCGAGGTAATTTGGTAAAAACAATAATGGAAAATGATATCAAAAAAGATAATAATTTGATAGTTTTAGATCTGAAGGGCGAATCTTCTGGAAATTATATTATAAATATTTTGAGTAAAAATAGATCTATTTCAAAATCCGTAACTTATTTAAAATAATTATCTAAATAATCTTTTAATTGTATCCTAAAACATTTAAAATAATTGGTATTGTTTAAAAAAATAAAAAATGTGTATAAGTCTTTACTTGTTTGGTATTTAACATTGTCTATTGTATATCCAGATAATAATGATTTTTGGGCTAGGGCTTTTAGGCTTGCTCATGAGGCAAGAGTATCTCATTTTAACTCACTGAAAATTAAAGATGGCGCTATTGTTATGTTGGGAGATAGTATAACTGCTGGCTGCAATTGGTCGGAACTTTTTGATGATTCTAGATTTGTTAATAGAGGTATTGGCGGAGATGTGACTAAAGGGATAATTAATCGAATTAATTTTCTTAAAACATGTAAACCGTCTGCTGTGTTTTTGTTGATAGGTACAAACAATCTAGGCCAATCAGATGACATAGAAATAATAATTAAAGAATACAAAGTTATAATTGATAAAATAACTTCTTTAGTTCCTAGTAGTGATTTATACATCCAATCTGTTTTACCAATAAATCCAGATAAATTTTTGTTTCCTAGGCCAGGCTACAATAATAAAATAATTCAAGAATTAAATTCTTTAATAAAGAATCTTGAGCGGGATAAAGTTAGTTATATACATTTATTCGATCATTTTACCGATAGCAATGGTAATCTAGATGAACAATATTCAAATGATGGTTTGCATCTGAATGGTCTAGGTTATCAAAAATGGAAGGAAATTTTAGTAAAAAATAATATACTTTAGATTTTGAAATTACTATCTAGGAGCTTAACTATGAAAAAAAATGTAACCAATGTTTTCTTCAATTCAACTTTGGTAATTGTTCTTTTTGCTGGATGCCTAATTGAAGATGTAGAGCAGCCAACAGAAATTGAGGCTGGGCAAATATTTACTTCTGTGCTAAATATATCAGCAATTGCTGAAGAGACAACTAATCCTCATCATGGGATTATAGCTGTTTTACATCCATTAGGTTGGGAGTTTGAATCTGGT
>MDSZ01235044.1_pt1 | contig 11774 bp, 10 predicted proteins | sample 811201 | NCBI WGS metagenome assembly MDSZ01 (sample SAMN05326647, study PRJNA326480) | marine metagenome | isolation source: seawater | place: Indian Ocean: North | collected 2010 | reverse complement strand
GTAGACTTGATTTTAGTAGAAAAGCACTTCTTGAAAAGCCTGAGGGTTGGACACCTCCTCCAAAAAGAGATAGAAATCAAGATGGAAGAGATAAGGGTAGAAAACCTTTTAGGAAAAGAAGGTAGTTTTTAAAGGTCATTCTTTTTATTTTAAATATTATAGGTCTATTGTAAGATCATTTCAATTTCATTTCTATTACAAAATTATAGTGTGATATATGTCACCTAATATCTCCGAGCATTACATTAAAAGAGAGCCTTCTGCAATAAGAAATGCTCAAATTTTATTTGAATCAAGGCAGGATGTCTACGATTTAGAAGTCATAAATCTAGCTATTGGTAATATTAGTTTGCCGATGCACCCAGCTATGTTATCTAGGCTAAGGGATATAGGTAAACCAAATTCACCTTTCTCAGCCGGTATAGTCCAATATACCAAAAGTGATGGGACAGAAGAATGTAAAGCTGCAATATTAAACTCTATTGATGCAGAATTATCTCAAGACATTTCTAAAGATACCAATTGTGTTGTAACTGATGGCGGATCTCAGGCTATGGAGTTGATGTTGTTAGGCGTATCGGGGACTAAGGGTACTAATCCAATAATGGTAATAGATCCATTGTATACAAACTATGTTGAGTTTGCTAAAAGATTATCAATACCAATGGTCTCATTGGAGCGTAATTTAGATAAAGATGGTTCATATGGACATTTAGATACTATCAAAATCAGCAAAAAAATAGACGAGCTTAAGCCAAATGGAATTTTAATCATACCAGCAGATAATCCTACAGGTCTTCAAATGTCACAAAATTCAATTAATGAGATTGCAGGTATTTGTGTTGAAAAAGATATTTGGTTAATAAGCGATGAGGCATACAGGAATATTTATTTTTCTAAAAGTGGTCCCACTAGCATATGGCAAATTTCAAATACAGATGTACCTGGAATTCAAGGACGAAGAATAAGTATAGAATCAGTTTCAAAAGTATGGAACGCATGTGGTTTGCGTATAGGCGCATTAGTAACTGATAATAAAATAATGTATAGGAAGGCAAGATCTGAATACACGGCTAATTTATGTGCCAATGTGATTGGTCAGTACGTATATGGTGCTGTAGCGCATATGTCTGCAAGTGAAATTATAGATTGGTACTCTAGTCAGAGAGCCTATTATCTTAAAGTGATAAATAAATTAATGAAAGGATTAAAAGATGAATTACCGGGAATTATTTTATCTTCCCCTGGAGCTGCTATCTATATTGTTTTAGATTTTAAAAATATTACTCCATCTGATTTTAATATTTCAAAATTTATAGAATATTGTTCTTTAAATGGTAAAGTTTCGATAAATAACAAAAATTACACCTTATTACTTTCTCCAATGGGAGGCTTTTATTCTAATAAAATAAAAGGTGGTAAACAGGCTAGGATTGCATTGGTAGAGCCAGAGAATAAAATGAAAATTGTTCCGCGCATATTATCAAATCTTTTAAATGATTATTTAAAACTTTTATCATCCTAATTGTATTTGCTACAATAATTTAATTTAATTAATATAAAGTACTAGATTAACTAATTAATAATTATGAATAAAGATATTAAAAAGCTTTACTATTCTATTGGTGAGGTTAGTAAGATAGTTGGTTTAAAGTCTTATGTACTTAGATATTGGGAGACAGAGTTTAAACAACTATCTCCTCCAAAAAATAGAGCTGGGAATAGAAACTACAGGCAAAAGGATATAGACTTAATTATAAAAATTAAAGATCTCCTTTACTCAAAAAAATATACCATTGAAGGAGCAAAGACTGTTATTTCTTCAAAGACTGTAAATGAAGATCCTAAAATTAAATTTGATAATAACTTAGTTTTAAAATTAAAAAATGAGTTGCAAGAAATTTTACATATTATTAAAAATTAATACGGAGCGTGGCGTAGTCCGGTAGCGCACTGCAATGGGGTTGCAGGGGTCGCAGGTTCAAATCCTGTCGCTCCGACAAATCTGTTTTTAAAATCAATAATGGATATATCATTTATAGCTGTAACTATTTTTTTCATTTTATTTTTAATAATTTCATATTACTTGAATGTATTTAAACTTTCAACGCCATTGGTTCTAATTTATCTTGTTTTTTGTTTTAATTATTTAATAAATGAAGATGTTGATGATCAGGGTAATGATTATCTTATAGACTTAAATAAACAGCCTCAAAGAAGCAATGAATTAAACCCTACAAAGAAAACCCAACAAAATATAAATTATGATTCAGTTCCTGTTGTTGATAGGTTAAAAATTAATGATAATAAATCTATAATACCTACGCCGATCGTATCTTCAAACCCTAAGCCAATAATTATTGATTCTAATCTAATTATTCAAAAAGATACAGATGATAAGATTTTAAAAATATCTAAAGAGTTGGATACAAACCAAAAAGTAATAATTGATAAATTAGAGAAAGAAGATAATAAATTAAAATTAAATGAGATAATGATTTGCAGAGGTGTATATAAAAGAAATCCTATTAAACCTGGTTTTGAATTTAAAAACAATGTTGATTCTCTATTTTGTTATACAAAGATATCAAATAGTGGATCAAAGCAAGAAATAAAACATTTATGGTTTTTTAAAGAAAAATTAATAACCTCTGTTACATATAATATAAAAACTTCATACAATTATAGATCTTGGAGTAAAAAAACCATTTTACCAAGTCAATTAGGTCAGTGGAGAGTAGATGTAGTTGATGTCAAAAATAATGTACTAGGATCTAGAGAATTTACGATTAAATCGTTAAACAATGGATTTTAACAAAATAATCCAAAGTTTATTATTAATTATTTTAATATCAATTTCATCTTGTACTAGGTCCAATATTCATGATTCTATAGAAATGAATTGGAGGGTTCTTGATATTAAAATCAAAAATAATATATTAATCTACAAAGGTTATAATAATGATGTTCCATTGCGTGCTTGGGTCGCTTTGATTCCTCCGGAAAAAAATAACATTAGAATCTTGGTTTCTAATGAAAATGATGGTGTTAGTACTCCCTCAAAAATAGCTTCAGAATTTGGTGCCTCAGTAGTTATAAATGGAGGTTACTTTAAAAGAGGTCAAAGTCCTATTCGCCATGTAGGACTTTTAAAATCTAAAGATAGTTTATATGAACCAGCTAGTGGTTATGTATATAGAGAGAATATAAAGTACAATATAAACAGAGGAGCACTCGGAATATTTTACAATAATTCTTTAGATATCTCATGGGCAAGCACCAAAAATGATTCAATTTTCATTTGGAGTTTTCCATTCGAAAATAAGCCAGGAAATCCTGCTTCAATAAATTATAATTTTTCTGAATATTGGGATGTAAAGGAAGCTGTTCATGCAGGCCCTATTTTAATTAGAAATGAAAAAATTAAGGTTACTTCAGAGCAGGAGGTATTTTTTAATACCCCGGTAGATGGGGTTCAACCAAGGTCTGCAATTGGATATAAAAAAAATGGAGATATAATTATGATGGTCGTAGATGGAAGGCAAGTAGATAGTAGAGGTGTTTATCTAAAAGAGTTAGCTATGTTAATGAAACAATTTGATTGTGAAGAGGCTTTGAATCTTGATGGGGGAGGATCTAGCTCATTAGTTGTAAATGGAAAATTAATTAATAATCCTGTAGGCTTAAAGTCTGAACGTCAGGTTATGTCATTTGTTGCTATAATTCCTGATTAAATTTTGAAATTTTTCAAAGATATATATAATTGGGTACTAAGTTTATCGAGAAAAAAGAATAGTAATTATTCAATATCAGTTTTATCATTTTCTGAATCCATTTTTTTTCCAATTCCTCCTGATGTATTGCTTATTCCATTATGTTTAGGCAATAGACATAAATCATTTTATTTTGCTTTTTTATGTACTATTTCATCAATTATTGGCGGAATAATTGGATATTACATTGGAAAAGTTTTATGGTGGAATGATCCAGGAATTGAATACTCTTCATTTGCTAACTTTTTTTTCAAATATATACCTGGGTTAACAACTGAAAGTTTTAATAATATAAAAAGATTATATGATGATTGGAACTTTTGGATAATATTTACAGCAGGATTTACTCCAATTCCTTTTAAGTTAATAACAATATCTTCAGGCACTTTTAATATTAATTTCTTTATGTTTATATTTGCCTCTATTATTGGTCGAGGTACAAGATTTTTCTTATTAGCTTCCTTAATATGGATTTTTGGTGAGAAAATCCGTTTATTTATAGAAAAATATTTTAATTTACTTGCTTTGGTATTTACAATTTTGTTAGTTGGTGGATTTGTTATTATTAAATTGATTGTGTAAAAACTATTTTATGAGCAATAACTTTTTCTTTCTCGTTGATCAGATATCATATCTACAATAGTAGATTATTTTCACAAGGAAATCATTAACTTACCATAAAACGAATTTTCTAATTAAACTTTTCCTTAAATTTTATATACTTTTTTACATTTAAAGATTATTGTTTTAAATAATGAAAAAAAGATTGAATAGTCCTATAATTAATATCGGTTGGAGAGAGTGGATTTCCTTAGTTGATTTTGAAGATTTTTATTTAAAGGCTAAAATAGATACTGGTGCAACTATTTCAGCATTACATGCAACACATATAAAAGAATATAATTTTAAAGGCGATAAGTATGTTAAATTTAGATTACACCGATCCAAATCTTACAAGATGATTAAGAAACCAATTATTGGTTATAAAACAATAAAAAACTCATTTGGTAAAAAACAACTTAGACCACTCATTAATATATCAATTAAAATAGGTAATAATACTATTGATACCACTATTACATTAACGACTAGATCTCGAATGACTTACCCTGTTTTGATAGGCAGATCTTCTTTAGGTAATAATTACAGAATTAATCCAAGAAAATCTTTTTTAGCAGGTAAATCAAATTAATTAAATACTATAAATGAATATTGCTATTTTATCTAGAAATAAAAATCTATATTCAACAAACAGATTGTTTAATGCTGGAACGAAACGCGGCCATTGTATAGAGGTAATAGATTATCTAAGGTGCTACATCAATATAGGTGAAAACCAAACTGCAATTTATTATAATGGTAATAAATTAGGTCGCTACGATGCTGTTCTTCCGAGGATTGGTGCATCACAAACCTCATATGGTACAGCTATAGTGCGTCAATTTGAAATGATGGGAGATTTTGTTATAAATAAATCAGATGCAATTAAAGCTTCCAGAGATAAATTGCGTTCATTGCAGGTTCTAGCTAAGCATGGTATTGATATGCCTATTACAGGTTATGCTAGTCATACCATGGATATTCACGATGTAATAGAGAAGGTTGGAAAAACACCACTCATAATGAAATTATTACAAGGTACGCAAGGTAATGGTATGGTTCTTGCGGAAACAATGAAAGCAGCAGAGTCAGTTATGAACGCTTTTAAACAAGTGGATGCTGATATATTAGTTCAAGAATTTATTAATGAGTCTAGTGGGATAGATATAAGAGCAATAGTTGTAGGTAATAAAGTAGTTGCTGCTATGCAAAGGGTAGCGCCTGAAGGAGAGTTTAGGTCAAATGTGCATAGAGGAGCAGCCACGAAGCATATTAATTTGACATCAGAAGAGGAACAAATAGCTATTAAATCTACTAAAACATTAGGATTATCTGTTGCTGGTGTTGATCTAATGAGATCAAAACGAGGTCCATTGGTATTGGAGGTGAATTCATCTCCTGGATTGCAAGGAATAGAACTATTAACAGGTGCAGATGTAGCTGGAGAAATAATTAGTTTCATTGAAAATTCGTTAAAATAGCTTTAGGTATAATTATTGTTACAAGAAAATTTGCATTTGTAGTACATCCGCTTTCATCAGAATACATCCGTAATGTTGCTCATATACCTGCTAAGCTGGCATCAAGATGGTTAATTAGATTATTAGAGAAAACGATTGCATATTCACCTCCGTTAGTTTATTCAAAAATAGAGGGTATTAAATCACTAGATGGCACAAAGGCAGAAGGATGGTTAATATCTGTTGGTGGTACTCCTAAAGAAATAATGTCTCGCGATCCTGAATTTACATACAAAAGACTAATTTCTGCTTCAAAACTAGCAAAGAAATTAGGAGCAGAAATTATAGGTCTTGGTGCATTTACAAAGGTTGTAGGTGATGCAGGTTTGACTGTTTCTAAGCATTCTCCAATTCCTGTAACTACAGGAAATAGTTATAGTGCATCAGCAACATTATGGGCTGCAGCTGATGCAATGAAAAAGTTAGGGTTGATCAAAAAATCTGATGTAAGCGAAAAATTAAATTCAACATGTATGGTAATTGGTGCAACTGGTTCAATAGGTTCAGTCTCTTCTAAATTATTATCTATGGTTTTTGAACAAATAATATTGTGTGGAAGAAATTTTGATAAATTAAAAAAACTCAGAGATAACATACTTAAAGAGCAACCTAGTACTAAAATTTTACTTTCAATGGATTCAAATGAATATATATCTAGAGCAGATTTAATTGTTACATCAACTTCAGGAGCGGGGAAAAAAATATTAGATATTTTGAAAGTAAAGCCTGGGTGCGTAATTACAGATGTTGCTAGACCTTTGGATTTGTCTCCTAATGATATCAAAAAAAGACCTGATGTGCTGTATATAGAGTCTGGAGAAATTGAGGTCCCAGTTGAAAGTAGTCTTAAAATGAAAAATATTAATTTACCACAAAATGTAGTTTTTGCATGTATGGCCGAAACTATTGTTCTCGCATTAGAAGGACGTTATGAAGCATTTACAATCGGTAGAAATATTGATTGGGAAAAAGTAAAAGAGATATATAAGCTTGGTTTAAAACATGGTATGAAATTAGCTGCAATATCAGGTGTAAACGGAGTTTATAGTAATGATGATATAAAAAAAATAAGAGAATTAGCACTCCAAAGAAAAAAAGAGATGGGAATTGAAAGTATATAAAAGATTTCACTTAGCGTTCCCTGTTAATAATATAAATACTACAAAAAGTTTTTATGAGGATATACTTGAATGTAAAGTTGGAAGAGAATCTGAAAGATGGATAGACTTTAATTTATATGGCCACCAGGTTGTTGCTCATTTAGCACCAGATGAATGTAATAATAACAAAACAAATTTAGTAGATGGAGATCACATCTCTTGCAGACATTTTGGTGTAATTTTAGAATGGGAGGAATGGGAAGAATTATCTAAAAAGTTGAATATGCTTGGTATTGACTATTTAGTTTATCCTAAGATTAGATTTAAAGGAAAAGCTGGGGAACAAGGAACTTTTTTCATTCAAGATCCAAGTGGTAATATTTTAGAATTTAAAACTTTTAAAAATGACTCAGATATATTTAAAAAATTTTAGTCTAAAAGTCTTTTATATGATTTTATCTTTAATAATTTCTTGTGGTGAGAATAAAAAAAGTAAATTTGTGTTACCTAATCTATACTCAGATGGAATGGTTTTGCAAAGAGATACTATGGTAACAATTTTAGGGAGCTATATTCCAAATCAAAAAATTGATATTTTATGTAGCTGGGGTTTTGATACAACTACATTATCTGATTCTGCAGGTAAATGGAAAACTCAGCTAAAAACTAATTCTATTTATGATCCTCAAAGGATAACATTATCAAGTTTCAATGATATTTATAAAATAAATAACATCTTGCTTGGAGAGGTTTGGATTGCATCTGGACAATCGAATATGGAACAGACTTTTGACTATTGTTGTAATTCTACAGATAGTTCAGAGAGTGAAGTTTTATCAGCAAACTTTAATAAAATAAGAATGTATAATGTTAAAAAATCCTTAAGCAGTAAACCTTTAAATGATACCCAAGGTAACTGGATTAGTGCAGTCGGGGAAAATATTATTGATTTTAGTGCTGCAGGATATTTTTTTGCTAAAAAATTACATAAAGAGCTTGATGTTCCAATTGGCATTATCCACGCAAGTTGGGGTTCAAGTAACATTCAGTCCTGGACTAGCAAACAAGTTTTAAAGAGTTTAGAAGGTTTTTCTGAAAAATTTGAAATTTTAAACAAAGATTCTCTTAAATATAAAAAAACTAGTGAATGGTATTCAAAATTTAAAAATAAGCATTCTGGATCTGGGGCTTGGGATCTATTTTTAGCATCAGATGTTCTTCCTGATATTGGTTACTTTGATTTTTTTGTTCCAAGTTGGTCAATATTGGATAATATAGGACATAATGAAATTAAAGATTATTCAAATGATTCTAAATATTGGAAAGAGCTAGATGATAAACAAATAATCAAACCAATACTAAAAAATCCAAATTTTTCAGGTGCAGTGCTTTTTAAAAATAATTTTACTATTAACTCTTTAGCTTCTAAAGAATATTTTGTGACGATTGGCCCTGATGAAGAAGCTCCATTCAAACTTTGGGAATATGACATTTATATTAATGGTGAAAAACAGGCTTCATCACTAATAGATCTAAAAGAAGAATATCAATTCAACAAAAAAACGATTTCTTACAAAATAAGTCCAGATATACTTCAAATTGGTAATAATACTATTATTGTTAGGATAATGGGTTATGCCAGTTTTGGTCATTTAAAAATAAAAACATCACATAATGAAAATATATTATTCTTAAATGATTGGAAAGTAAAATTGCTTGCAGAGGAGACTTTGCAAATAGACAATTTTAAATATCCATATACAACATTTTATGATTACAGTAATTCAGATATTAATTTTGAAGATATTCCTGAAAAGTTTTTTCTTACTCACAATACGCCTAGCACACTTTATAATGGAATGATGGCACCATTATTAAATTATACAATAAAAGGATTCATTTGGTATCAAGGAGAAAGTAATGTAGGTGAAGGTGGTAAGGAACATTCTCAATATAAATTGATATTTCCATTAATGATTAGAGACCTTAGAAAATCGTATGGTCAAAATATGCCTTTTTACTATGCTCAGTTAGCTAATTATTTTAATTATGCTGGAATGCTACCTTATTTTCGACAGGTTCAGAATGAATTTTTGAATATAAATAATACTGGTATGATTGTAACATTTGATATCGGGGAAAATTATGATTTTCATCCTTCTAATAAGCATGATGTAGGTAAAAGGTTTGCATTACTTGCATTGAATGATGTTTATGGTTTCAATATAGTCAGTTCTGGTCCTTTATTGAGAAATGTGGATTTTGAAGGTAAATATGCTAATCTTTATTTTGAAAATGTTGATTCAGGTTTAAAAATGATTGATAATAAACAATCATGGTTTGAGATTGCTGATGAGGATAAGGTATATCACGAATCTAAAGTTGATTTATACAAAAACTTCATACAGCTCAATTCAGATTTTGTTCAAAGCCCAAAATTTGTTAGATACGCTTGGAGCGATACTGCTAAAGCTACTCTATTTAACGGCGAAGGTCTTCCAGCTTCACCTTTTTCAACTGAGTATATGAAATCTCTTATTAAATGAGTTTATCCTTTGATTAATTGAAATGTTTTTATTTCAAATGGTCTGAGTTTTATCTTTATGCTGTTTTTTACTTTTTTTCTTTTACTAATGTTTTTTTGTTCTAATAGATTAGTCTCTATCACACTTCCATTAAAATAAATCTCACAGTTTGAATTTCTCCCAAGAGTTTCAACAGCTCTTAAAATTAAATCATTTTTATACTCACTTTTTTTGATTGTCGATATTTCTATTCCTTTTCCTACAAATTTTACAGGACTTTCAGTAGAGATATTTTCATACCCATTAAAAAGGATTGGAGTATGATTTAATAATGTTGATTGCTTTATAACATTGGACCTTATAAGGTCGCCTTTGTGTGGGTAAAAGCTATAGATGAAATTATGTTTACCAAGGTCAGCATCTGCATCAGGATTATTAGGAGATCTTAAAAGATTTAAATCAATAGTACTATCTAATATTGAATAACCATACTTACAATCATTCATTAAAGCTACTCCATAATCATTATTAGAGAGATCCGCATATTTATGCCCTACAACTTCAAATTTTGCTCTATCCCAGCTTGTATTTTTATGAGTATTTCTTTTTACATAACCATACTGTATATCGTAAGAAGCTTGTTCAGATAAAATGGTCGTAGGAAAATGAACTCTAAGCATTTTATGTTTTTCATTCCAATCCACAAAAGTATTGAAATCCAACCTTTTTGAATCATTAGCTAGAGTTATATGTTGATCTATTGTAGAATTACCAATAATGTATGAAATGTTTAATGTGCTACAAACAGTTCCATTTATAACTTTATCAATACTTTTAACAGAGGCTAGCTCAATAAGGGAATCTTTGTAATAAAAATCAATATCCCATGCATCCCAGTTTAAAGGCCTATCTTCATATAGCGAAAGAACATTACCAGCATCTTTTAGAAGATTTAATTTCAGTTCTTTATCATAAGCGACCTTGAGGGTGCCACTTTTGCTGAATTCATACTTTACAAATTTATTTTCAAGAAATAATTCAGATTCAATTCTAGATTTATCTTTTATTTTTTTTGCTTTTGTAAAAGTGGTAAAAGATAACGGTTGTAATTGAACATTCATAATTATTTGACCATTTGATATTTGGGTGGGGTACGTATAGCCCTCACTTGAAGTTATGTTATGTCCTTTATATTCTTTTGGAATATGTACTATACCTTTAAAGTCATAAGAAAGTGCATTAACAAGCACAAATGATTCTTTTTTTCGTTTAAAAAGATTCGGAGCTGACTTCACTATCAACTTATCGCAAATTTTATGAATTTCATTATATTCCTTATATGTATTTTTATATACAAGATTTATGCTTGAGCCAGGAATTATATCATGAAATTGATTAATTAGTAATTTTTTCCATACGTGATCAAGTTTTTCGCTTGGATAGTAGTTAAGTTCTATATTAGACCATAAAAATTCTACAGCTTTTAATTTATTCTCTAGCTTCCTGTTTTGTTTCTTGACTAAGCCATGTGTTGTGAGAGTCCCTCTATGCAGTTCTAAATAAAGTTCACCAACCCATGTCTCAAGTTTAGATTTTTTTTCATTTAGTCTTTTAAAGAAGTTTCTTGCTTTGTCAAATGTCACTCTGGGAGCACCTTCAAGGTTGCTTATTCTTCTCCCCATTTCAATGTTTTCAGGTTTTGGACCACCTCCGCCATCGCCTACACCAAATAAAGACATAAATTCATTTAACGTATCTTTTTCCTTAAATGTTTCTTGAGCAGGCATGATAAATTTGGTATCAAGTTCACTATTATATGTGTTTTCAGGAGGAAAGTGGGTTAATATTTCGGTACCATCAATTCCTCTCCAATTAAATGTTTGAAATGGAAATTCATTAAATTGGTTCCAAGATATTTTTTGGGTTAAAAAATAATCTATTTCAGCAAGTTTTAAAATTTGAGGTAATGCAGCAGAATAGCCAAACACATCAGGCAACCATAAATTATCTACATCTACTCCAAACTCTTTTTTATAGAAAATTTTACCATAAAGCAGTTGTCTGATCATCGACTCGCCACTAATTAAATTGCAATCAGCTTCAACCCACATGCCGCCCTGAAGTTCCCACTGTCCTTTTTTAACAGCAGTTTTAATTCTTTTATAAATATCAGGGTAATAATCTTTCATGAATTGATAGTGTTGAGGCATAGATGCACCAAAAACATAATCAGGATATCTTTCAATTAAATCAAGC
>MDSZ01135059.1_pt1 | contig 11775 bp, 5 predicted proteins | sample 811201 | NCBI WGS metagenome assembly MDSZ01 (sample SAMN05326647, study PRJNA326480) | marine metagenome | isolation source: seawater | place: Indian Ocean: North | collected 2010 | reverse complement strand
GTGATGATTTAAACATAATAGAACAAATTGCATTTCAATTGCAAGGTTACGAACCTTCTGTACAAACATTACAACTTGATGCGATTGTACAACATTATGTAGGAGGAACAGATACTCCATATAGTACAAATGCTCCAATGTTATTATCAGAAAGTTATCAAGATGTAGTTATTGATAATCAATCTCAAACACATCAATCTTATGGTAATACTCTTATTTATTATCAACCTATTTTAAAATTTTTAGGAACAAATAATTATTTATTATTATCACCACAGACAACTATATCTTCTTTTGAAAATAATTTAAATAATCCCGATTATACTTTATCATTTACATTAGATGAATTTAAAACTTATATAAAAACTAATTTCAATATTGATATTGATTCACAAGTTCAAACAATATACAATCTTTCTGATAATACAGGTCAATTTTTACCAGTTGGTGTACAAAAAAGAAGTGTATCTAAAAAACTTTTAAAAGATACGAGTGAAACAGAAATTACAGAAATATTACCTGAAACAGATGCATATAAAATTAGAGAATTTTTTAAACACTGGAAAAAGGTAAAAGAAATAATACCATTGGGTACGGAATATGTTTTAGGTGCAACTTATTTAACTAATGGTAATTTTGGTGGTGGAGTTGGACCAGGTTTATACAGGACAGCTCATCAAGAAAATCCTTTAACGATGTTAACGAGTGGATATAATTTAGGTGATATGTATAATGCATTTACTGGAGACCCCAACTCTTCGTGGGGTGATAGTGATTTTCAAAGAGAGAAAGCAAGAATATCACAACGAATACAATTGTTTGAAAATCCAGGATTCTCACCTTTCTGTTTAGGTTCAGAAAGAAGTGCACCCGCATGGTATAAAGTTAGAATATTGTCTAATGAAATTTATCCAGGGCGACCATATACTTTATCTGCATGGCAAACAGAAGATGAATTTTTTAATCCTAACAATTTTGAAGAATTACAATTAGGAAATTTATTTTTTTATAAAGTAGTTGCAACTTTAGATGACAACACACCAGATGGTGATAGTTCTGAAATCGTAGTAGTAGATTGGCCAAATGAGACAAACTTTCTTGAAAGAGTGCGTGGTGAAGCAGTACAAAGTTGGCAGTCAGGAACAAATTTATGGACTCGATGGAAAAAAACTATATCTCTTCCTATGGATGATGATGGTAATGGATTAGATGTAAATGGTCAAATAATACCTGATACACATCTGCTGGGTCAGAGACCATACTATAGAGTATATTGGTATGTTGGATATCAAAACACTTCTGGTAATTATGAAGGACCTATAATAGATAGTAATATTTGGCCCGGTCCAATCATAAGAGCTAATCCAAATCAATCAAAACAATGGTTTACTGGTATTAGAATGAATAGAGGTAGTGAGATAAGTGCTGCAAATTCAGTTGATTTATCATCATCAGAAACAGACACTATTGCTGGATTATTAACACAATGTGTTGACTTATTAGAACCGGATAAATATGATATACCAATTTATTCTAAAGGTAAGGTTGATTCATTATTGTTATCACAACAAGCATCTGCTACCATAATTGCTTTATTAGATGAAATAAAAGATGGGTTGATAAAAACTCTAACTGATTTCACAGGTGGTGTTAGTGAAAGTTTTAAAGTATTTGCAGAAAGTATAGCTAATGCTGCACTACAAGCTGCAGCTGCAAATCAAGAACCACCTTCTTTAACTTATGAAGATGTATTAGAACTCGTGGAAGGTGATGCAGGTATAGTTACAAAAATAAATCAATCTGGTTTACCGAGTGCAATAAATCAACTGAATGATAATTTAACAAATACTTTTGCATTACTAAACACGAATTTAACAGAATTGAATGTTGAAGCATATAATTTAGAAACACCTATAATTCAAGAAGTGCAAGGTTATCAGAATTATGCTTTAACATACACTACAGGAAATGGGAATCAAAATGATGCATATAATTCTTATCAAGGCCATACACCACATTTTGACATAAACATACGATATAGTACAAACAACGGAGCTACTTTTAATACAACTGGCCAAAACGCAGTACCAGATTTTATGCAAGGAAATGCAACATCTCAAACACCAATTGGTGCAATGTATGCAAGTGAAATGTATCAGTTTCAACAGGGACAAGCTTATAGAAAAAGTAATCCAGATTTGTATTATACACAACCAAATGCATACCCAGGTACAGGATATGGACCATATTCACAAGCAGAAGTAAATTATGGTGTAGGAAATAATTGGACTTATTTTGCATCAGATGGGTTGGAAAGAACAAAAGGTGTAGTTCGAGCATACTTTGAAGGTTTACAGGCTGCAGATTCAAGAATTTGGTCTCTTAATGAGGCAGCCCAATTCGAGGGAATGGATGGTTATTCTGGATACATTAATGATAATTTTGAACCATTAAGAGAATATATTTTTTATACAGGTCATGGTACTTCATTTATGTGGATGGTGTATCCATACATTGCAAGAAATCAATCTCCTGGTAGTCAATATGGATGGTATAATACCGATGTGTGGAATGGTGCAGGTGGTTTTTCTTGGGATGGGCCTCCATCTAATAGAGTTGGTGGGACTGGTTATTGGCAGTATGGTTGGGAACAAGATGCTCCACCCGGTGAGGAACCAGAATTTGGATATATGGGTGATGAACCTTATAGATTTTATGAACCACATTGGGAATGGAATCCAAATAAAGGAACTAATGGAGAATGGGTGTTTAGATTTGCTCAACCAGTTGTGGGTACTGGTGGTGCATCTGCAACTGATGTTAATATGAACAATTTAGATACACTTGATTCTCCTGGATGGCCAAATGATGGTCAAGGTAATACAAATGCTAATAATCCTTATTTAGATGGTTTGGGTGAAAGAAAATATAAATTAAAAAGAGTAAATATGTTTAGGACATTATAAAAATGGAAACTTTAATTAACATATATAACGATGACCAAAGTTCAATAATCATTAATGATAGTTCAACTAACTTAGTTGATGTGCAAAATTTTCCAACTTTAGGTGATAGTCCATTTAATGCAGATTCTACGAATCAAATAGATTTATATACAGACAATAATTTATATTTTTTAGAATTGCATGTTTTTACTGAAGATGGTTCACTTATACAAACTTTAAATTCTGCTCGTCCTTTATTAAAAAGAACTACCACTGGTAAATATTATTTTGGACCATCTCACTTACATCAAGTAAATACAGAAGGGGAAAGTATTTATATGGTTGGAGCAAAACACTCACTTGAGCCGCATGAAACTTTAGAAGTGGTTAGGATGAATCAAATCATTCCATACCCTTTAGAAAATCAATTTGGAACTTTAGCAAATCAAAAATTTGCCATAAAGGTTTCAGAAATTTTTGAAGTGTTGAAAAATATGGAACAATTTACATTAACAGAAAATACTAATTTTTCTATAAGATACGGAGTCTTTACAGATATGTTTCTTGCTGTCAGTAGGACTACTCTTAACACAGGTCAGGCAGAAGGATAATGAGTTACTTTCCTAAAATAAATAATAACGGGTTGAGACTGATTATAAGTAAAATTTCTAATTCCAGAAAAGAATTAGAAGTAAAATTAGTAAGTGACCAACCAGAACAATATGAAACAAGTAATTTTAATCTTGGTATGGCACCTACTGGAGTTGGCAATTTTTATCTTGGAATGAGGGCCGTTTTAGAACAAGAAATAAATTCTAATGATGGTGATGCAGTTTTAGCAGTAGGAGATGGTAATTATATACCATTAGTTAATTTAGAATATTATGTAGATACTCGAAATCTGGATAATACTGATGCCAATAAATACCTAATGGTAATCAAATTAAATGCACCATTACCAGCAAAATTTAAAAAATTAAGCCCAATAGATTTATTAATTGTAAGGTCGGAGATAATAGAAAATAAAATATTTTATGGTGGTGAATCAGTAGAAGAATATACTTCATTTGGTAACCCCTTAAATACTGATTTTACTTTTAAAAATATAGACCAAAAAATTAAAGATGTAAATTCTTATGAAAGTAGAAATGAATTAACTGCATCTATACCAGAAATAAGATTAGATGCAGTGCTTTCTGGCTCAAACCAATTTAAAGAAAGATTAGTTGATTATTCTGATTTTAATAATTTTGTTTTCTTCGGTTCAGCTGAAAAAAGAGTAGAAAATTTTAAAACAAAAATAGAAACAATAGAAACTCATTTAACAGATATTTCACATTCTTTAAATGCTCAAAATCAAACATATGAAGTAGCAAATACACCAGCTACTGAAATAAGAAATCAAAGTTTTAAAGCAATACATTCAATTATTAATAATTTTACAGATTATGAAAAATGGTTATATTTTGATAATCAATCAACATCTTCAGGTTCAGCCCCAGGAATAGGATATCAATATACTGATAATTCTTCAAGTTTAGTATTATCTTCGAATATTACACAAAAATTTAATTTTGAGGGTTTTGAAACTGCTTATATATTATCAGGTTCTAGCACAGAAAATATACCAGTAACTACTGGTAAATATAAATTGGAAGATGTTAAATTTAATAATTCAACAGGTTCTTTTTATTTATCATTTTTGATGAGAGCATCTTCTTCTATTTCAGATAACTTTAGAGTATATAATACAATGACATCATCTATACCACATTATCCAATGGATGCATTTATGACTGAAGAAATAATGAAACCATCAGCAACAGGTAGTCATTATACTCGTTATATTTTTAAAAGTTCTGGCTCACACTGGAAAACAGCAAACAATCTAAAAAAAGTTGGAATGGAAGATGTAGATTTTAATTTTGGCTCTACTGATATAATGTTAACTTCTGGAAGTGGTATTTATTCAAGTACGATAAATGCAAGTGGTATGTATTCACAATATGCTACTTTTTTAACATCAAGTGGTATACAAGCATCTGGTAGTTTTTTACCAAGAGGAGACTTATTTGATTTAAATATTTTACCAACTGATGATACAAGTTTAAGTGGTGTTATGACAGATGTGAAAATAACTTCAGGAGACCCGACAACAATAAAACCATTCAGTTATCATTATCCAACCACTTCAACAGAATTTACTAATTGGTATAATGGACTTATTTCTTCTGCATCTATTTATGACCAACAAAATATACAAAGACTTATAAATAATATTCCTGGTGTTTATTTAGACAATACTGAAACTCACAATGAATTGATAACTTATGTAAACACTATTGGTGAATTTTTTGATGAATATAAAACATTGATTGATGATTATTATAGATTATTCAATCAAGGTTATTCTGATTATGATGTAGTACCTTCAAAATATAATAAAGTTTTAGCAGAACATATTGGATTTAATATTTTACCAATAATGGAAAATAATTTTTTAGATATGTTTGGTATAAATGAAAGTTTAAGTAATTCACAAGATTATTCTAATAGTGTAATTAATAACATACTTAATAATATAAATTATTTATATAAAACTAAAGGTACACAAAATAGTGTAAAAGCATTATTAAGTTGTTATGGGTTACCTTCAAATGTTTTAAGATTAAGGGAAGCTGGCTCAAATTTAAAAGCATACGACCAATCAATTTTATCTAATGATACTAATGTTGCACCATTTGGTATTTTTGAAATGACAGGTAGTATTAATCCTCAAGCTCAACCAATAGAACTTGCTACAATTTCTATTCACGATAGTTTTGATGTAGGTAATTTTAAAGTACCATGGAATCCATCAAATGAAATAACTCAATCTGCAATAGAAGCAGTAATTAAAATGCCTGAAACATCAAATACAATGAGTATATTTTCAAGTAAAAATAATATGAATACAGATGAATTATGGCATTTACAAATGTATCCATCAGGTTCAAATACTTCTAAAGGTAAGTTTAGATTAAGAATCAGTAAAGAGGCAGATGGTGATAATAGTACAGGTATTGCAACAAGTTCTTTATCAATAGATACAGATTATTTAGACATATTAAATAATGAAATAGTTAATATTGCAGTACAAAAAAGTAGTTCTGGGCACGACAATACTGATATACATACTTTTGAACTTATTGTTGGGAAGATGAGAGCAGATAAAATATCTTTTTTAACTTCAAGTAAACTTGTAATAAATGGAGATAGTTCAGCTGGGCATACAAGAGCAATTAAAAACTTTCACTCAAGTAGTGCAGGTAGTCATTTATTTTTAACTAATGATTTTACAGGTTCAATTGGTCAAGTAAAATCTTGGTCTACACCTTTATCTTTTACTGCATTTAAACAACATATTTATAATCCAAAAAGCATTGTTGGTAACAATATAACTGCATCTACAAATGAATTGCAATACTATTATCCACTACAAGAAAATTATAAATCAGGGTCAACTGCAGATTTTAGAATAATTGATGCTTCTACAAAACAAAAAGGTGGCGATGTTGAATTAGATTCAAATATGTTTAATTCTCATTCAGATGCATACATCACAACCACAATTGACGGATATAATTTTCCAATTTTTGGTAATGGTGATGGTAACTTAAACTATACAGAAAATCAAGTAACTATAGAAGAATCACAGAGATTAGTGGGTCCATTGAATCCAGATGGAAGTGTATTGAAATATAATGATGATATGGAAGAAAAAGATTTTATTCATAATTCAAATTTATTTTTTACTAGGTCACCACAAGATATTATTAATGATTTTTTAAAAGACAATTTAGGTAATTTAGATTTTAATGATTTATTTGCAGACCCTCGTGATGAATGGAAAACCACATATCCTGACTTAGATGATTTTAATGCAAATTTAAGTGCATATAAAATATCAGTAGATATGACAAAGTTTATTTTAGCTACAAAAAAATTATTCAATAGTAGTTTTATCGAAAGTATTAAAAAAATAATACCAGCAAAAGCAAGTCTACAAGTTGGTAATGTTTTAAAACCAACTTATACACAAAGAATAAAAACACCACCTTTAGTTAAAGCACCTGATTCGGAAATTTTACAACAACCAGAAGGTACTAAACCTAACTTGGAAGCACCATCTCCTTTTACAACAGAAGTGTTTACACCACCTGAAAATAAACCTTTAGAAAGTTTTCAAACAACAACATCATCTATGGGATTTTTTGAACAAACAAATTATGGTTTTGACAATGTTGGAACAGAAACAACTGAATTAACCACTTTAAGAAGTGATGATAAAATAAAAAACAATCCAGAAAAATTCTGGGGGTCAAGTTCTAATGATTTACATTTTAAAAGTGAATATGGTGGTGGTGAATTTAATGATTATAATACTTATCATTATGAAGCAGATATGGTATTTATTGGTTTTACAGACCCTGAATTAGCAGTAAGAACAACTGGTAGTTATGCAAGAGATAATACTAATTATACAACAGGTTCAACTTTTGTTAATAAAAAACGAATAAAAACAAGTGAAGGGGTTCCAATTAGAGATTTGGGTATAACTCAACAACTTTATCCAACTTCATCAAAAGTAGTGTTTGGAAGAGTGATGGATACAGATACTTTGACACCATCAAATCACATAACATATTTACAAGGTGGATATACGAATAGAAATTATCAAGGTACAAAATTGGGACCTGCACCACAGCACCACTATGCTGGGAATAAATTATGGAATTCATCAGTCAATTATGGATATACAGAATGGGAAGATTTATCAACATCTTCTTTTTATAGAATTTCATATGAACCAGAAGCACAAAGTACATTGAGGATAGTTAGACCACAAGATACTAACGAAGGAAATGCAACATAATATCTTGTGTAAAAAAAAAGAACAAAAATAAAAAAATATTATATTTATATATGAATACAAGTAGTGTAATACAAAAGTTATGTACAATTCAATTATAGGAGAACATCAATGGGATATTTAGATAATTCAACGATTGTAGTTGATGCAGTTTTAACCAAAGAAGGTCGAAAAAGATTAGCACAAGGTCAAGGATTAGATATTCAATATTTTACTTTATCTGATTCTGGTATAGATTATAGACTTTGGAATCCAGACCATCCAAGTGGTTCTGCATATTATGGAGAGGCGATTGAAAACTTACCATCGTTGGAAGCTATCCCTCGAGGAGAATTTTATTTAAGAAACAAATTAGTAACATTGAATCAAAGTGTTACAGGACTACCATATTGGGAAGTTGGAGGCAGCACTGATTTTCAAACTATTGTTTTAAATGGTCAAGAAGACCCTGAAACAAATGGTGTTTACGAAGGCGTAGAAGTTCAATTTAAATTGAATCAAACTACAGCAGGTCAATGTATGTTAATAATTGGTGATGTTAGTGCAGTACAATCAGTATCAGCTGGTGCAACATCAAACTTTCAATTAAACTACACAACAGACCCTGATGGAGTTAATTATAACACTTTAGTTAATATTGAAGCACACACACCTGGTTATTGGACATTCACACCAGGAAATAGTACATTTTATTTGAATTTTAAACGACCAGATAGTGCAGTTCAAGTTGTAACAAATTGTATGCTAGTAGATATTTCTACAGGTATTTATAGAACATTTCAATTAGATGTTTCAGGAACAACAAATGATTAATTTATGTGTAATGCAAGATAATAAATTAGGAGATAATTAATGGCAACAAATTATGGAATGGGTGGTACAAGTACACCCGGAGGACCCGGACAACCAGGAGCACCAGGAAGTGGAATGGGACCAGATGGTACTGGTGGTGGATATATGAACCCGGGTGGTAATGGAGGAATCCGTAATCAATCTGGTAACGCATTAGTTACAGGTACTGGAACCGTACTTCCAATTACAAACACTCTTGCTTTACCAATCACGGTAACTCAGGGTTATTTTTCAAATAATGCGGGTTTATTACAAGGAAATTCTATACATACAGGAACGCTTAGTGATTCAAATGAAAAATATTATTTTAATGTTACAAACACACATCCACAATCTGCTAGTGCTGAAGTTCAATTTTCAGTTGCCTTTGGACATAAAGGTGGTTCAGGTTCTAATGTTTTAGCATCAAATGAAACTCCAACATTGAAAGGTGAAACTCAAGCTGTTTATTCTCAATTTGCAACATTATTATTAGCAGAAGGTCAAGTATCAGGTGGGTTCCAAATATCTAATCAAGGTTCTGCAGGACAACTTTCTGCTGGAACACCAGATGATTATATTTATGTATTAGTTGCAAGTAGAGAAAGATTTAAAGACAAATTAGATAATAAATCTTGGACAATAAAATTAAAAGGAAGAGATTCTGCGGGTGCAGAAACAGGTGTATTGAGTTTAACAGATGATAGTGATAGTTCAACTCAAACAGGTTCTTTTGCAGATACAATAGGTCCAAGATACAATATAGTTAGTGGTGCTGCTGGAACGGTTCACACAAGTTCTGCACATAGAACATTTGGTCACTTTTATCCATGGATGGGTACTATGGTATTTAGTGGAGCAGAATTATCAGCTTCAATACCTGGTCCATCTACTGGAGATGGAGCAGCTGCTCCAATTACATCAAATACAGCAAGTTTTAATGCAGACTCTACAGATGGTTTGTTTAGGTCTTCAAGTGGATTTGCTCCAAATCTTTATGATGAAGGATATCCAAAAAATGCATTAAAATTTGTAAATTGTTTAAGAAACATTGGTACTGAAGATATTAGATTAAGAGGTTCTCAAGAACAAAATAAAAAAAGTTTCTTTTGTACCGTCAATCCTCAAGATTGTAATTTTTCAACAAATGCAACTTTTGTATCAGGTTCTGAAGGTAAATTAAGACACAAATCTATGTATAATAATCCAAATGTTTACATAACTGGTATAGGATTACACGACACAAATGGAAATTTAATGGCAGTTGCTAAAATGTCAACACCAGTACAGAAGAATTTTGGAACACAGACAACGATAAAAGTTAACTTAACATATTAAGAACAATGGCATGGCTAGTAATTATAAATCAGTCGAATATAATTCTACAGGATACGAAGAGAGAACATATCATAAAAAACAAAATCTTTCAAACTTAGATACAGGGATAAGTTCCATACAATTTAGGTCTGAATCAATTGTTTATGACGATGATTCGGGTCCAATATCATACACTACCTCTGGTAGTCATTATCATTTTATACGAGGTATGTTGTTTGATTCAAGTTCTTTTCACGACTATCCTGAATTACACACTCATAAACTTAATGATTCAGGTTCTATTATTTATATCCCACAACAATATTATGGAGAAGAAATAAAACCAGAATCTTTTCAATTAAATGATTTGTCAGTAGCTGGTCGTACTATAAGAATTAAAGATGATGGTAAAGGTAATTTGTATTCTATTAATGCAGTAAATTCGAGAAGTGCTGCTTCTCATGCCTCTTCATCAGATAATTATGTTGGAAATATACATTATCAACAAGGTGTTGTTGTAATAACAGAAACTGGTTCTTGGTCAGGTTCGGGAGCAGAAACAAGTGATTTTATGTATACTGATATTGGAACTGGTGGATATAATTTATCTTTTCAAGCATCTCAATGTTTATATGAAAATGAAATTGTTTTACATATAGAAAAAAATGAATTTTTAGCAACAACAAATGGAACAATATGGTCAGGTTCAAGCCATAGATTGATTCCTGCAATATCAAAAAGTTTAGATACTTGGACACCATATGCAACTTCAATTGCATTTTATGATAGAGTACCAAATTTAATTAATTCTTCTGTAGAATTTGGCATAGATTACGATGTTGCTCCAGGTGTAAATAGAATCACTTGGGGTGGTGCAGATTTAGAAATACAATCTCAAGGAACAACAGCAATACCTATGGAAATAACATCAATTAAAGATGTTATAACAGGAGAAATAGTAAATCGTGTAAATCCAGCAGAAGAAGATGTTAGTTGGGTATGGACATATAATCCAATGTTTGGTGATTATTTAAAACATAATAATCCATATGAATTTACAAATTCATCTGGTTATTCTTTTGTTTGGGGTAATATTACATTTCCAGAACAATTTGGTTCAGTTGCAATACCATCATATACACCATTAATGGTTGCACATTTTCCAAGACCAGTAAAAATTGACGATGAAACAGATTTAACAATAATTATAAGATATGATACATAACGAGAGTGATAGATGAAAATAGGAAATTATGATTTAGGTCAAATAATAGATGTAGGTTTTACGACTGAAAATTCCCATCATTATACAGGACCATTTGGTGCAGCGTATGAAGGTGGTGCTGGTTTACCTGCACACTTGATGTTTGATTTAGAACACGATGCAAATGAAGATGATTTCTACACACGAGATTATCCACAATATAATGCTCCTTCTTTTGTAGAAATAGACTATGCGCATAATTTTAGATTAAAAACTAACCACTGGGATGTAAATCATCAATGGTTATCTCCTGGAACAGCTGTTGGAGTGGGAAATGTACTCGATGCTCAAAATACTCCTCAATGGACAGCTCTTAATGATGCCTATAACTCATATATGAATTGGACTGATAATTCAGGTAATCTTTCATCATATGAATCGGTAAGAAATGCTTATTATCCATTTAACACAACAAGATTTAACACACTTTATGCAAGTAGTTTGTTTACAGAATTAATTCATCATAATTTAACAACAGCAAATAACGAAGCAATTCCGTACGGGTT
>MDSZ01216736.1_pt1 | contig 11779 bp, 13 predicted proteins | sample 811201 | NCBI WGS metagenome assembly MDSZ01 (sample SAMN05326647, study PRJNA326480) | marine metagenome | isolation source: seawater | place: Indian Ocean: North | collected 2010 | reverse complement strand
AGAAGGTATTTTTTTTTGTGTAATTTCTTAAATTTTAATTTTTCAAAAATTTTAAATGAATTTTTATTGTTTTTAAAAACTTTGCCAATTAGCTTATATTTTTGTATAAATTTTAATTTTATACCTCTTGATAATAAAATTGTTCCGTAGCCTTTGTTTCTATGATCTTTAGCAATACCAAAATCAATTTCAGCTTTGTTGTTTTTAATATCAAAACGTATTTGTCCTACTTTTATATTGTTTTTTTTAAGAATATAAATTCTACAGTTTCTATCTTGTAATTTTAATTTTAACCAATCTATATGATCGATATATTTAATTTTTTTTTGAATAAATGAGTTTTTTCTAGTTTGGAAGTCATTTCGGATTTTAAAAAGAAATTTAGCATCATTAAAGTTGCATTTGTATAATCTTAGCATTAATCAAATTTACAAACTAATTCAAATGCTTCACAATATTTCATTCCGACATTTAATCCCCTGTACTGAGCTAAAGTCATAATATTTTTATCTGATCTTATGAATGGGTGATTTTTAATTTCAGTTTTATATTTTTTTAAAGCTTGAATTTTCTTTTTTATTGATTTTGAGATATCTACAAAATAATTAGGATTAAAGTTTCTTCTTCCTGGACTAAAATCTGTAGATGATAAAGTTTCAAAACAATATATATCACACTTATTTTTATATGGTCTTAATCCGGTAACTACGGCTTGAAAAGTAAGCCTGTGATCAATATTTAAATCATTATAGAAATGAGTGTAAACAATATCTGGTTTAATAACTTTAACAATTGACTCAATATATTTTATTAAATCTAATAAGTTTACACTATCAAATCTGTTGTCGGGAAAGTTACCAAAATACAATTTTTTTACTCCTATTAGTTTATTCGCAGAAGTAGCATGATGTTTAATCTCAGATAATTTTTTTTTATCCTTAGATAAATTTCTAGAATGTGAACGGCTTGTAATACCCTCTCCTAAAATTAAAGAATAAACTTTATCTTTATTTCTTATGTGATTAATAATAGTTCCTCCACAACCAAGTATTTCATCATCTGGATGGGCACCTACTACAAGAACCTTCTTTCTCATTGTATTAAATTTTTTTTGTATTTCTCAAAAAGGAATTCAGCAAAAGACCAGTCTAATTCCTCGTCAATATCAATAACTTTTCCTTTGTCAATGATAACAAATTGGTTATCTTTAGCAATAAGATTGGAAATCTTTTTAATTTTATTTACTTTTCCAGCGTACACTTGGCCAGCATCGATATATATTTTTTGAAGGCTTTGTGTGTTTCGGTTTAGGTTTTCCTTTTTTAGAAATTTAGAAATTGTATTATTTTTTAAATAAAAACCTCTTTGAAATCTCTTATCAGCTTCAATAATAGTCAAACAAACATTTTTAGGAAACAAATTTAATTGATTTTCAACTTTTTTAATATATTTAGTTTCTAAAAGTGGGGTAGTTGGATATAAGCAAAATAATAAATCATGAGATTTTAAATCTAATTTTGATATAGAATGTTTTAAAACATCTAAAGTTGAGGAAGTATCTTTTGATATATTTTTAGGTCTTAAATATGGAACTTCAGCTCCATATTCAATTGAAATATTTTTTATTTTTTTTGAGTCTGTGGAAACTACTATTCTATCAAATATTTTTGACATTTGAGCTTTTTTTATCGCGTAATAAATTAGAGGTTTACCATGAAATCTTTTAGTATTTTTTGAAATTATTCTCTTACTACCTGATCTCGCTGGAATTATACATATAATATTTTTTTTATATTGCATAATTTTGTAAAATTTTTTTTAATAAAACTGAAAATTTTTTAGCATCTTTTAAAGACAAATTATAATAGCAAGGAAGAGAAATTTCACTTTTATAAAATTTCTCTGTATTCGGGAAATAGTCTTGTCTAAATTTATTTTTGAAAAGAGTAAATTTGTATGTGGGAATATAATTAACTTGGAGTGTATATCCTTTTTTTCTTAATATCTCAAAAAGTTTTTTTTTAGAAATTTTAATTTTTTTAAAATCAATTAATAGAGGGTAAATGTGATTGCTAGAGACTCTATCACTAAATTCAGGTGGGATTTTGACAAAATCTAATTCTGACAAAGATTTATTATAAATATTTGATATTTTCTTTCTTTTATTTAAAAAAGTTTTAATTTTTGATAATTGACTAATCCCTAAAGCACATTGTATTTCAGATAATCTGAAATTTAACCCTTGAAATTTAATATCATAATGCCAAAGACCATGTATATTTTTTTTTTTAATGCTTCTTGATATACCATGAGATTTTAAATTTAAAATTCTTTTATTTAATTGTCTATTATTAGTAAAAACGGCACCACCTTCGGCAGTGGTAATATTTTTTATAGCATGATAACTTTGAACAACTATATCTGCATAATTAACAGCATATTTATTTGAATTTAAATATTTAGAACCTATAGCATGACAATTATCATTTATTATTTTAAATTTATATTTTGTTTTTAATTTATAAAGCTCTTTCCAATTTGCAGGAATACCTGAATAGTCAGTTACTATGACACATCCTATTCTTTTTTTATTTTTTTTTAATTGCAGTATTTTTTCTTCAAGTAATCTTTCACAGAGGGAGTATGTATTATTGTTTATATCGACAAAATCAATGGGATGTTTTAAAAATAATGCGCTCATTGCCCCAGCAACAAAACTTAATGGAGAAACTAATACAACATCATTTTTTTTTAAATTTAGTGCAATTAAACTTGAAAATAATGCAACGGTGCCATTTGAAAGTAAATTGCAATATTTTGAGCCAAAAAAATTACATAATTTTTTTTCAAACTTTAAATTTAGTGGACCCTGAGTAAGATAATCTGAGTTTAAAGCACTATTGACTGCTTTTATATCTTTTATACTAATGGATTGTTTATTATAATATATCAATAAGTAATCTTTTTAATGAGTCTTTTTAAATCACTTTGTTTCAAAAAATGATTTTTGTTACTTGAATAACAAAAATTAAAAGGTAATTTTTTACCTTTTTCATTTAATTTATTTTTATTTTTTAAAAAATAATTGTATCCTTTTATAAATTTAGAGTTTGAAAAAATTGCATAAAAATTTTTATATTCTAAGCAATTAATGGAGTCACTTATACTTATCATTTCCTCATGAATTTTTTCACCAGATCTTATGCCAACTATTTTAAAATTTTTCTCCATATTAAAGGCTTTAATTAGGTCTAATATTTTATAAGATGGAATTTTTGGAACAAATATTTCACCGCCACTCATAACAAATAGTGATTGAATAACAAATGATATTGATTGTTCTAAGTTAATAGAAAATCTTGTCATGTTAACATCAGTTATTGTAATTTCATTAGATTCTTTGATTTGCTTTATAAATAAGGGGACAACAGAACCTCTACTATGCATAACATTACCATATCTTACCACCGAAAATATTGTTTTCTTTGAACCTTTAAAATTATTTGCAGAAACAAATAATTTATCTGATGCAAGCTTAGTTGCGCCATATAAATTTACAGGAGAAGAAGCTTTATCTGTACTTAATGCTATAACTTTTTTAACATTACTATTTAAGGCAGCTTCTATGATATTCTGTGAACCCAAAATATTTGTTTTAATTACTTCAAAAGGATTATACTCGCCACTTTCAATATGTTTCAAAGCAGCAGCATGAATTACATAATCGACATCATTATCAAAAGCATATTTTAGTCTTTCTAAATCTCTTATATCTCCTATGAAGAATCTCATCTTGGAAAGATATTTTTTAAAAAATGACTTATTTTTCATTTCAAATTGTTTCATTTCATCACGGCTAAATATGATAATTTTTTTTGGTTTAAAGTTATTAAATAAAAATCTTATAAAATTTGTACCAAACGAACCAGTTCCACCTGTTACTAAGAATGTTTTATTATTTAAAAATTTGGAATACACTTGTTATCTATATCAAAAAAAAATGAATTTGTGATAAAAAATTTTTAATCCATTTTGTAAGATTTTGGAGTTTTATCATCTATTTGTAATTCATCAATATTCATATTTATTTTATAAATCCATTTTTTTGCTTCATAAAGATCTGTATATTTTTCCAATGGGTCCCAATCAATAAAAAACAAACTATCTAAATATTTTTGAAAAATATTTCTTAAAACTATATGAAATCTATAAGGTAATTTTAGTTTAAATTTTATAAAAAATTTATTTATGAATATAATTATTGTTAAACCTAACATAGAAATAGACTTATTTACTCTCTTTTTATTTAAATTATTTAAAGATTTTTTATCAATGTTTAAAAAACTCAAAATTTTCATGATATATAAAGGCTGATTAGTTAAGTAGTTTTCATAAAATATAAAGAAACAATTATTATAACCATAAATCCCTCTTATAAACTCGACAAATTTGTAGTAATCCAAATTTTTTATATTGATTTGAAAGGGATCTGTCGTTTTTGAACTTTTCAATACTAAAAATTCATTAATATTTTTTATAACTTGTTGGTGGAGGGCTTGTTTATACATTGAACGTATCCATGAAACCTGATTTCTTAGAAAGCAGATTAATTTAGCATTATGGAAAATTTTAGATAAAAAAATAAGTCTTTTTGTATAATCAAAGTTATATTCTTTAACAGAATACTCCTCAAAAGAAAAAATGATTTTTTTAGCATTAGTTTTGGAAACAAATTTCTTGATTTCAGTTTTTAAAAAAATAATTTCCTTTTCATATATAATCTCATCGTTGTTTAATTTCTTTAGATAAGGGTACAGCAAATTTAAAATTTCATTAGGGTTATAAAATATTTCTTTACTGGAAAGTGAAGGAAAAAAAGTTTCTTGTAAAAAAGAAGTTGAAGTTTTAGTCATACCTATGTGTAAATAAAAATCTGTCATTAAATTTTATTCTATTAAATACTGGTTATTTGATAAAAAAGATGATCCTATAAAAATACCCTCTCTAGAGTAATCATAATCTCCAAACAAATTCCAAAATCTATTTTGTAAATAAATATTTTCACTAGTGTCAATCCAATTACGATCTATTCTTTGTATTTGTTCTTCTATCGCTGACCTTATATCTGCAGATGAATTTTCATGTATTTCATATTTATATTTGAAATACTTGTCTTCAAAGTTTATGTTAAATAAATCTCTAAAACTTAAATATTTCATTTTATCTTTGGAGAAAACTTTTTTGAATATAAATATACTCTTAGGATGCCATCTCGATATTCTCAAAGGATTTGACCAGTTAACATACACAATTGGCTTATTAATATATTCAGCAAAAATTGATGCACCACTATCAGAACAAACTAGCAACTTAGAATAATAAACTAATAACATTTCGCCAACATCAGTGTATTCATGGTGATTTGCATAATCTAATATAACTTTTGTATTTTCTAAATTTGAATTAGTAAATTTACCAATTCTAACGCCTTTAAATTTATAATTACAATACATATCATTTATTGCAGAAGAATAATTTGTGACATTACTATCTCTATAATCATGATATGACCAATCTCTAAGAGGATAAATAGTCTTTAAATATTTATTATCTCGAGCATGAAAAGTTATAAACATATTTTTTTTTAAATTAAATTTTTTTAGAAGATTATCTGAGTCTCGAAAATAAATATTTTTTTTATATTCAAAATTATAATTTGCTATTAATTTTTTTTTTTATTTGATAATAATCAGAGTGTTTTTTATTAGAATAAATTTTTTTGTAAATTTTATAATTATCTGGAACAATATTAAGTAAATTAGAATTTAATTTTAGTCTCAAAAAAAATTTATAAATTATAAAATTGTATCTATTAAAATTTATATCAAAATCTTCACTTAAAATTTTATGAAAATACAAATTGGCAATTTTCATGTTAAAAGAGTAACAAATAAAAAATATTTTTTTATCTAAATTAGATCTTTTAGACCAAATTAAATCATAGTAACCACCAATTCTTGAACAATCTATAAATATAATTTTATAATTAATAAATTTTAAAAAAATACTCTTAAAAAAAAATAATAAAAATATTATAAAGTCGGAAAATTTTTTCATTTATTTTTAAATTTATTATAAATTTTATATATAAATTTTAGCTCATCATGGACTGTCATATAATTATTTGTTGAACTTTTTAAGTCTTTAATATCATGAATAATATTGGCAATCTGATTTTCAAATGGCCATATAAATTTTATTTTCTTTGGTTTAGATATTTTATTGTTAATGTAAATTTTAATCGAACTATTTTTCTTAGTATCAAATGGCTCAACTATTGACACATCTATTTTACCTCTTTCAAAAAATAGTGTAAAACCCTCTTTCCATTCTATTTTTTTTGTTTTAATAGCACTAAACTTAATATCAGCTTTATCAAAATAAGCGTCTATATTTATTTTGTTATTTGATATGAATGCTTTTTTTAAAGATACTTTATTAATATCAAAAAACATCGATAATAAATTAATATTATGAGATAGAACATTCATAAACCAGTCATGTATCATTACATAATCTCTAATTTGTTTATCAACTTTAAAATTATGTTCTTTAATTCTAATAAATCTACTTTCCTCCGGTTTTTTATGTCTGGGTGGTTTTATTAAGTTTTTAAAAGAGTGATTATAAAATAATGCTCTTTTGAAATTTCCTAATTTTTTTGTTTTGTAATATTCATTAAATTTATTTAATGAATACCTTATTGCTGGATCAAAACGCTTTACATAACTTATACCAAAAAAAAGTTTATTTTTATCTGCTATACTAACTAATCTTTTAGAATGGTATTTAGAATATGAAATCGGTTTTTCCATAAAAATATTTTTACCTGCCATTAAACATTGTTCAGCTATATATGAATTAGTTTTTCTAGGTGCAATAATAAATATTAGGTCTAATTTACTATGTAAAATTATGTCTTCATAATTGTTATAGACTTTTACTTTGTATTTATCATATCTTTTATATAAATATTCTCTAATGGATAGTCTTTCATCACTAATGCATTTCAAGTAACAATGTTTATTTTTTAATAGAAAAGGTATGTAGCAAATTTGTGAAATGTAACCACCACCAATAATGCCAACATTAATTTTTTTTGACAACAATCTTTTTAACTTTTAATAATGGTAATGGATTAATAAAATAATCGAATTTTTTGAGATTTTGAATATGTCTTCTCTCTATAATTTTTGTATATCTCCATGCTAAATTTATTAGAATTGATTTATGGGTAATTTTTATTTTAGATATATTTTCAACTATTATGCAACTTTTGGGACTAAATAAACCTAATCTATTTTTATTATCATCAAAAATTGCCTTTAATTTTTTATCTAAGTTAAAATAGTAAATCAAAATTGTAGCTCCCGCATAGGCACCAAAACCATAAATATTGTAATTTTTATTTGTATAATAAGTTAATTTTTTAATGAAAATACTCTTTCTTTTCTCAATAATTTTCTTCAATTGAAAGAACTGTTCAATTTTAATTAAATCTTTTATAAAATTATTTTTTTTATTTGAGTTAATTTTCTTTAAAATAAATCTTTTAGAGGAGCCTTTTAATTTCAAATCAATAGTTTTTATTAATTTGAAATCTGTATTTTTTGCAAGGTTAGCTATGGAATTTCTTGTAAAATAATAATAATGCTCATGGTTTATCATCTCTAATGCCAAAGATTTAGTAATTGTTTCAAGTGTTATTGTTTCAATAATAAAATAACCATCTATTTTTAACAATTTATTAACATTAATAAAAAAATCTTTTAAATTTTCAATATTAGCTAAAACATTATTAGCAAACACGACATCTTGATGTCCTCTTTCTGCGATTATTTTTTTTGTAATATCTTTATTAAAATAAGATTTATAGACTTTAATTTTTTTTTGCTTACAACCATTTACACCAATATCACTTGGCTCAATTCCTGTTACTCTTACCTTTTTTTTCTTTTTCAAAAAATTTAACAAAAGTCCCTCATTACATCCAATATCTAAAAAATTTTTCTTTTTTGAAAAATTTTCTGATATATATTCAGCAAATTCTTTGAAATGTTTTTCTAATCCTGGTGAGTCAGATGATTTGTAAATATATTTTTCATAAAGAAATTTTGGTATTATCCTATTTCTTAATTGCACTAAATAGCAATTTAAACAATAACAAACATCTAATTTTGTGGTTATAGCTTTCTTGGCAATTGTATATTTTTTTGAATAACTATCACACGATGGGATATATCCTAAATTAAATGATTTTTTACTTAGCTTACCATTGCACCAACATTTTTTGATAATATAAGATTTTTTCAATTTATTTGCTTAAAACTTTATCAATATGCAAATTTCTATAAGTAAATGCTTTTTCTGAAACAGATTTAGAATAGTTTAATTCAAAATTATATTTATCTTTAAGTCTTTTATGAGATTTATTTGTGTAAGTCCAATAATGACCTAGGCCATACGGATTGCCTGGCTCTGAAAGCAAAAAATCTTTTTTCTTTACAAATTTATTATTAAGAGTGTAGCAACTATTAGTTCGAGCTCTAAAATCTATGCTAATTCTAAAACCTTTTGTTGTTTTTACAGTTTTATGGGGGCTAAATGGATTAAATATAATAGAATTGCCTGATATTTTTTTGAATTCAAAATACTCAATATCGCTTTTATTAATATTAATATCTTTATAACTTCCTCTGAAATTAGAATATTTATCAATATTTTGTTTGACTTTAAATATATCTAAATATGAACCATCTTTGTCTACAAAAATATATAAAAAAAAATTATATATATCTGCAGGTGCCCCAGACCAAACATCAGAGTGTAAATTTTCTGTAGAATATGCATGATTTTTATTTAATTTATTTTTATTTATACCAACTAGCCTAATATTTACTGGAAACTGTAAAGATTGAATGCCAAGTTTTTTAAAATAAGGTTTATAAATTTTTTTTAAAAAATATTCAATTTTGTTCATAAACTCTAGGTCTTTTCTTAAATCTATATTCCATCCTTCCGAAATTAAATTACAAGATTGTTTCCAATTTTTTTTTGAGTAAAAACATATTTTTTTTTTAATGAGATTTTTAATCGATCTAAAATTATTATCTCTTGATAAAGAAATTTTTTTTATATCAAATTCCATTTTAATTTTTAATTATATTTTTAATATCTATAATTTTTGTATCCCAACCTTTATGAAATTTCATAAAAATTTTTTCAAATTTTGCCTTTGAGTTAAAGGATCCTTTACTTTTTTGAGGGTGTTTCTCTAATTTACCATTATATATTTGATCAAAATTATTTATTAATAAATTTTCAATTGTTTTTCTAAAAATTGTGTATGTTTGCCTAAGAGTCATGTGCGGATCATAAAAAATTTTTTTTTGTAAAATAATATTGCCTGTATCTAATCCCTCATCAACCTGGTGTATAGTTACCCCAGTTGGATCATTATATAATATAGAAAAAAAATTTGGCTGCCAGCCTCTATTAAGTGGAAGAATAGAAGGATGAGTGTTTATTACATTGCCATCTAAATAATCTAATAGTTTTTTTTCTAAAATTACCGCGTATCTATCACTTACAATAAAGTCAATTTTATTATTCTTTATAAAATCAATATTAACTCTATCAAATTTAATAATAACATTTGTGTCTGTTTCTTTTAATTTATCAACTATTTTTTCGAAATTTTTAGCATTTTCATTAGTAAGAAATAAAATAGCCATTTAGGAAAAGGTATGATTAATAAGGTCACATGCTTTTTTTAGAGAGCTACTATTTATTGGAGGATGTATATATAACTCCATTAACCTATTTGGGCAATAGTATTCAGTATTTTTGAACTTTAAATTTTTGTACTTCTTGTTTTTCATAGCACCTTTATAGTTAATACTTTTCCAAGGCAGTCCTCTAGCAGGTTTTATACTTGGATTGAAATGAGGGTGTTTATGTAAAGGCTCCCATGTTTTTCTAATGGGAAGATTTAGTTTTCTAAGACTTTCAATTCTTTTTTTTAAATTTTTAATAGGTGCGATGATTTCTATAAGTACTGCATAATAAACGCCATATTCAAAAGTTCTTGTATCTCTGACTTTAAGAAAAGTTGATTTGATGTTTTTTTTTATAAAGTTAAAGTAATCATTTCTTAATTTATTTTGATAATTTAGTTTTTTGAGACCTATCTGGCCTAAAATTCCAGCGAATTCTGTCATTCTGTAATTAAAACTTAATTCTTTAGATCCAAATGATCTGAGTTTGTAAACTTTTTCTCTAATCTTTTTATTATTTGTGCATAAAATACCACCATCTCCCACACTTAAGCTTTTTCTTTGATGTAAACTAAACACAGATATTATTCCAAAGCTGCCAACGTATTTATTATTAACTTTAGCCCCATGTGCATGGGATGCATCTTCAATAATTGGAATTTTATATTTTTTAGAAATTTTAAGAATTCTATCTATTTTAGCAGGATAACCAAAAACATGGGTTATGATAATACCCTTTGTTTTGCTTGAAATTTTATTTTCTATATCCTCAGGTGATGCGCCTAATGAGTCTTTTTCAATGTCGCAAAATATTGGAACTGCATTTTGCATTAAGATACATGAAGCAGTTGATATCCATGAAAAGGAGGTTACAATTACTTCATCTCCTTCACCAATATTTAAAGCTGCTAAAGATAAATGAAGAGCTTGAGTTGCATTGCCAGTACCTAATGCATATTTAACACCAATAAATTTTGCAAATGCTACTTCAAATTTCTTTACTTCTTTTTCAGCAAATAACTGGTTTGATCTTACAACTTTTGAAACGCCCCTAATTTCCTCACTTTTAAAAGAAGGCCATTTTGACCATTTAATTTTATTAATTTTTTCCATAACTTAACTAAAGTAAATGAATTCATAATCACCGTTATAATTATATTCTTTATAAATCCATTCCCATTCTTTTTTACTAAAAAAGGAGCTTGCAGTTAAAGCCCAACATTGCAAATTAAATAATTCTTTTTCATTTCTATAACTTTCAACCATCAAATATGATTTTTTTGAAACCCTTCTTATTTCAGACAAAGAAATTTTTAATTGATCAATATCAAAATTATGAAAGGTAGCTAAAGAAAATGCAAAGTCAAAACTTTTAGACTTGAAGTTAATTTTCTTTCTAGCATCCATTTTTTTTAAGTATTTTTTAATTTTTGGGTGAGAGTTCTTAATAGCATATGTAGAAATATCAATGCCGCATATTTTTATATTTGGCAAAATTTTTTTTATTTCATAAAGCAAATATCCTTTTCCACAACCAATATCTAGAATTTTTGAGCTATTTGATAAATCGTAATCTTTTATAAATTTTTTTGCAAGATCAAGCCAATATCCTTCAATGAAATAGTAACCGCCATATCCATATCTTCTGTCACCATCCCAATAGTTCTTTGAATACTTTTTGCTCTCTTTCATACAAATTATTTTTTGGTCTAGCATCCTATTAATATAGTTTCTTTTCGTTGAATTGTGTCTCTTATACATATAATTTTTAAGAATTTTCATTTAAAATGATTGGGGTTAAGGTTTAATTGAATTTTCTCTTGGGTTTTTTTTATTTCCCATAATTGATTGATTTCATTCTTTTCATGATTATTAGAAATGCATAAATTCTCCACAGCAAAAAAAAATTTTTTATCTAGTTTTAACATTTTCTCGAAAATTTT
>MDSZ01016201.1_pt1 | contig 11779 bp, 6 predicted proteins | sample 811201 | NCBI WGS metagenome assembly MDSZ01 (sample SAMN05326647, study PRJNA326480) | marine metagenome | isolation source: seawater | place: Indian Ocean: North | collected 2010 | reverse complement strand
GCCACGGGGGGCGTTTTGGAGGATTCATAGTCGTTTTGAGTAGGTGATTTTTCTCTCAAATTCTTCTGTGAATTGGAAATGACTCTCTCGCCCTTTTTGTGGGAGCAAAAGTCGTCGTCTCTAGGCCGAGATGATGATGATGCGTTTTGCGTGTTGTGTGTTGTTGTTGTTGCGTTGCTTTCTCTCGTTGGTGGTGTCCTCGTCGCCGGGTGTCGGCGCTCTTTAATTAATGTCGACAGAGGAAAGAATTTCAAAGTCATTTGTAAAGGGAAAGACAGGGAGTGTTTAAGGTGTCATAGAGATGATCCAAAAATCTTTACAAAACGAATTTTACACTTGAAAGGGAGAGCGGAACGCCGCCGCTCATCATCGCGAAAAGCGAAGCGCTCACTCTTCTTCGACCGCGGCGGCTTGTTCTTCCTCTCGCTCCTCTTCTTCTCTTTCATTTTCCTCCGCCGAATCACGCGCTTCCGCCGCTTCTTCTTCTTGTTCTTCTTTGGCTTCTTCGGCTTCCGCCTCCGCCTCGGCTTCCGCTTCTTCCTCTTGCTCTTCGGCGACTTCCTCCTTGACTTCTTCCACGGCCTCGCGCATTTCTTGCCTTCGCTCGCGTCGTTCTCTTCGCTCTTCCCTCGCTTCCGCTCTTTCTTCTCTCGCTTCTTCCGCGATTTCTCGCTCTTCCTCCTTCTCCTCTGCGATTTCTCGCTGGACGTCCTCCTCCGTCTCTTCCTCCGCCGAAACCTGCGCGGCGTCGCCCTCGCCGACGCCGGTCTCGTAATCGTCCGCCAACAACTGTCTCAGCGTCCCTCTCTCTTTACCATCGCCGTTGTTCGGAGGGTACACGACGCGATCGAATCGCGTGCCGCCGATCCTGCGTCTGCCGGGTCTCGCGGCGTCGTCCAAGAGACGCCTTCCCACATTAGAGCGATGAGAGGGCTCTATTGCCACGACTCCTCCTCCTCCAAATCCTCCTCTGTTCGCAGCACCATTAAGCGTTGCCAGCGACCCGAGCGCGACGAGACCGGCGGCGGCGACCATCACCACGAGCGCTGCTTCTTTTCGTCCTCCTCCTCGGCTTCGATCTCCAACGACCGGTGTGTGTGCGGGGTACGCAGAGGAGTCGCTTTGACGATGACGACGAAAGGGTGTTTTGGTACGATTCGACATCTCTCTCGAATCTTCTCGAAGAATCTCTCTCTCTCTCTCTCTGTTGTGTATTCGCTCTCACGCAGTCAAAAAGCGTTTACTATAAAGTAGTATCCGCGAAGTACCAGTAGCACTCGTCGTCGTGGGGAAATACAGAGTTAAGCCTCTCTCGTTTTTGCTGTTGTTCCGGCTCTTCTTTTCCGTCTCGAGAGAGAGAGAGGATAAAAAACCCAAGAGTACTTTTTTGCGTGTGTGTCTCTCTGTGTGTGTAGGGTTTAGAGTATCAGACTCCATATATTTAGGGTATCAAAAAAACGAGGAGAGGCAAAAAAAAAAGACGGAAGTGAGAGACTTTTGAACGACGCCGCCTCTTTATACTATAAAACCGCCTTTGTTTTCCGCTCTCTCTTCTCTGCGAAACGAGACACATATACATACTGCACAGAAGACGAACTTTGTCTCTCGAAGCTGTAGTAGAACCGTGGTGGTGCTTTCGGAAGAAGAAGAAGAAGAAGAAGAAGAAGAAGAACTTGTTTTTGACACACATCGCATTGGAGACACGCCACCTGAGTAGAGTACAAAATCGCAATCATCAAATCGACAAATGGGCGTCAAACGAGGAGACGAGAATGAGTCCGTGGGGGGCGCGGCGGAGCGCGCGGCGCGATTTCGGCAGTACGAATACAAAGCGAACGCGTCTTTGGTGCTGCAAGCGGACAAAACGGAACGACGCGCGCACGAACCGTCCGGAATGCCGGAAAGTTTGTGGGGCAGAATCGATGCGAAAGCGTTCGGCGATCGCGCGAGACACCGCGACGACGACGACGACGGCCGGAAGAAGAAGACGAAGAAGACGAACGACAACGACGACGCGAAATCGTCGAAGAAAGGAAAGAAGAAAAAAAAGAACCACCTCAACGCAGAGACGGGTGATGATGCTCTAGAGGCATTCGGGGGGACATTCGGGAAAAAGAGAAAGAGAGGATCCACAGAGATGAAGAAAAAGGACGTGCTTTCGGCGGAGATGAACTTTAACGTCGGGTATAAACCGAAAACGAGAGAGACGAAAGCGGCGTACGAAGTGCTTCTGAAATCCATGACGGAACAGTTTGGCGAGCAACCGTCGGACGTGTTGAGAGGCGCGGCGGAGGAAGTGCTGGAAACTTTGAAGGACGATTCCATGAACGAGAGAAAACGAAAGGAAGAGGTGGAGAGTTTAGTCGGGGAATTATCGGAGGAGAAGTTTGCCAAGTTAGTCGCGGTAGGGAAAATGATCACAGATTTTACGCCCGCCGGGGAGGAGGCGAATCCAGATGAAAACGGAGAAAACGAAGAAATGGACGACGACGTCGGCGTCGCGGTGGAGTTTGAAGAGAGCGACGAGGACGATTCAGACGATTCAGACGACGAGGATGGTCGGAACAGAGCGGAGTTGCGAGAGTTGAGATCAGAGTCAGAAGATGATTCGGAGGACGACGGGGACGACACCAAAGAAGAGGAGGAAGATTCAGACGACTCCGATGATAACGACGGCGAACAGGAGAAAAAACGACGCAATAAAGAGCACGTCATAATTCGTCCGTCGGAAATTGACGCGTATTATTTGCAGCGTTTAATTTCCAACGCTTTTTCTGTTTCTTCAACCGCAGCAACAACCGAAGAAGAAAAAGAAAACGACCAGACGAAAATGTCCGAAATCGCCGAGAAGGCTTTGCAAGCGTTGGAAGCGCCAGATGACCGATCGCGCGAAAATGAACTCGTTCGACTTCTCGAGTACGACAAATTCGATTTGGTCAGAACGTTGATGCAAAACAGAGACGTCATCTTGTGGTGCACGAAACTCGCGAGAGCGCAATCAGAAACCGAGAAGCAAGATATCGAAAATTTAATGAGCAACGATTCCAAAGGCGCTTTCATCTTGACCGAAATGAAAGCGACCAGAGCGTCCGCGCGAGAGCGACAAGAAAACGTGGAAAACAAAATCCGCGAAGAGGCTAAAAAGTTACGATTAGACGCTCAAAAGAGAAGAGAAAAAGAGCTCGGCGCGAGCACGCATCGAAAAGTATTAGAACTGGATGCGCTGGCGTTTCATCAAGGCAGTCGCTTGATGGCCAACGCGATGTGCGAACTCCCAGAAGGCTCGTTTCGAACTCAAAAGAAAGGGTACGAAGAAGTGCACGTTCCGGCGATGAAAGCGCCTCCATTTGCGGAAAATGAAAAGCTACGACCGATCGAGGAAATCCCCGAGTGGGCGAGGCCGGCGTTTAAAGGCATGAAGAGTTTGAACAGAGTCCAATCGAGGGTATACGAGACGGCCTTGTTATCGCCAGAGAATATGCTACTTTGCGCGCCAACTGGTGCCGGTAAAACGAACGTTGCCGTGCTCACCATATGCCACGAAATTGGAAAACATCGCGATCCCGACACAGGCGAGATTGATTTGACCAAGTTTAAAATAGTTTACGTCGCTCCGATGAAAGCCTTAGTCGCGGAAGTGGTGGGTAACTTGAGCGAACGTTTGAAAGATTTCGGCGTGAACGTTCGCGAATTGACCGGGGACGTTTCGATGTCCAAGGCTGAAATCGAAGACACGCAAATTATTGTTAGTACTCCAGAAAAGTGGGACATCATCACGCGAAAGTCTGGAGATCGCGCATACACGCAATCTGTTTCTTTGTTGATTGTTGACGAGGTGCACTTGCTACACGACGGTCGCGGGCCAGTCTTGGAATCCATCATTGCGCGTACAATTCGACAAGTCGAAGAGACTCGGAAACACGTTCGATTCGTCGGCTTATCTGCCACGTTACCAAACTACGACGACGTCGCCGCTTTCGCTCGAGTAGACCACGGGAAAGGGTTATTCGTCTTTGATAACTCCTACCGACCGTGCCCGTTGCAATCGCAATTCATCGGTATTACGGTGAAGAAACCGTTGCAGCGGTTTCAGCTGATGAACGAAGTGTGCTACGAAAAAGTCGACGAACAAGCCGGTCAAACGCAAGTGATGGTGTTTGTGCACTCGAGGAAAGAAACATACAAAACAGCGAAAGCGTTGCGCGACATGGCTATTGAAAATGAAACAATCGGGAAGTACGTCGGTAGCGATACCGCGACGGCAGAAATTTTAAGACAAGAATCCGAAAACGTCAAATCGAACGAGTTGAAAGAGTTGTTGAGATACGGCTTTGCCATTCATCACGCTGGAATGGTTCGAGCCGATAGAACGTTAGTCGAAGAGCTGTTCGCTGATGGGCACATTCAAGTGCTCGTTTCTACGGCAACATTAGCGTGGGGCGTGAACTTACCTGCGCACACGGTCATCATCAAAGGCACGCAGGTGTACAACCCTGAAAAAGGTGGGTGGGACGAACTGTCTTTCCAAGACGTCATGCAAATGATGGGCAGAGCCGGTCGTCCTCAATTCGATACATTCGGAGAAGGGATCATCATTACCCAACACACGGAACTGCAATACTATTTATCTTTATTTAATCAACAATTACCGATTGAAAGTCAATTCGTGTCCAAGCTTGCGGATTCGCTCAACGCGGAGATTGTTTTAGGTTCCATAGCATCCGTAGATGACGCAGTCAAATGGCTCGGGTATACCTATTTGTTCGTGAGAATGTTGAGAAATCCAGTTTTGTACGGCGTGCCGCGATCGGCTGTAGATGACGATCCGACTTTATCCAGTCGAAGAGCAGATTTAGTACACTCGGCGGCGTTGTCGTTGGACAAAGCCGGGTTAATTCGATACGATAAAAGAGGTGGCGGTTTACAAGCCACGGATTTAGGTAGAATTGCTAGTCAATATTACGTGTCTCATGGGACGGTAAAAGCGTTCCACGAACACTTGAAGCCACAAATGGGTGACATTGAGTTGTGTCGTTTGTTCTCGTTAGCGGAGGAGTTCAAATTCGTCACCGTGCGTCAAGAAGAAAAAATCGAACTCGCGACGTTGGCCGAGCGCGTGCCAATCCCGGTGAAAGAGAGTATAGAGGAACCGACGGCGAAAATAAACATCTTGCTCCAAGCGTACATTTCAAACATGAGTTTGGAAGGCTTCTCGTTATCGGCCGATATGGTGTACATCACCCAATCCGCGGGCCGGTTGTTGCGATGCATCTTTGAAATCGTTTTGAAACGAGGGTGGGCGCAACTGTGCGAAAAATCGCTCAACTTGTGTAAAATGGCCGGGAAGAAAACCTGGTCCTCGCAGACTCCCCTGAGGCAATTTAAAGCTATTCCAAATGACATTTTGATGAAAATTGAACGCAAAGATGTCAGTTGGGAACAGTACTTTGAATTGACGTCGCAGGAAATTGGCGAGTTAATTCGATTTCCGAAGATGGGCAAAGCGATACACAAGTTCGTCCACCAGTTTCCTCGAATGGATATTCAAGCGCACGTGCAACCAATCACGCGATCGACGTTAAAAGTGGATGTTATTTTAACGCCAGATTTCGTTTGGGATCAACGTTTTCACTCGTTCGTGCAAGGTTTTTGGATAATGATCGAAGACAACGACGGTGAGAAGATTTTGCACTCGGAATATTTCACGCTGAAGTACCAAAACAAAGACGAGGAACATTCGGTGAGTTTTACGGTGCCGCTGTTAGATCCGATTCCGCCGCAGTATTTTATTCGAGTCACATCGGACGCTTGGTTAGGTGGGGATACCGTTATTCCGGTGTCGTTCAAGCACTTGTTGTTGCCGGAAAAGTTTGCGGCGCCGACAGAGTTGTTGGATTTACAACCGATTCCTATTCGAGAGGCCAAGTTTGGGTTTTCCAAGATGTATTCAAAACTCCAAGGTGGTGGTGATGGTTTTAAACTTTTAAACCCGATTCAAACTCAAACGTATCAAACGTTGACCGAGTTCGACGAGAACGTGTACGTGTCCGCCCCAGCCGGCTCGGGAAAATCCGTCTGCGCCGAGTTGGCTATCTTACGCGCCGTGGCAACGCACGGCGTGGAAAACGCGAGATGCGTCTACTGCGCGCCCATCGAAGACATCGCCGAAGCTCGATACGCGGATTGGAAAGTAAAATTTGAAGATATCATGGGCATTCCTACGTGCATATTAACCGGCGACGTGCCGACAGATTTGAAGTTGCTCGAACGCTCGAGAGTCATTGTCTCCAGCGCGAAGAATTGGGACATTTTGTCGAGAAGATGGAAACAACGCAAGAACGTGCAGAAAGTGAAACTCTTCATCGCGGATGCCCTTCATTTAGTTGGGGGTGCACACGGCGCGACGATCGAAGTCGCTTGTTCGAGAATGCGATACATCTCCGTGCAAAAGCAAAGAGAGGAAGAAGACGAAGAGAAAGATAAAAAATCGCCTCCGCCGATTCGCATTGTTGGTTTATCTGCTTCCGTCGCGAACGCGAAGGATTTAGCGGAATGGCTCGGTGTAAACTCCAAGAGACAGTTTAATTTCGCCCCTTCCGCGCGTCCAACGCCTTTGCGTTTGTTCGTGCGCGGGTTCGACGTCGTCAATTACGAATCTCGCGTACAGGCGATGTCGCGACCGACGTATCGAGCGATCAAGACGCACTGCGAGAACAAAGAACCGGCGATTGTTTTCGCGCCTACTAGGAAACACGCGAAGCAACGTGCGTTGGAGTTGCTCTCCTATGCTCTTAACGACAACGACGAAGGTTATTTCCGGAACGTCTCCGCGGAAGACGAAAATGTGTTGGAACAGCTCTCTGAGAAGATTGAATCCGACGCGGGCGTGAAACACGCGATGACTTTTGGCATCGCCGTCATCCACGAGGGGTTATCCAAAGTCGAAAAACAAGCGCTGTTCTTAGCATTCGAGTGCAATGCGTGTTCGTTGATGATTTGCGAAGCCGCGTCCGTGTGGACTTTACGACAAAAAGCAAAACTCGTCGTCGTTTCGGGGACGCAACTCTACGATGCCGGGGGTTCCTCCGCCGCAGATTATCCGGTCGTGGACGTGTTACAAATGACTGCTAAATGCGGTCGTCCCGGAATTGACGAACACGGCACGTGCGTGTTGATGTGTTCTCAGGCTAAAAAAGCGTACTATTCGAAGTTCCTCCACGAGTCGTTCCCGGTGGAATCGCATTTGGATCACTTCTTACACGATCACTTTAACGCGGAAATCGTTACGAGAACCATCGAAACGAAACAAGACGCCGTAGATTATTTAACCTGGACTTATTATTATCGTCGATTAACGAGAAATCCAAACTATTACAATTTAACGGGGACTTCCCATCGACACGTGTCAGACGCGTTGAGCGAGCTCGTCGAAAGCACGTTATCGGACTTGGAAGTGTCTAAGTGCGCACAAATCGAAGAAGACGACGAGACGGGCGAGAATGAAATTTCACCGTTGAATCTCGGTATGATTGCAAGTTACTATTACGCGCAATATACCACGGTTGAGTTATTCGCGGCATCGTTAACCGCGAAAACAAAGTTGAAAGGTATTTTGGAAATTGTTTCTGGCGCGTCTGAGTTTGATTCGGTTCCCATTCGTCCGGGCGAGGTGGAAATCATACGGCGCTTATTGAATCACTCGCCTATCGCGATGACGAATAGGAAAACGAACGACCCGCATGTGAAAACCTGCGCGTTGCTCCAAGCTCATTTAAGCAGAGTATCGTTACCAGGTGATCTCGCGAGAGATTTAGAATCCATCTTACCGACCGCTTTGCGTTTGCTCTTGGCCATGGTGGACGTGATATCCAGCAACGGCTGGTTATCGCCGGCGATGTGCGCCATGGAATTGTCGCAAATGTTGACGCAAGCCATGTGGGATAAAGACGCCGGCGTTTTACAGTTACCGCACGTGACGAAATCTATAGCGTTGAAAGCAAAAGATAAGGACGTAGAATCTGTGTACGAGTTGTTAGATGCGGACGACTCTGTTCGGGAGGACATCTTGAGCGACTTGTCGAAGCGTCAGCTCTCGGATGTCGCGAAAGCCGCGAACAGGTACCCAAACGTCGATTGCGAGCACAAAATCACCAACGCTTCGGAAATTTCTACGAGTTCAACCATCGACGTCGAAGTCAACGTCTCTCGCGAGTGGGAATTCGGCGATTCTGTATCGCTTTTGCCACCCGTCAATTGCAGTCGTTACCCGATCCCGCGCGAAGAAAGTTGGTGGGTCGTCATCGGCGACGAGAAAGAAAACCGTTTATGTGCGATTAAACGAGTCAACGTAGTCAAGAGTTCCAAGGTAAAATTGAGTTTCGCTTCGCCTTCCGAGGAAGGCGCGCGCGCGTACTCCTTGTACTTCATGTGCGATTCGTACCTCGGCGCAGATTTGGAGTTTGAGTTTGACGTTTCCGTCGCAAAAGGCGAAGATCCCTCGGACGAAGACGAAAGCAGTTCCGAAGATGACGCCGACGCCGACGACGAGGATACCAACGAGGACGCAGACAAAGCCAAAGATTCGTAATGTAGCGCTTCTTCTTTTTTTAGTGAGACGCACTACCGCACTACTACGAATAGATGCATTATTTTTGTAACACCCAAATTCAACAAACCCTAAATACTCCGACCTTTTTTAATTGATCACCTTGGAACAGGACGTCAAAGTCTCTCCGCGCAGACACGAAAGCGCGCGCGTGTCGTCGTCGAGCGAACGAACGAGTCGCGTCGCGCAAAGCTCTACAAAAGTCTTCTTCTTTGTCGGAAGACTCTACGAATCTAAGAAGAAGAAGAAAGATACACGCGCATTTCGCGCACACACACGCGATGGCGGTCCCTTCCTCGCTTCCCTTTTCGTCTTCTTCTTTGTCGGAAGAAGAGAACGCGCTGCGTTTGAGTGGTCGAAGAAGCGAGTCAAAAAAAGCGTCGTCGTCGTCGTTGGTGTTTGCCGCCAAAGCGACCGGTGCGTTGCTCTTAGGCTGCTCCGCTCTGTTCGCCGTGCGCGCGACGACGACGACGACGACGACGACCCAATCGGCATCGCACGATCGTTTCCCCGCGGCAAAGACGAATGTCATCGCGTCTTCTCAAAGAAGATCGTCGGCGGCGCTCGGCGTCGACGCGACCAAGAACAACAACGACGAATGGAACCGGTTACACCCCGGGTTCTGCGGGAATTGGACGGGTGAAGAAAACGAAGAAGTATCTCCGTTTGTTCGGGAAGCGATGGAGAAAGCCAAGATGCAGGTGTACAGCGAATACGAAAAGAAGAAGCGCGCGGCGGCGGCGAGCGAAAGAGCAGACGCGACGGAGGACGCCGTGTTAGGAGAGGAAGATGTGCCGTGGCAGGATTCGCCGGTACGAATTCATTCGGCCGATGTCCTCGTTATCGTCCAGATAAACAGTCAGAAAGATCACGAGGATTTCGCAAAGATTCAAAAGACGTTGCCGGACGCGAAGAGCGTCGTCGGCGTGACGCCGACGGAGTGGCCGCAGAATATCCAAGACGCCGAATGGGCAATCGAACCCATTCGGAGGTTAAACAGCGAATTCTTCCAGAAAGGATGGAAACACCCAGATCCGGTGAGAAATGGAGATAACTTGAAACATTTAATGTGGTTGGGCGTTATCGATGAACGACAGGCCGACGGATCGCTAAGCGAATCCTCATACGGCGGCTCGCATCACATCGGGTGTTTATTCGCTCACTTGCACGCCTGGCGAACGGTATTAGAGTCCAACTCGGGGAAAAAGTTTTCCTTAATCATGGAAGCGGACGGTATGAATTGGCAGATGAAACATTTGGACGCGATCGTCGCCAACGTTCCAGAGGATGCCGATTTTGTTTTGTTGACAAACTTTTACGAAGCCGCGTGCGCGCAACCAGACGAAGCAGGTTTTTGTGATAAACATGGCAACACGTATCCAATCGTAGTCGAAGAAGGGCCGAAGAAAGGCCAGCATTTGACTGGAAACTTTTATTACTGGCCGAAACAACGCTCGGGAGCTGGATTTGCGCGGTACTTGATTGGCCCGAAGTTTCAAGAGAAGATATATAAATACATGGCGCGATTTGGCGCGGATATGATTGATGCGTTTACCTTTGGTCATCTTTGTCAAGATGACTACAAAAACGCGCAAATGAGAGACGAAGGTTTCGCCATGCCGGACTTGTCCGATCCGTGGCAAAAGAGAGAGACGAGTAGAGACGAGCAGAACTACGATTTGAAGATTTTGAATTGCTACTTGACGGATATGCATCCAGATATGATTTATAATTAAGAGAAAGAGAGTGTGTGCAGCACTATTACCAACTATTCCGTTGTGTGTAAACTTACATTACCAATGGCACATTATTATCGCAATTTTTTAATAATCCATCAGAAAACGAACGCAGCACTTCGATGTGAACACAAGTGTTGCGCGACGCTTTGTGCTCTCAGACCTCTACTACTCCTACTATACACATTATGAACGCTTAAAAAAGCGCATCGCCGCGGATCTCTCGATGCAGATAACAACGGCGGCGGTACGAGATCGACTCTGGTGGTATTCTTTCTTTTCGTGTAGTTAATTTCTCTCCTCCTCGTCACGGCGGTGGGTACAAACCGCTTCTTACCATCGCCGATATCTCTGATTTCAAACGAATCATATTTCCCTTCTTTTGATGATGCGCTTTCTGCAATCATCGCTTTCTTGTTCATGAAGCACCCAATACTGACTAAACCAATCCCAATTAAGGCGAACAACGACATCAGACTCCTCCTTTGCGTCTCAAAATCCGCTCCAGCAAGCAACAAAATAGCCACAAAAGACACCGCGTTGCTCGCGTTTACCGCGGTAGCCGCCGGCCCTGAATTCAACCCAAATTGTTTGGCGTACCGAATAGAAATCAAAGGCACAGGGGCGGTCAACGCTAACGTCAAAACTGCCAATCCACTCGCGCCTATAAATTGGTACATGTTGAACGCGATAGCCGTCGCGGCAATGACTAACCCACTTCCGTATCGAATCAACAATAAGGTCACCACGTCTCCGATTTCACTTTTGCTCATCTTCGGTTCGAACAGAATCCCGAGGGACAACAACGCCAAGGGTTTTGCCGCGACCGCTAACGAACCTAAAAACTGATCTAACACGTACGGAATTGAAGCGTTCGGAATCGCTTTCAACGCAATCGAAAAATATAACGCGAGTAAACACGGCGTAAACATTTGCGTTTTGATGGCTTTGAGTACGACATCTTTCGTTTGAGTCTTCTCTTCCCCGTCGATGCCACTATTTTTACTCCTACTACTCCTACTACTCAGCGCGAACAACACGTACGCCGCGACTAATATGCTCATTTGATTAAAGAAATCAAACACGACGACTCTTCGCAAGCCAACGTCGCCAAACACGGCGAATACGAGCGGGTACGCGAACGTTCCTAAATTTACGCCCACAGTCGAACCGGCTAAATGTTTGCTTTCGATTCGGTTTCGGAAGAGAATAAACCCTAAAACCGTGCCCGTGAGACATTGCGCGACGGAATACGCGAAGAACACCGCGTATTCCACGCTGACGGTGAGCGAAGCGAACGTCTGTGAGGCAAAAAAAAAAGGATGATGACGACGGCACACAGAGGTCAGTCTTGAGACATTGGAATTCGTCGTCTTTCAGTCACACGCAACATTTAACGCCGCTCTTCTTCTGAGGTCCAAAAAACAAGAGAGCTCTT
>MDSZ01128484.1_pt1 | contig 11781 bp, 11 predicted proteins | sample 811201 | NCBI WGS metagenome assembly MDSZ01 (sample SAMN05326647, study PRJNA326480) | marine metagenome | isolation source: seawater | place: Indian Ocean: North | collected 2010 | reverse complement strand
TTGTTAAATTTTAAAAGAAAAATTAAGAACTTTACAAAAGGCTATTTTCTTCACTACAAATTAGAAGGCGACTTTAGTACTTTAAATGAAATAAAATCTAAAACCAAATTAGATAATAACATAGTAAGGTATCTGACTGTTAAATATAAAAAACTCGATTTAAAAACAGAATATTTTACAAAAAATAAAAATTAATGAAAAAAAGAAAAAATAATTTTAAAAATTCTAAATCATCTTTAAGCAAACTAAGTCTTTTCCAAAAAAATGACGGAAGATATTCTCGTAAGTGTCCATTCTCAGTTAAGGATGCTCCAGTGATAGATTACAAAAATATTAGTTTACTTCAAAAATATATTACTGAGACCAACAAAATAATTACATCTAAAATTAGTAACATTTCACAAGGAAAACAAAAGAAATTAGCAAGAGAGATTAAAAAGGCAAAAATTTTAGGAATACTTTAAAACATGCAAATAATTTTATTAGAAAATATTGCAAAGCTCGGGAAAATTGGAGATCTTGTAGAAGTTAAAAATGGATATGCAAGAAACTTTCTTTTAAGAGAAAACAAAGCATTAAGAGCAAATAAAGAAAATATTGCGCTTGTTAATAAAAATAAGTCTGAACTAAATAGAAAGAACACAGAGATTAAAAATAAATTTATTGAAAAAGCAAATAAAATTAAAAATAAAAAAGTTAAAATTCATAAAGCTGTAAAGGAAAATGGTGACCTTTACGCAATAATCAAGCCTAAAGAAATTTCTAAACTCATTTCTGATGAATTAAAAACTGAAATAACTCCATCAGAAATAATAATAAAAAAAGAAATCAACAAAATAGGCCAGTTTGAAATCATTATCAATTTACACTCGGAAGTTCAGACCAAAATTTATATTTTAGTAGACAAATTAGATAAATTAGAAAATAAATAGTTTTTCCACAGGTTGAAAAAAAGGTGTGTAACTTAAAAGTTACAATCTTAAATTTTTTATATAGGATAAATATATGGAAAAACAAAATATTCAACCGAACTACTCTAATCAAGAAGATGTGCCATCTAATATTGAAGCTGAACAACATTTGCTTGGATCTGTAATGGTAAATAATGAAATAATAGATGAAATAGCTAGTATTATTAATAACGAAAAATTTTATGACCCAATACATAAAAAAATTTATGAAGTAATTGAAAATTTAAATAGCAAAGGTATGGTTGCAAATCCAATTACTTTAAAAAACTTCTTCGAAAAAAATAAAGGTTTGGAAGAAGTGGGTGGAGTTGAATATTTAGTAAAACTTACTAGATTTTCCTCATCTACTAAGCAAGCTATTGATTACTCTAAAATTGTTCACGAAAATTTTGTAAAAAGAGAACTTTTAAAAATATCAACAGAAATTAAAGATGAAACCTTAGATAATGATGAAGAAAAATCTACAGAACTCATAATTGAAAATGCTGAGAAATTACTTTTTGATTTAGCTGAAAGAGGGACGTTTTCGCAATCATTCATGAAGTTTAATCTTGCGTTAGATCAATCAATAAATATGGCTGAACAAGCTATGAAGAGCGATCAAGGTATTGTTGGTGTGCCTACTGGGTTAACTGATCTAGACGAAAAACTTGGTGGCTTACATAAATCAGACCTTGTAATTATTGCGGGAAGACCATCAATGGGTAAAACGGCTTTGGCAACAAATATTGCTTATCATGCAGCAAAAAATATCCAAGCTAAAGGATTAAAATCTTCAGTTGCTTTTTTTTCTTTAGAAATGTCTTCAGAACAATTATCAACTAGAATTCTTTCTGAACAATCACGAATAAAATCTAATGATATTAGAAGAGGTAAAGCGACAGAGGAGGAACTAGGAAGATATATTGAAACCTCTAGAGATATATATGATTTACCACTTTATATCGATGAAACCCCTGCAATAACAATTTCGACTTTAAGTAATAGGGCTAGAAGAATCAAAAGATTATTTGGTTTAAATTTAATTGTTGTAGATTACATTCAGCTAATGAGAACTAATAGTAAAAAAAATGATAATAGAGTCCAAGAAGTTTCTGAAATAACCCAAGGCTTGAAGGCATTAGCTAAAGAATTGAGTGTGCCAGTTTTAGCTTTGTCTCAACTATCAAGAGCAGTCGAGCAGAGAGAAGAAAAAAAACCTCAACTTTCAGATTTACGAGAGTCTGGCTCAATAGAGCAAGATGCTGATGTAGTCTTGTTTGTTTATCGTGAAGAATATTATGAAGAAAAAAAACAACCAAAATTAGGATCAATTGAGCATGCAGAATGGCAATCAAAAATGAATGATATTGCTGGATTAGCTGAAATTTTAATTGGTAAGCAAAGGCACGGACCCACAGGAAATATACAAGTTGAATTTGAAGGAATGTACACAAGATTTAAAGACTTGTCACAATAATAAGCAATATATTTGTCTTTTAATATTAGGTATATAGAATATACAGTATAATTTACTAATGCTTATTAGAATTTATAATAAATTAATTACTGACTTTTCTAAAATCACATTATTCTTATTGTCGCTAGTATTTATAACATCAATTTTTTATTCGAAAAATTTTAATTTAGATGCCTCTTCTGATGCATTATTATTAGAGGGCGATCAGGATCTTAAATACTTGAGAGAAATTAATGAAAGGTATGGCTCCAAAGATTTTCTTTTTTTAACATACACTCCTATAACTGATTTCACTGATGAAGATACAATTATTAATCTACAACTATTAAAATCAAAAATAGAAAAATTATCATGGGTTGATAGTGTCATAACTATTGTAGATGTTCCGCTACTGAAAAGTACAGATGAAGCTTTAATGGAAAGGCTAAAAAATTATAAAACTTTATCTTATCCTGAAGTTGACAAGGAGAGAGGTTTTGAAGAAATAATTAACAGCCCAATATACAAAAACTATGTAATAAGCAATGATGGAAAAACTTCTGGTATAGTAGTTTATCTCAAAATAGATCAAAGACTCAAAGAATTTATAAAGTTAAAAGAGAAATATCAGATTCAATCAAAAGAAAAAAATCTTACTCAATTAGATAAAGATAAATATTTAGATTTTGTGGTTGAGTATGAAAATTATAAAAATTTATATAACAAAAGAAATCATCAAAATATAAATGAAATAAGAGAAGTTATCAGTAAATATGGAGAAAATGCTAAAATCCATTTGGGTGGGATACCGATGATTGCTGACGACATGATGACGTTTATTAAAAAAGATATAATAGTTTTTGGTTTTGGGGTTTTTGTTTTTATAATTTTTACATTATGGATGATATTTAAAAATGTTAAATGGGTTATGATCCCTTTAATCGGTTGTACAAGTTCGGTTATAATAATGATTGGTCTTCTTGGATATCTCGGCTGGAAAGTCACAGTAATATCCTCAAACTTTATTGCGTTAATGCTGATATTAAATATGGCAATGAACATTCATATGACTGTTAGATATTTACAAATTAGAAAAGATTTTTCTAATTTGACAAAAAAAGAGTCTATAATAGAAACAACAAGAAAAATGTTCTTGCCAATATTGTATACTGTACTGACTACAATTTGTGCTTTTTTGTCTTTAATATTCAGCGGTATAAAACCAATAATTGATTTTGGCTGGATGATGACCTTGGGCTTGATAGTTTCTATTGCTGTAACATTTTTTTTATTGCCGTCACTTTTAAGCTTATTAAAAGAGGATGAGCTTAATATAAATGAAATAAAAAAATCAAGAATTACAAGTTTTTTAAGTAAAGTTTCACAAGGAAATTCTTTTATAATATTTGGATTAACTATTTTTATTATAGCTATTAGTGTTAAAGGTATTGCAAAACTAGAGGTCGAAAATAGCTTTATAAACTATTTTGACAGAGACACTGAAATATATAAGGGAATGAAAACTATTGATGATAAGTTAGGTGGCACAACCCCCTTAGATGTAATAGTCAAATTCCCAAATCAAGAAAAGAAAAAGGAAGAGGATGAATTTTCAGAATGGGAAGAGGATGAAGGAGATGATAATAAGTCCAAATATTGGTTTACAAGAGATAAAATTGATCGAATTCTAAAAGTACATGATTACTTAGACTCATTACCTGAAATTGGAAAAGTATTATCTTTTGGTTCAATTATTAGAGTTGCTGAAGATTTAAATGGAAAAGAACTACAAAGTTTAGAAATCGCTGTTCTCTACAGTAAGATTCCACCTGAGATTAAAAAGGAGATAATTACTCCATATATCTCCGTCGAGAATGATGAAGCTAGAATAAGTGTGAGAATAAAAGATTCTTTAAAAGATTTAAGAAGAAATGATTTAATTTTAAAAATTAATAACGAGATAATTTCTGAATTAGGAATTTCTAAAGAAGAGTTTAAATTAACAGGGGTATTAATTCTTTTCAATAATCTTTTGCAAAGCTTATTTAAATCACAAATATTAACTTTAGGTATAGTTATGCTTGGTATTTCTTTTATGTTTTTTGTTTTATTTAGAAATGTGCTAATTTCACTAATTGGGGTGGTTCCAAACTTTATAGCTGCCTTTTTTATTCTTGGAATAATAGGTCTTAATAAAATCCCACTTGACATGATGACTATAACGATTGCTGCTATTACAATTGGTATAGCTGTTGATAATAGTATTCATTATATTTATAGATTCAAAGAAGAGCTTAAAATTTTGAAAGATTATAATTTGACGGTAGAAAAATGTCACTCAACTGTTGGGGTAGCAATACTGAATACATCGATAACTATAGTATTCGGATTCTCAATTTTAGTTTTATCAAACTTTATTCCCACTATTTATTTTGGAGTTTTCACAGGTATAGCCATGCTACTCGCTATGATTTCAGTATTAACACTTTTACCAAAACTTATTTTAATATTTAAACCTTTTGGAACAAATTAAATTTATTTAATGAATATAAACTTTTTAGAAGACGTTATGGATAATTTATATTTATTTGATGGTTTATTTTGTTTAGTGATGATCTACTCAATCGTGCAGTGTGCAACCAAAGGGTTTTCTTTAAGTTTAATTTCTTTTATGAAATGGATTGCGGCTTTAGTTCTAACAATATACTTGTTACCAAAGTTTCAACCTTGGGTTTCAGAGTACATCGATTCTCCCTTTTTAAATAGTATAGGTTTGGGAATAATGATTTACGTAATTAGTCTATTTTTAATGGTTATGGTTGGAAAAATTTTTAGTAATTCTATGAAATGGACTGGATTTGGACCCATAGATAAAACTTTCGGTTTATTTTTTGGTTTCTTTAAAGGTTATATTATTTCAATATGCTTGTTCACAATTATTAACTGGTTTTATCCTTTTAAGAATTGGAATATAGATGTAGAAAAAGCTTATTCATTTAAAATTGTAGAAAGTGGTAGTAAGATATTGATAGATGAATTTCCCAAATATGATGATATAGAAAACACGAAGGACAAAATTGATAAAATTTAAATCTGATAAGCTTAGGGAAGAATGTGGGGTATTTGGTGTATCTAACACAGAAGATGCGGCCACATTAGTGGCTTTAGGTCTTCATGCCTTACAACACAGAGGCCAAGAAGGTTGCGGAATAGTATCATTTGATGGAAAAAATTATCATTCAGAAAAAAGACATGGACTAGTAGGTGATCATTTTACAAGTAGCGAGGTTTTAAAAAAGTTACCCGGCAATTCTGCTATTGGTCATAATAGGTATTCCACCACTGGTGATAATTCATTAAGAAATATTCAACCATTTTTTGCAGATTTACAATATGGAGGTTTGAGTATTGCACATAATGGCAATTTAACTAACGCAATTTCTTTAAGAAATAACTTAGTTAAAAATGGATCAATATTTCGTACCACAAGCGATACGGAAACAATAGTGCAATTAATTGCTAAGTCCAAAAGAGAGAAAATTGTAGATAAAATTATTGAAACTCTGTTTAAAATTCAAGGTGGATATGCCTTAGTAATTTTAACTAATAAGAAGTTAATAGGTGTTAGAGATCCTATGGGAATTAGACCACTTGTTATTGGTAAGTTAAATAGCTCTTATATTTTAGCGTCTGAAACATGTGCTCTAGATATTATTGATGCTAAATTTATTAGAGAAGTTGAAAATGGTGAAGTGATTGTAATAGAAAATAATGAATTGAAAAGTTATAAGCCATTCACTAAAGTAAAATCTAGACCATGTGTTTTTGAATATATTTATTTTGCTAGACCAGATAGTATTTTAAATGATGAATGCGCTTACGAATACAGAAAAAGACTTGGTATTGAACTTGCTAAAGAGTCAGTTTCAAATGCTGATTTAGTTGTACCTGTGCCTGACTCTGGAGTGCCCGCGGCTATTGGTTATTCTCAATTTTCAAAAATACCTTTTGAATTGGGACTTATAAGAAACCACTATGTTGGTAGAACTTTTATTGAACCAACTCAAAATATTAGAAGCTTGGGAGTAAAATTGAAATTGAGTTCAACTAAAAGTATTTTAAAAAATAAGTCAGTAATATTAATAGATGACTCTTTGGTTAGAGGAACAACATGTAATAAAATTGTAAAAATGTTATACAAAGCGGGTGTCAGAAAGGTTCATGTTAAGATTGCTTGTCCAGAAATTAGGTTTCCTGATTTTTATGGTGTCGATATGCCAACAAAAAAAGAACTGCTTTCAGGCAATAAAAATGTTGATGAGATAAAAAAATATATTGGGTCAGATAGTTTAAATTTTTTATCTATTGAAGGATTGTACAACGCTTTAGTTAAAGAAAAAAGAAACAATAACTACCCTCAATTCAGTGATCATTATTTTACTGGAGAATACCCAATTAAACCCCTGGATAATTTAGGAGATGAGAAAATTACTCAATTGTCTTTGTTAAGCAGTAAATCAATATCTTAATAAATTTTTAATAATTTATTCTTCTCTCCTACTGCAAAAAAACTTTTGTCAATTATTAATATATCGCTTTCTAAACTTGGAAATTTTTTTAAAGAGGTAATTTTAAACTCATTATTTATATCTACCTCAATTAAATATGAATTATCTGAGATAATCAAAGCTTTGTTATTTGTTATCATTATTTTTTTTATATTCTTAATTTTTTTAAAATTTTTACCGGTAGAATCTGAAATCATTGATATTAAATTTTTTGAAAATAATATTTCTCCATCATAAAAGTCAATTACTGTAAACAAGTTATCCTTTGTGACTGTAACTATAATATTACCGGATACAGCTGGGGTAATTAAGGTTTGAATATTTAAATCCCAAAGTCTATTACCTGTTTTTTTATAAATCCCTAATGTATTGTCAGTTGTCACTATAATGTTATCCCTTAAGACGGCAATTGGACTTGAATTAAAAATTAATTCATCATCAGAATTAAAGTTTAACACCCAGTTAATGATTTTATTTTTTATTAATCGCAATGAATATAAATTCCCTGATGTATTTAGATACAAAATATTACCGCTATCATCTAATGCAATATTACTTTTAAAACTTGTGACTGCTTGAGCAGGTTGAGTGTATAATTCATCAATTTTATTTCCTGTGCTAGCCTCAATGATAATGATTTTGTTATCCTCGTGTGCTAAAAATATAAATCCGTTTTGGTGTTTTATATTAGATCTAAACGGCACAAGATAATTCTTTGCCCAGTTCAACTTATTTTCTTCGATATTAATTGAATAGACATAGCCCAGATTGTCTGCAGCAATTATTTGATTTTTAACAACTATTAAATTTATATCTTTTTTTGTTCTTTTAAATTTTTTTTTATAGAAATTATATTTGTATATGATCTCATTTAGGTCGACTGAGTAAACAATGATATTACCCTTAATGTCAGATAAAATTATATTATCGTTAGAAAATAATATATTTTTGTTGATCTGATATTTAGATAATTTTTTTGTTTTCAAATAATTGCCTTGATTGAGAAATTCTTGATGGCCAACGTAGTTAAATTTATTTTGAAATTGTTCTTCCCAATTTATATAGCTAATTTTTTTATCAAAACGTAATTTATTTTTATATTCAAATTTTTTTTCATTTAAAATAGCTTGTTCTTTTTCAAAAACTGGTTCTAAATTCTGATTATTGTTTTTTTTTGATATTTTTTCTGTTCCTGTCCAAATACCAGACTTATTATCAAAAGAGCAGCCAACAAGAATAAAATAAAAAAATAAAGTTAAAATAATTTTCATTAATATTTAGTTAATCTTAAATTCTTTTGCTTTATCAAGTTCATTTTTTGAAAGATAAAATTTGTACATATAGTCTTGAGCTATTTGTTTCCAAATTGAGTTAGACTGTATAATTGGGTTTAGATTTGTCAGCAAAATACTTTCATCTACTTTATTGCCTAAAAAATAAATTTTCTTAATGATAAACAAATTTTTCATTTCTACGTCTAAATTTCTCATGCTTATTATAAGATCGAAATATTCAATAACTTCATTTTCATCTTCAATAAGATCGTAATCTATTATCAAATTTAAAGCTGAAGGAGAATAAAACGTATTTTTTTTTTTTATAATTAAAATTAATTTATCTTTTGACGATTTGGTATTGTTATTAGCTAATTGAATTTTTGCAAGATTGAATTCCTCAGAAATTTTTATATTGTTTTTTTTTTGTAGTTCTGAATAAATAACAAATATAAAAATACTCAAAATTATTAAAGTAAAAAAGGATACAATCTTTTTTTTATTATTTTTGAATAAATTAGACATATTAAGTTGAGTATTTATTTGATCGTTCATTTAATAACTATTTATATTTTTTGGAAAGATTCCTTTTTGTACTTCTTTTTTAAAATTTTTTACAGCACTTTTAATAATCTGATCTAAATTTGCATACTTTTTTACAAATCTTGGATAAAATCCACTTAATCCCAAAATATCGTCTGTAACCAGAACTTGTCCATCGCAATATTGCGATGATCCTATTCCTATTGTTGGGATTTTTATTTCTTGAGTAATTTTTCTAGATGATTTTTTATTAATGCATTCTAATACAATTGAAAAGGCTCCCGCTTTTTCAATTTTTTTTGCAAGATTAAGTAATTTCTTTAACTCTTTTGAGTTTTCTCCCTCTACTTTAAATTTTTTTTTAAATTGAGGTGTGAACCCTATATGGCCCATTACAGGTATATTAGATTTTACAATAGCATTTACTATATTAATATTTTTTACTGTATTTTCAATTTTGATTGCATCGCAACCAGTTTTTTTTAAAATTAACTTTGCGTTTTTTTTTGCTGATGCTTTGGTCAAATAACTATTTTTAGGCATATCTACAACTAATAATGATTTTTTTACTCCAGCTTTTACTGATTGTGCATGTCTTATCATTATTTCAACATCAATTTGGTGGGTGTTTTTCATTCCATACAGAACATTTGCAAGAGAGTCCCCGACTAATATTATATCGCAATAACCATCTAAAATTTTACTAAAATTTTTTGAGTAAGCCGTTAAGCAAATTAATTTTGATTTATTCTTTTTTTTAATAATTTTGTCTATTTTAAAATTTTTCATTCTAATTCTATTGTGCTAGGTGGTTTTGAAGTTACGTCATAAACTACCCTATTAATACCATAAACTCTATTAATTATTTTATTGGAAATATCATTTAAAAATTCATTAGAAAAATTAAAGTTAGCAGCAGTCATGCCGTCCTCAGAAGTTACAGCTCTAATTAAACATATATACTCAAATGTACGAGTATCGCCCATAACACCCACAGTTTTGATAGGTAATAAGGCAGCATAAGCTTGCCATATATGATCGTAAATATTTCTTTCTATTAAGGCTTTAATAAAAATATCGTCAGCCTCTTGAAGGATTTTTATTTTATCTTCAGAAATTTTTCCTATGATTCTTATGGCTAAACCAGGTCCAGGAAAAGGATGTTTGTTCAATATTTTTTTAGTTAAACCTATTGATTTTCCTAATTTCCTTACCTCATCTTTAAAAAAATCTCGAAGTGGCTCAACTAATTTAAGTTTCATCTTTTTGGGCAATCCTCCAACATTGTGATGGGATTTAATTTTTGATGTGTTGCTTCCAGTAGCCGACATGCTCTCTATTACATCTGGGTATAACGTTCCTTGGGCTAAATATCTAATATTCTTAATTTTTTTTGCCTCCTTATCGAACACTTCAATGAACGACTTTCCTATTATTTTTCTTTTTTTTTCTGGATCAGATATATTTTTCAATCTTTTATAAAATAGTTTTTTAGCATTAATAACCTTTACATTAAGTTTATATTTTTTTTTAAAAATGTGGTAGACTCTTTAAATTCTCCCTTTCGTAGCAGACCAGTGTCCACCATCAAACAAATAAGATTTTTTTTTATAGCTTTGTTAATTAACAATGCAACTACACTACTATCTACACCTCCTGATAAAGCACAAATTACTTTTCCGTCTTTTAATTTTAACCGTAAATTCTTGATTATTCTATTTTTTTCAGAAGGTACTTTCCAGTTTTTTTTTAACTTACAAATTTTTGTTGCAAAATTTTTTAAAATCTCTTTTCCCCTTGATGTGTGTGTAACCTCAGGATGGAATTGTATCCCATAAATTTTTTTTGTTTTATGTTCTATTGAAGTGAATTTAACACTTTTGGTAGAAGCTATTACTTTAAAATATTTTGGGATTTTAACTACGCCGTCTTGATGACTCATCCATACATGACTTTTATTATTGATGTAAAAATTATTAGTTAAAATTGAATTTGATTTTTTTATAAGGATCGCTTTACCAAATTCTCTTTTCTTAATATTTGATTTTATCTTTCCACCAAATAGCTTTGCTATTAATTGTAACCCATAACAAATTCCTAATATTGGGATATTGAGGCTAAATATTTTTTTTGAAATTTTTGGAAAACCTTTATTTGTGACTGTTGAAGGCCCACCCGATAATATAATTCCTTTGATATTTTTAAAATTTTTTAAGTTATTAAATTTTTTAACATTGATTATCTCACAGTAAATGTGCAGCTCACGTATTCTTCTTGCAATTAATTTGGTAACTTGGGAACCAAAATCAATAATTAAAATTTTTTTTTTGTTTTCAATTAAATTAGTTTTTAACATTAATTTATTTTTTTAAAATATCATCTAATTTTTTTTGAAGGCTAGATAATTTAGGGCAAAGCTTTTTACAGACTTTTTCAAAATCGCTTATTAGCTTTTTTGTTTCTGAATAATTCGACTTTCTTATTTTTAAATAAGCAAGTTCTAAAATAGCTTCTTCATTTTTTGGATTTAATAGAAGCACTGTTTTCAAATTTGATTCTTCTTGATCATCATTTTTTTTTATTTTATAGATTTTAGCAAGGTATAAATATGATTCTTCATTTTTTGGATTAAAGACAATGTCTTGTTCAAATTTAAATCTAGCTCTATCAAATTTTTTTTCCAAAAATAATAATTTCCCTTTATTAAAATAGTTTATTTCTGCAATTGCAAAATTATTTACATTTATTGAATTTAATAAAAATAACAAAATAAAAATAATTTTTTTCATAGTTTGTAGTTTAAGTCGCTACCTAAAATTTCAACACTATGTACCATACTCTCATAAAATCCTGCTTTTGTAATTTTAATAAATTTAGCTTTTTTGTTAACTTCTTTTAGTTTTTTCACACCAATATAGCCCATTGAAGATCTCAAGCCTCCTTGGAGTTGATAAATTATTTCAGAGACATATCCTTTATATCTTACT
>MDSZ01032545.1_pt1 | contig 11781 bp, 13 predicted proteins | sample 811201 | NCBI WGS metagenome assembly MDSZ01 (sample SAMN05326647, study PRJNA326480) | marine metagenome | isolation source: seawater | place: Indian Ocean: North | collected 2010 | reverse complement strand
TTTAATATGTTTGTAATCATTGATATTTATCAACTGAGCATTTAAATGTTTTGATATATTTAAGGAATTCCAATAGGACTCTTTTTGAAATATTTCATCTGTATAGATTAAAATAACAGGTTTCTTATAATACAATGCATAAGTAATCGCTGTTGAATTTCTTGTGATAACAAACTCAGAATTTTCAATTAACTGCTTTGTTTTATTTGATATTACGGTTCTATGACCAAATAAATAAGATTTATTAGGTATATTAGTTTTTGGGTGTGGTGCAATTACTACACTGGATTTTGTATTTTTTTCTAAAAAATTAAAAAAGTTTCTTAAAGAAGGATAAGTATGATTAATTGTTTCAGTATGCTTCTGATTTAGAAGGGCTGAGTCAGATAAAAATCGTGGACCTGGTGCATCTAGATAAACTGCATATTTTTTTTTAAACTTTTTCTTATTTGTTCTTACAAAAACTTTCGAGTAGTCCCAGGAATTTCCTTTAACTACTGTGATGTTATTTTTAATCAGTTTATTTGAAATTTTTTCAAGTGGTTTTTTTCCAGCTATAAAACAATATTTTTCATTTGTTTGAAAATATTCCACCAAAAGGAATAAGAGTTTACCTTTAATTTTTTGAGAAGTTTCTCTCCATCTTGTAAAAAAAATAGAAATTTTTTTTATTAAAGAAATATTTCTAGTTCGCACTGAATTTTCAAATGTTGAAACACCAGGATTAAAAAAATTCATAGTGTTAAAATTCTTATTAAGATAATTATTTACAAAATAACCTTTAAAAGAATCATTTTTAATAAAATTTAAAATTAGCATTTTCTTTTGTTTATTTTTAATTTTTCCTAAAATGTGAAATAATTTTTTAATCGAGTTTATATTTTGAATAATTTTATTTTTTCTTTTTTCTTTTTTATATGCTTTTTTGAAATCAGGATAAAAAATATCTATTAATTCAAATATATAAACTTCATTTTTAGCTTTAAGGTCTTTAATCTCAAATCTTTCATAGTCGAAATTTCTAAACTTAAAAGGGTATAAAATTATTATTAAACTTTTCATTTTTAAAAATTTTTTATTATCAATTTGCCCTTCTTTTTAAAAAATATTTGAAATTGATAATCTAGCTTGGTTTTATAAAACCTCTTGGTTTACCCTTCATTTTTTTATTTAGGTATAATTTTAGTTTATTTAAAAAAAATTTTTTACTTACTTCATTTAAAACATTTTTAGTTTTCCACATTTTACTTTCTGGCCAATTACCTGCAAAATGTAAAAAAAAATTATTTAATAGAGAAGTTTCGATACAGTCTTTTATGACCTTGCTTCTATTATAATCCTTTTTGTATAAAAAAGGATAATTCCATGCCATTTCATAATTCCAAGAAGCTTGAAACCTATAATCTAACCAATAATCTAATTTTTCATTCTGCACGTGAAAGTTAAAATGTGTCTGGTCTCCGTTGTTTGTAATGCTAGTTACATTTTTATCATATTTGTAAAACCATTTTTCCATTTTTTTTGAAAATCTTTTCAAATTAAACAAAAAAAGACCTGCACAACATTCATCTTTTTGTGGTTTTAAGTCATGATATTTATACAAATCATTAAGAGATATGAATAAGGCTGAGTCTAAAGGGTACTTTTTTGAATAATATATATTTCTATATAAAGCAATATATTTACGAACTTTAATATAATCATAAGGCAAATTTTTTCTCATTGAAACAACCCCAATTTTATTTTTTTTCCAATAATCAAATATATTTGGAGCCATGGGATTAATCATAATATCTGTATCTATATAGCAAATATTATTTACTATATTTTTTAACTCAGATTTTAGATAAGACCCGATTAGTAATTTTTGCCAAGTTGGCTTTTTCCAAAAAAAATTTTTTTTTTCAATTAAATGATCAGTTATTAAAATTAACCCAAGTGAATTTTTCTTACAATATTTGATCCAATTATTTTTAGAATAAATTTCCCAATTTTTTAAATATTTTTTTCCTATTGCAATTGTGACTAAAAAATTTTTTTTTTTTTTTGAATAAAGTAAAATTTTATGTTTTTTTCTCATAATGTTTAAACCAATCAATAAATTTTCTTATACCTTTTTTATAATTAGTTTTTGGTGAATAATTAAGATGTTTTTTTGCTAAAGATATATCTGCATACGTTTTAAGAACATCTCCTTTTTGTATCGGTAAATATTTTTTCTTAGCCTTTTTGTTTAAGATTTTTTCGATTGTAATAATAAAATCTGAAAGTTTTATACTTTTGCCATAAGCTAAGTTGAAAATTCTAGCTGGTATTTTTGATTTATTTGAAAAAACATACTTTTTATTAAAGCATGATTTAATAGTACCATCAACAATATCATCTATAAAAGTAAAATCTCTACTATGCTTTCCATAATTAAAAATTGATATTTCTTCATTATTATAAATTTTTTTTAAAAATTTAAATAAGAACATATCGGGTCTTCCCCATGGTCCATATACAGTAAAAAATCTTAATCCTGTTGTTTTAATTTTATATAAAGAACTATATGTATAAGCCATCATCTCATTTGAAAGTTTAGTGGCAGCATATAATTGAATAGGTTGAAATTTACAATTTTTTTCTGATATTGGAAACTTGTTCGTTTCACCATAAATCGAACTTGAACTAGCATAAATTAAATGTTTGATGCTATATTTTTTTGATAATTCTAATATATTGAAAAATCCAAGTATATTAGACTCTATGTATGTATTGGGTTTTAAAAGTGAATATCTTACTCCAGCTTGGGCAGCCATGTTTATAACAATATCAAATTTATATTTTAGAAAAATTTTATCTAGTGATTTAATTTTATTAATATTTAACTTATAAAATTTAAATTTTTTTCCTAGTTTTTTTTTTACTGCCTTTAATCTATATTTCTTTAATTTTGGAGAATAATAATTATTCAGACAGTCTACACCCACTAACAGATCACACTTATTTATTAACTTTAAAGCTAAGTTTGATCCAATGAAACCTGCAACACCTGTAATTAAAATTTTCATACTTATATTTTAGTGTAACCACCATCAACAATTAAATTATGACCATTAATATATGATGATAATTCAGATGCCAAAAAAATCACAGGGCCAACAATATCTTTTTCTGTTGCCATTCTTCCCAATAAACATTTTGAAACATATTTTTTTTTAAATATTTTAGATTGACCTCTCTCAATTCCTCCGGGAGAGATACAATTAACTCTTATGTGTGGAGAAAGTGCACTAGATAGCCAAATAGTTAGTTGATTTAACCCTCCTTTTGAAGAGGTATAGGCTGCAGAGTTTCCCATTTTTGTATTTTTATATAAATTAAAGTTTGGAGCGATTAAAGAATAAATAGAAGAAATATTTATTATACTTGGACTTTTAGATTTTTTCATAAAATGCACTAATTTCTTAGTTAAATAAAATGGTGCAACAAGATTTACGTCAAGGGTATTTTTAAAAATTTCGTAAGTTTGTGTTTCTAATTTACCAATATAATTTTTTTTATTTTTTGTGGTAAAAGCTGCATTATTAATAATGCAATCCAATTTAATTTTTTTTTTTTTCAATTTCTTTATTAGTAAATCAATTTGTTTTTTTTTGCTCAAATCTACATTAAATAATGAAACGTTTTTTGAGGTAAATTTTAGTTTTTTTGATTTATCTATTTTATCCAAGATTAATAAATTTGCATTTAAATTTAAAAATTCTTCTGCAATTTTTAAACCTAAAGGACTTAATCCTCCTGTAATTAGTACAGTTTTGCCTTTAAAATTTATATTTAATATTTTTTTCATATAAAAATTTTGCAATTTCATAGTCTTCATGGGTATCAATATCAAGAGATCTGTTTATTGGAATTTTGACAGCACCCACCTTACCTTGAAATAAGTTTTCCGATTTTGTCACAAAGTTACACTTAGATATATAGCAAACTGTACAAACATCAAATAATTTAGGAGCATCTTGTCTATTATGAATATAATGTTTAGACTTATTTGCTATTTTAAAATAATTACCAACCTTTTTAACCATATTAAAATATGGATTACGATGAGAGTCTTTAATAGTGATTACCGTATCATATGTACCTTCTTCAAATAAATTAATACATCTTATTATATCTTCTTTAACTCTCAAAGGCGAAGTACAAGGTAGTGAAATTAAAGCATCAAATTTAATATTCTTATTTTTATAGTAATTGATTGCATGTTTCCAAACATCAATTTCTTTACTTTTATCTGTAGAAATTTTTTTTGGTCTTATAAATGGAACTTCAGCGCCATATTTTTTCGCTACTTTTGAAATTTCTAAACTATCTGTTGAAACTATTACTTTCTCGATTTTTTTTATAGACCTTGCAATCTTTATTGAATGACCAACTAAATGAACATTATTAATTTTTTTTAAATTTTTATTCTTTAAACCTTTTGAACCACCTCTGGCACATATCAAAGCATAATATTTCATAATTTTTTTATTATCTGATCTAAGTTTTTTTTAAATATCGTGTTATTATAGTTGTATACATATTCTGGAACACTTTTATTATCACTATATTTACCAATAACATTTTTAAAGACACGCTTCATTTCTTTGTATTCCAAACTGTCGGTCCAAAAAGATCCTTTTTTTTTCTTGTTATAAGGCCATCCAAAATAAGCGCTATGTTTTTTAAAACTTGAAATTCTAGAAGAAAAAAAACCAACTCTTAAGTTTCTTGCTTTAGCCTCATACAACATAGTTGAATCTATTCCAAATATAGCTTTTGATTTTGATAAAAGTTTATAAGAGTTTAAAGGTGAATTTCTTTTTAAGTACTTCCAATTTGATTCGTTTAAAATTTTAGAATAAAAATTTTTTTCATAATCAAAATTTTTTTTTAAAACTCCCACAATATTTAACAGGTAATTATTCTCTTTACATAATTCAAATAAGTTCTTAATCACAATTTTATCTGTATTATAAAATTGATTGTAATGAAGATTTCTAAAATTTTTTTTTAAGAAGTTGTGTTTGTTAATAAACTTAATAAATTCAGAATATTCAAAGATAAAATTTTTTTTTTTATTCACACTCATGTACCTATATTGTGAAATGAAAATAATATTTTTATTTTTTTTTTCATTTTTATTTAACTTGATAAGATTATTTCTTAATGAACCTATGGGTATATACTTGCAATTTAAATACTTTTTATAAACTTTCCCAACAAATTTATTAAAACAAAAAATATAATCCAGTGTGTATTGGTTTTTTTTTTCGTATTTTAAAAAAGAAAAAAGATCTGGAAATGAATCTCTGCGATAAGCATTTTGAATAGCAATTTTTTTTATTCCTTTTAAATCAATTTTTAAAAATTCTAGATCATTATCAGTCATTGTTAAAACAACTTTACAATTGGTTCTTTTGATAAATTCTTTTTTGTAATTAATTTTTAAATCTTTAATCCCTTTTTTGATAATGGTATACAAAAGTATAGGAATACAGTACGCTTCATTTCTTGTATATAAAATTTGATAAGAGTATTTTGTTAGATACTTTTTGAAAAATTCAAGATTATTATTATCATAAATTAAAATTTTTTTTTTTGGTGGAAAAAAAAAGCTATATTTAAAATTTAAAAAACAATTCTTAAGTAAGTAAAAAATTTTAATCATTTATGTGATAAAATAATACTTTACTTTTATTTTGCTCGTAATGCTTAGGGTAATATAATTTATAAAAAGTAATTATTTTTTTGTAAATATCATTATTAAATATTTTAAATCCGATATAGAAGTCGTTTATTTCATTAGACATATTTTTTTTGAATTCTAAAAGAGGATCATCATATTTATTTGTAAGACCTCCACCTAAGTTACATAGTTTAAATTTTTTTTCTTTTGCTTCAATATATGCATTAAATAATAGGTAATTATTTATACCAGGAAATTCATTTTTTTTAGATATAGCAGTCAAATGATAGTGAAGATAATTTTCGTTTCCAAAAAAAAGTGATGAGCCTAGAGTATTTTGTTTTTCATTATTTACACTAACAATAAATCCATAGTTAGAAATAAAATTATATAATTTTAAAAAATAATCTTCATTAAAATAATAAAATTTTTTTTGCTTTTATTTTGTGCAAATGATTAAAATACAATTTTTTAAAATTTTCAAATTCTTCTTTTTCTGTTGAAATTTTAATAGTTAATTTATTTTTGAATGCCTTTCTAATTTTATTTCTTACGCTAGGTTTGAATGATTGTAAATTTTCCTTTATATAGCTTATTTTTGTATAGCAATTTTGTCTCTCCAGAATTATTTTATCTAAATTCTTAAAATATTTAATATTACCAATTAATGGATGAAATCTTACAAATTGGCAAACAATATTGTTTTTTGTTGCCCATTTAAAAAAAAGATCTTGAGCTTTTTTTAAAAATTTTTCATCATCAGTGTTGGATAAAGGACCACCATATCCATACGGAGTTTCTAAATCAAAATATAGTTGGTCAGAAAAAATTTTATCACAATTTTTGATTTTTTTTTTTATGAAGCAATTTAACCAAATATTTTTCTCATCTTTGACAAAAAACATTAAACCATCTTCTGATTTGTGATCTTTTATATTTAAATCAATATATTCTGGAAAAAAATACACATCTCTCATTTTTTTCTCTAAACTATTTATTATTTCTAACCAAATTTTACAATCAGTTTGATGCTTAGTGTAATAAATTTTATATTCCATTTTATTTATAAAATTTTTTAATTTTATTGCACATAAATAGTAAATTGCTTTTTGAAAATATATCATCTATTGGTAAAATTATTAATTCTTCGTATAGTGAGTGTGATAACTTTCTACCGCTTAAAACTTTGGGTCTTTTCCAATACTCAGATAGAAAAATATTGTGAATTTTCAAATATCTAATTAATCTTTTTTTTTCATTTGTTAAAAAAATAAATGAGTTTAAATCATTTTTTTCTAATAAATCTAAATTTATTGTTTTTAACAAATTAAATTTTAAAAAATTAATTAAACTTTTTCTTCTTTTTTTTCTTGAAAAAATTTTACATTAGGAAAATAATTGATAAAAATATCATTAACGCCAAATCTAGTTAAATTTTTATCAAAAAAGTTTTCTAATCTATCAAATTTATTTAAATAAACATTTTCAATAATTTTAGATTTCAAATAATTTTTTCCAGCATAAGATATTTTTAAATTTGATGCTGCAAGACAATTTAAATAAAGGCTTAGTAATTCTTTATTTTGTATTTTGAAATTTTTATTTCTAACTGAGCTATAGCCACAAATGAGTGAGGGATAAAATTTTCTAAATGAGCCAAAATGATAATAATTTTTTTTTTTTATAAATAGTTTTTTTTTATAGTTTTTCAATACATGTGTTGTATCTTCAATCACTATATTCTTCATCAATATTTGTTTATGAATTTTATTTTTCTTACCAAAAAAATTAATAAAAAGAACTATTGAGTCTCTGATATTTGGAATTTTTATATTTAAATTATTATCAACATCGTAAAAAACTTTTTTAAACTTAAACCTGTCTATTACTTCAATTAAACTTGAACAAATATAATTGGGGACAAATATAACTTTTTTGTTTGAAATTTTTATAAGAATTGAACTTAATGCTTCTCTACCATTTATATAAAAATATTCTCTCTGCTTGTATTTTTTTTTTTTAAAAATAGATATATCCTTAAAATATTTTCCTCCAATTATCATAAAAATTATAAATTATTATCTGTAATTAAAAACATATCCTTTTTTATTAAAACTTATTAACTAAAATTATGTCTAAAATATAAAAAGCTATTTAAGAAGTTTTTTAAAATTAATACAAAATTTGATAAAAAATATTTAATTACATATTTAAAAACAAGCGTTTTTATAACTTCTTAAATAGATAATTATATGTTTTAGAAAAATTATCCTCTTTTTGATCTAGAATAGATGCTTTGAATTTATCAGCTAATTTAAAATTACTTTGCATCATAGTAGCAGTAATAGAATCTAACTGCTCTTTATAATTTTCATTAATTTCAATCATAATTTCACAGATTTCCTTTTTAGATAAATTGTTTTTTAAACCTTTTAATATTAAATGTTCATTACCATCTACATCGATTTTAATATAATTAGGAATTTTTAAATGAGAATTATCAATTAAATAATCTAAGGTTAAACCGAATGTTTGATAAGACAGAATAGGATCAAATTTTTTTCCCTCAAAATCAAAATTATTTGCAAAAGAATTTAATGCAGAACCTTCTATAAAAGAACTTTCATTTAACTTAGAAAATTTTACTTTATCATTTAATGGATTGGAACATATTTTTACCTGATCTTCAAAGTTATTTATAGAAATGTTTGTAGCTAGACTTTTTAAGTTATTTACTGATGGCTCGAAGGATACAACCTCAATATCTTTTGCATGTATAAAACAACTATACAAAGAATATAATCCTACATTTGCTCCAATATCCCAAAATATTATTTTTGATTTATTAGATAATTTAAATTCTTTTATCCACTTTAATGTTTCGGGTTCCTTTGAAAAATAAGTTTTTACCCTCCAGTTTAGAATGCTACTAGGAGAATAAATTTTAATATACTCTCTTCCTATTTTAATTTTTTTAAAATTAAATTGTAATTTATCAAAAATTAATCCTTTAAAATCTCTATTTAATATTTTGTTAAAAAAAACATCAATACAGTTGATAATAAAAGTAAAAAAATTAATTATGATTTTCATAAAGCTTTATAATTATCTAAGAATAGTTATATTAATTTATAATGTTAAGCAAAAAATTATTAAAAAAGCTAATACATAAAATTTCAATTAAACTATTAGATCAAATTTTAAAAGAAAAAAAAATTTATAAAACTTTTCCTCGTTATAAATTAAGAAAGAATTATAAAAACATCAATAGTTTGGTTGGCTGGATACCGTTTATAAAGGACAAAACTAAATTACAATTATTTAATTTTTTTTCTATCAACTATTCGATAAGAAATCCCTTAGAAACCAAAATATTTTTGATAAAAAATAATACAATTGTAAGTGAATTTAAATTCTACTTATATCCCGAAGAAGAAAATGAAATTGATTTAAAAAAAGTTTTTCAAAACAAGGATGGGGATATTGTGTTAGTAGAAATTATATCTACTCAATTTAAAAAAAATCATGGTGGTCATGATGGACATTTTCGATACTGGGGAAAATATTTTGACGACAAAAATAACTTATTATCAACCACACATTCAATGCCACTATCATATAATGATTTATTTTTAAAAGTTTCATCTAATAATGGTAGAAATTATTCGCTTAATCTAAAGTCTAATCAAAAAATAACAAATTATTTTCCTGGAGGACTATTACAACCTATCTATAAAGATAAATCATCTTTATATGGTTTTAATGTGTTGCATGAAAACAATAATCCAAAATCAGTCTGGCACCTTTCTCCTGGGAATAAAAAAAATGAGAATTTAAAAATATTGACACAGTGTTTTTATTGCCCAGATATTAAAGATGTTGATCCTATAATTATTTTAGATCCAAACGAGACAGGGTTGTACGAAAATAAAATTCGATTATTTGTTATAAAAGACAACATAATTCCTTTTGAAAAAGAAATATCTACTACTGGTTTATTTAGAGAAAATGTTTCGAATATGTTTGATATTAATTCTGGAAACTATTGCTTTTTTATTGAGTTTAAATCATTAGGGTCATCTCATGCACATGTTCATTTTGCAAATAAAAAAAATGTATTTGATCAAGTTCATATGCATGAAACTCATTGGAAATATGATGGAAAGAAATTACTGAGTCAGGAAGTTATCAAAAAAAATAATTGTAGAAAATTCTTTTTTTATGATTTTAAAAATGAAAAATTAGAAAATTTAATTATTATCAATAATGAAAAAATTAAAGACAAAAATCACACAAATATAAAACTAAGATTAATACAAAAAAAAAATGAACATTGTATTAACTTAAAAATTTCTCCTGACAAACCAATTTTAGTCATTGATATAAAGAATGTTTTTAGAGAAATTTTAAACGAAAACTTAATAATACAAATTGAAAGCTACGATTACAACTTTAACGCTTCAGGAATAATTTTTAATAAAATCACTGGAGAAATATGTACCGATCACTTCACTGGTGGTTAATTTTTTTAAGAATTACAAAGTTACGCCCATTATCAAAAAAATTATTCGATCTATATTTTCCTCTCCTGACTATTTCAAATTTTTTATTTAATAAATTTATCAATTCAATAAACTTTTCGTCTGACTCTATTTGAGGATGGTGACCTTCTAATACTAGGATACCATTTAGATTTAATAAGTTTTCGATTTTATTAAAATAATTTTCTGTCAAAGTTATACCTTTATCGTAAGTATCATGATTAGCTAAAGAAAAAATTACATCAAATTTTTCATTGAATTTCTCAACTTGGAAATTTTTTACTTGAAAATCAATATTTTGAATTTTTAAAAAATTTTTAGCTTCATTTGCAACTTTTATCAATTTTGGATTATAATCAATGCCAATTGCACAATTATAATTATTTTCTAAATCCATTAATAAAAATCCAGAATTTGTTCCTATATCTAACAAATTTTTATCTTTAGTAAATCTGCTTATATCCAATAAATCTTTTCTATATTTGCTATCTCTCAATCCTCTAATATTTAAGCTAAATGAGCTTTGATAGAAGTAACCAACTCCATAATCAAAAAAGTTAATGTCTTTTTCTGAATTAATTTGAATTAATTTTTTTCTTATATTTCTTTTGCTATCAAACTTCAAATAATCAAATAATTTATTTGTAAATGAAATTAATCTTGAATACATAAAACTATTACTATATTAAAAATAATTCTTTTTAATAATATATTTTTAAGAAATGAAATATAAAAAAATAATCTTAATCTTCAGTATTTCATTAATATTTTTTCTTTTAGGTGGAGAATTTCATTATAGAGAAATTTTTCCTTATGGAGGAGGTTTGAGGAATAAGATAACTTTTTTAAAAAAACCTAAACAAGAAAATACTGAAATCTGCACCAAGTTAAAATATAGACAAATAGAGTTTGAGTTTTTTTTGAGCAAAGTGAAATCAGGTGGAAAAATAAATTACTTAATAATTGGGGATAGTGTTGCTGATGGCGCTCATAGTCCTAAATTGTTCGATATAAAATATGACATAATAGCAACAGACGCAGCAACAGTTGGATGTCTTTATTATTTTGTAGATTATATAAAGGAAATAAATCCATCGCACTTAATTGTATATTTGGGTGGAAATGATGCTGACGGTCAAGGTATTCAAGACTTCAATGAAGCATCAAAAACATATTTAGAGTTTATTAAAAATTTTAAAAATCATAACAGTACAAGTAAAATTTATGCTTTAGGTGTAAACTTGGGGGTTCCGTGGAGAAGAGATAATGAATTTGTAAGAAAATTTAACTTTCTTGTCAAAGAAGGAATAAAAAAAATGAATTCAAACAATATAAAATATATTAATAGCTTCGAGGGTCTAAATTTTGAAAAATCAACGAAGGAAGAAATTAGTAAATCTGATTTAACCTATGATGGTGAGCATTTAAAATATAATGGTTATATCGAATGGTATAAGTACATTGATAAAGAGTTAGATGGTGGAATCTATCAAAAATAAAAAGTATTTCTTTTTTCTAATCCTT
>MDSZ01083881.1_pt1 | contig 11782 bp, 13 predicted proteins | sample 811201 | NCBI WGS metagenome assembly MDSZ01 (sample SAMN05326647, study PRJNA326480) | marine metagenome | isolation source: seawater | place: Indian Ocean: North | collected 2010 | reverse complement strand
GCTCTAACACCTGCGCCTTGGCCTGAGAGCGATACAGGCGGGCGTCATTTCGGCATCGCTTTACCTAGCGCCAAGGCAGGCGCGGATCGCATGATCGAAGTCAAACCGACCACTGCCGCTCGCGAGTCCGACAAGGCCTGACAGGTGCAACTGTAGGCAAATTCGAATGAACGGATGCGTTAATTGGTGGCCAGAAAAGCCGTAGGATTTTCGTCGCTTTCGTCAGCTCCGCTCGAACACTGATGAATGGGTAAATGGCGGACCGAAAGATATTCGAACCATCGATATGGTCTCTGTTTCCGCCATTTCCGCAGGTCGCATAGTGCCGACACAACCCATTTGGTTATTTCCGTTAACATGTTGGAAATGTTCATGAATTGTTCTCATGTCAGACGAGGACAGAACATGCCCGATCAACAGCCTGTCACCGAAACAAAGTCAGCTGAGCGGCTGGTTTTTGAACATTATCTTCGGACTGGACAGCGCCTGTCGCCCCAAGCGTGGGTTCAAGAGGTTGAGCACAAGTTCAACCCTTATCGCGACCCGCGCAATGGCCGTTTCACTTTCGCGCCGGGCGGTCCGCGCTCGCTAAGTCATGTCATCGTCTCGGACCGCCGGGGATTGCATAGGACACCGCAACAAGATTGGGGGAGCATGGCGGCGGTCGGTGCGAGGGCTACGCCCGCACCGACCCATCCGGTACAAACCGTCTCGACAAGCGAAGCGGTCTACCGGCCCTTCCGAAGCTTCCGCGTCCATCCAACCTGCACAGTACCGCCCCAATCCCCGAGCGCGCATGGGCGGCAACGGCGGTCCGCCGCTGAACGACCCGCAGACTCTCGGACGGACGTTCCCGGGTTTGGCCAATGCACCGCGCGGCGCATTGGTGGCGCTTGCCGACAATATCCTCGATCTGACCGGCCCGGCCAATCGGTTGACCACCGGATTGGCGGAAGATCATGTCAACATGCTGATACAGCAGATCAGAACTATCGATCCGAAATATCGCCAGGACACGCTTGGATTTCCGACAACCCTTGAAGGGCAGGTAAATCTGATACGCCAGCTTCGCCTTGATCGAGCCGTGGCCTTCTATCGCGTGAAGGGTGAGACTAGGCCGCTGCAAGTTGAGACACTGCGTATAATGCAGGAGCGCGCGGACAGCGCATACGCTGAAGGACAAGTCCTCTTCGATGCGGGGCGCCTGCAGCCGCGCCTCTCTCGCGAGGAGGCGATTGGCAATTACGTCGATCGCGCGGTAAGGCGTGAACTGCGCGAATTATACAACGTTCGAGGAATCGATTATTCCAAGGGGCAGCAAATCACGGTGATTGGCAGGGAATATGACACCTCAGGGAGTGATCTTACATATAGGATTCCCGATGCGCGTGTAGGCAATATCGCGTTCGATGTCACGCTCAGCCGCAAGACCCTCGCGACTCCACAAGTCCGGGGATTTTTCAACAGCGATTTCAAGCCGGACGCAGTGCTTATCGTTCGACCGACCCAACTTGTTTCGAACAGCACGTACGCCATTTCCAGTCCGAGGAAGTAATATGTTTAGTTCGAGCTACCGTTCCACTAAGCCCTACATCCCCCAGGGTATCAGTGAGATATGGGACTTTCTGGGGGCGATGATGCTCTCGGCGCCGAAGTTCAAGGACAAGACCGGATACTTCCCGGATCGCAACATCGATACCGAATTCTTCGCGCTCAACGAGGGCCTGAAAACCATTCGCAAGAAGGTGGGTGAGGAGAATTATCAGGCGCTCGTCGCGCTGTCCGACAAAATGCGGGCGCATTTCGAAGCCGATCCCGAAGACAAGACCGAAGACGGCACCAAGGGACGGAATTGCATTGTTGAAATGGAGGCTATCCTGAAGACCAGCACTCGGGGCAAGTCACGCTGATTTAGAGCTTTTTGCCCTTCCCAAATCCGGTAGCACGCAAGAGGCCAAGAGAGAAAGCCAACCGAAAATACAGGATTTATCCATTATTCGGCGGTTCTCCGGTGTGTGAATGACTCCAGAAAAGGCCGGAACCCGCCCCAAAAACAGAAAATATATCCTTTTTTATTAATAACTTACAATGAAATGGCGGAGCGGGAGTCCGTAGTCCGCCATTCTCATCTGTTCCCGCGCATTCCTAAAATGATTATTTAATAATAACTTATTTAACAGGCGTTCTCACCCGTTCTCATCCAATCTCAGCTATTCCCAAAAATTATGTGGGTTGATATGTGGGTTTCGAATGTTGGACAGAATGTTGGGCTATGGCCGGATTTAAACCTGCGGGGGCACATAGGGAGAGGCGGCTGACCGCCGCGACCATTCGCGCCCTTACCAAAGTTGGAATGCATGCGGATGGTAACGGCCTTTACTTGAAAGTAGATGCCAGTGGGGCCAAACGTTGGGTTCAGCGCATCGTCGTAAATGGAAAGCGGTGCGACTTAGGTCTGGGGTCTGCTAGCCTAGTATCCCTTGTAGAAGCCCGTGAAACGGCCCTACAGCACCGAAAGGCGGCTAGGGCAGGCGAAGACCCTCTAGCAGCTAAGAAGCTCTCTCAGGCCATCCTAACCTTTAAGGAGGCGGCAGAGGCCGTCCATGCCCTCAACAAACCGACATGGCGCAACGAGAAACATGGCGACCAATGGATTAATACGCTGGAAAAGTTCGCTTACCCGTTCATCGGTAACAAGCGTGTTAGCACGATTACCAGTGCTGACATTTTGCATGCGCTTTCCCCGATCTGGAACACCCACCCTGAAACGGCGCGGCGTGTAAAGCAGCGTATTGGCAGTGTTATGAAATGGGCGATGGCAAAAGGCTGGCGCACAGACAATCCAGCCGAGGCAGTATCACAGGGGTTGTCGAAGCATGACCGCTCCAAGGTTCAGCATCGTAAGGCACTGCCCTACAATAAGGTGGCAGACGCCATAGGCATCGTTCGATCTAGCGATGCGGGCACGGTGACAAAGCTCGCCTTTGAGTTCCTTGTGCTAACTGCCACCCGTTCGGTTGAAACTCGCGAAGCTCGATGGAGCGAAGTCGATCTTGAAAAGAAGCTTTGGACCATCCCTGCTGGCCGTATGAAGGCGAAGAAGGAGCATCGCGTTCCTCTCACTGATCGTGCCCTAGAAATCCTGAACGCTGTTGCGCCCTTCAAACAGGCGAAGTCGGACCTGATCTTTCCGGGGACGAAAGAGGATAGGCCGCTATCAGACATGACGTTGTCCAAGCTGATGAAGGAATTGGGCATAGCGGCAGTGCCCCATGGCTTCCGCTCTTCGTTTCGGGATTGGGCTGGTGAAGCTACCGCCCATCCTAGAGAGGTCATCGAGTTCGCTCTTGCCCACGTTATCAAAGATAAGGCTGAGGCGGCTTACGCCCGCTCCGACCTGTTCGATAAGCGCCGCGCATTGATGGATGATTGGGCGGCCTACATCGGTCGAATTAGTGTTTATTAATGTCACTCCAAAACTGCGCATTTTAGGCTTGATATTAAATAAGAAATTGATATTGCAGGAAAATACACGTTGACGCGATTCGATTCGCGTCGCATATTTACTCGTCCATAGCGACGAGGAACGCCATGATTGAAGATCGTTTTATGCGTCGCCCCGAAGTGGAGGCGTTGACCGGACTGTCACGCAGTTCGATCTACCGGCTTATGTCAGATGGTGAATTTGTCCCCCGATACCGCCTCGGTAAACAGGCTGTGGGTTGGAAGCTTTCGGAAGTGATGGCGTGGCTCAACGACAGAGTAAGGTCTGATGGGTGGCGATTATGGGGATTAATTGCCCCCTTTGAACCGATACCCACACCCTGTTGCACGCGGAGCTGAATATGGCCTACGAACATCTAACGACAAATTGGCCGGTCGCCGACCGATTGAATGAGATTAATAGGGACGTCTATGATTTGGCCAAGAGTTACAACATGGATGATTTTCTAAAGGATGAAATTAATCGCTTGTATAGTCACATAGACGAGCTTGTTACCGCGATTTATCCTGAGTGATATAGAAGGGCAGAGATATTTTAAGTCTCTGCCCGTTTGAATCTAATTAGAGAGCAACGAAGCCTCCGCATCATCAACGCGGTCGAAGAACTCAAGCCCTTCGCAATCCGTCAACCGCTGCGCCTGCAACCGGGACAACGAGGAATTGGTAACGAAGGCCAGCCGCCTTGACCGAACATCAGGAGAGGCAAGGAGGGCCGCAAAGGCTCCTACGGTATCCTGTGCCTGTATCTTCATACCGGTAATATCTACCAGCGTCAGATGACCGCGCGTTTTTGGGTCCGTTAGAGCTTGCCGGTATGTGGCAGCGAACGCCTGAACGTCCTTGTGCTCGAAGAAGCCTGCCATCTTAACCTGACAAGATTTCGGCTCCTATCTCGCATTATTGCATAAGTGATATCCATGGCGTCTCTCCTGCCATGCTAATCGACCATCCCACCTATTGTTCATAGTCGGTGAGCTTTGGGGTTTGCTAGCGGGAATGCTGGACGACGATCCGTTCCAACCGACCTTACGCATATTCAAACCCAGCAAATTCAGCCCTGCGGATATTCAGCCGTGTTAATAAAGAAATACACCTAAACATCGTCATTGCTCAATTTAACCTGGATATTAATATGGGCCTAAATATAGCCCTGACTTACCTAAACTTACCTATTTATTGTCATATATGATGACTATCGGTGAACATATCAATCATGAAATAGGCATGTTAGCAAATGTGTAGAAGGCGGTTTAAGTCCGTTTCCACTAGCTGTTGATCTGCTTCATTTTGGGTATATTTGGTTGCCCTCATTCAGTCTCAGATGAGGATAACAATGCGCAATTTACAGCTTCAATTTGCTTTTATAGACGATCCTTCGTCTTCCCTACCCCCGTCAGACGATTACCTGACCTTGGCGGTGGATCAGGATTGCTCAACACTCGATAGAGGCTCTATGCCCCTCTGTTGGGGCTTCCTACGCCCATCCCGTCCATGTCGAAGATGGATAGGTTCCCTTCCTCTCTTCCCACTGATTTAATCGGGATTGAGGTTGCATACCTTCTTCATTTTCAACGTAACCGAAAAGGTTACTCCAATGCCCCCTCCTTCCCCCCTCCCTTTATAGTTATATTATAGATATAGGTATGTTGATTAATAATAATAGTAGCATGCAACACACATTAGAGTTAGACATTGAATCAGAGGATGAAGAAGTTGGCTTCTATAATATGAAGCTTAACTGGATTGCTTCTTCGGAACAGGCTGAAACCATGATTGAAGCCTTGGTATCAGACCTTTATCAAGCGGTAGGGAACACGCGGAAGCCAACGAAGAAGGCATGTGCCGCTGTCGCCGCCATGGTTCGTGACCTATTGAAGGGTCATTCCTACAAGCCTTCAAAGCCTTGTGGGCGGTATATGACGCCTGAAAGCTTTAAGTTCCAGCATGTCGGCTACAAGGCGTTCACCGGGGCCAAGGCAAAGATGGAAAAGGCCGGATATGTTACCGTTGATCCGGGTATCTGGTGGCGGGTTGCAACTGACGGGGTAGGGAAGGTCACAACCATCTGGCCTACATCAAAGCTGATAGAATTGGCTCTTGGCTACGGCATCACCCCTGCAAATAGGTCGATGCATTTTGCCAAACGTTCCCGGCCAGCAGCAATATGGAATCCAGTAAGGGTGGCAAGAGAACGAAAATGGATAGGAGGTAAGAAGGGGCCAAAGGTCTATATAAAGGTTGATCCGCATCATCCTGGACTCCTCCTTGAAGCCGCAAGGACAAATAGGCTCAATGCCTACTGGTCGAAGCAGGTCATCACACCCGATAACCATCATGCATTCTACCGGGCATTCGCCAATGGTGACGCCAAGGACTTCTATTTCGACAAGGGTGGTCGCATCTGTTCCGAAGGTGGCGGCTATCAAAGCATGTCGGAGGAGAACCGGGCAGATATCAAAATCAATGGTTGGCCCACTTCCGAGCTTGATATTACCTCATGCCACACCCGAATATTCTGCGCACTTATGGACCAGCCGATAGACCCGGCCATCGATCCCTACAGCCTCACCCGCTTTCCGCGTGATGTGGCCAAAGCCTATGCCGCCATGCTGATGGGCCGGAAGACCACAAATGGTGATTGGGCCGACAACACCAAGAAGAATTTGTTCAAAAAAAAGAAGATCGACCTGAACCAATATCCCATCGAAGAGGTCAAGGCAGCAGTCTTTGAAGCCATTCCTCCCTTAGCAGGTTGGGATAGCAGCCCTTATCGCTGGGATGGCCTTCAATATATCGAAAGCTCAATCATTCTCGACACTATCGAGATATTGGCCTACGAATATGACGTTCCAGCGCTCCCGGTCCATGACAGCATTATCATTCCAACCAAGGACGTTGACCTTGCTAGGAAAGTCCTATCGTCTTGCTTCCAAAGGCATACGGGATGCCTGCCTATGTTGAAGGTGAAAGGCTAGCGATCGACCGGCAAAGCGACCGCTAGCCTTGGATCGCCCTACTTTTGCTGCTCGGAGAGAAGGGGCAGGCTATCGCTTTTGCCGGTAATGGTCGGCCTTTGTTGGGCTAAAGAGGTTAGCTCGACTACCTTCCCTTCGCGAATGACAGTGAATTTGACGGGTGCCCCGACAACCACCCGGCGAAGCCGATCATAGAATTGATCATGATTCTGGAAGGTCTTACCATTGATCGACACCAAGGTGTCACCGATCTTGGCCCCCGCACTTTGAAGAGTGCCGCCAACCACCAAATCCATAAAGGTAATGCCGAGCGTAGTTTTTCCTTTGAATGTTGTTGGCTGGTCATCGGATAATGCTTTGCCAATAAATGCTTGATTCGGAAAACTTGTGCCGGGGAGATACTTTCCTCCAACCGTTTCCATCATACTCATGAGGCCATTGTATATTGCGTCGCCGTTGAGGGGTTCGCGGCGAACCTGACCAAGCGCCATTTGCGTCTCGACCCATGCCGATCCTTGGGCACGCACATCAGCATCCAAATTGACCAAGGCAAACCGGACGAACTGCCTAGGCGTCGTGCTGTATGAATTGCCAATTGCAGCTTGAACAAGTGCGCCCTTTACGACGCCCATGGAAACCTCGCAAACAACCTCCGTAGGCAGGTTGGTAACGATGGTCATGCGGCGGTTCATGCATTCGTTAGCAAGTTTACCTGCTACGGCGGTGGGTTCGGTGGACAGAAAAGCCATATCTGGCAGTCCACTCGGCGTCACCGCAATCATCTCTTTGCCGGCATGAGCAACGCTGCCCAGCGATGCGGCTACGCAAATTGCTACGAGCTTTTTCAAATTTGCCCCCATTAACAAGTTGGAGGCATACCCGGCAAAAGCCGGGCGTTCGTAACCCTGCACAAGCACAAGGCGCTGCCGCTTTTGGGCAAAGCCTTGGACATGTGCGACAGCCACCCGGCCGAGAAACTCGACCGGACTTGTGACATAGGGGTTACGACGCCCCACAGCCGGGACTCACCGGACTGCCCTTTCCTCATGGCAAAACAAAAGCTTGTCGTAAATGGGGATCGTGCACCCGTATCGACGGCCAATTTGAAACAACCAAGCTCGACTTTCTAGCAAAACCTTCTATGCATACGAAAGGGAGTGCCGTGAGCCGATGCAATCTAAGATAACGGATTTCTTAGTTGGGACTGGTTTTTTCGCCAGCCTTGCAACTATAGCGGTCGCAGCGCTGCCGCTCTATGACAAACATCAAGAGCGAGTAGAGATAGCGGCTCAAACTTCCGAAAATTTGCATTTGAAGGAGTATGAGAGTTATCTCGCTTCGCAAAGCGAGCGCTGCAAACATGCGCTCTCCTATTATCTAGATGAAAACCCAAATACCGACATCACGACGGACCAGCGCGCTGCTTTGACGAATGCGCTGAAGAAGAGTCTTGAAAATTGCTACGCACCTCCACAAAATGATTGGCAAATAGAACATCAATCTGCACCCCCTAAAGCTATTGGAGGAGGCGGAAATTCTGGCGGCGGAGGTGCAAGTGGCAATCTATGATTTAGTCACTATTGCTGCCATAGTATTGGCCGCATCTTTTTTTATGTTCATATTCGTAGAGCTGAAATCAGTTCAAGCAAAATGTGAGATTTTGCAGCGTAAGATGGATAACGAATATAGTAGAGGATTTGCAGACGGTTACGATGCCGCTCATGACGAAAATAATTTGAGATATAGTGAGACTTCCGTTCCCAAGGAGACGGATTAGATGGCGCGATGAGCGGAGTATAATTCGCCGTTTTGTCTGACGACCTCTAATCCATTTATTTAATGGCGGCATTGGATAGGCCATCCACTGTTCCTCCAAGGCGCGCCGGCGGCTATATGTTTTTATAGCCACGACATCCATATTGCGAGCCGCCACCAGCGTCCCGATGCGGGTTGCCACAACGACCGGCACCTGATCACCATGTCGCTTAAGGAGCATAGCTGCTGCACCCCAAGCGACATGGCGCTGCTCCATTATTCAGCAGCGGCTTTAGCTGCCTTCTTGGCCGGTGCCTTCGACGTAGCAGCCTTCCGCCCCTTACCGGCGTTCCCCAACCCGATCTTAACCGCCAGTTCCTTGCGCTGCTGCGCATAGTTGGGCGCGGTCATCGGATAATCAGCCGAAAGGCCCCACTTGGCGCGGTATTCGTCAGGGGTCATCTGATAATGAGTCATCAGATGGCGCTTAAGCATCTTGAGCTTCTTACCGTCTTCGAGGCAGACGATATAATCCGGCTTCACCGACGAACGGATAGAAACGGCAGGCTCTTGCTTCTCTACAGGAGCTTCTACAGGCGTCGAAAGACCGGTCAGGGCGCTATGGACGTTAGCGATGAGGGTAGCGACATCACTGATCCCGACACTGTTATTAGAAACGTGGGCAGCAACGATATCTGCGGTCAGCGTCACCAGCAGTTCATTGGCATTGTTGCTTTCTTCGGCGTCCATATGCGATCCTTTTATGGTTGGTATCGCACATATAGCGGAAGATGATATTAAATCACCCTGTGAGGATCATTAAATTTCGGCATAAATCTGTGAATGGGTTGGCATGGTTAGTAGGGCGAATTTCTAAGACTTCGACCTACCGTATATTCTTACCCGATCATCCTACCCGCTTCTCTACCCTCTGTATCGCCGCCCGACTTACCATATACTCTTTAGCCAATGCCCCCAGCGAGACACCTTGCGCCCGCTTCTCCTTGATGAGGCGCTGCTGATCCTCTGTAAGGGCCTGCGGACGCCCTAGGGCCTTACCTGCTGCCTTAGCCCTGCTAAGCCCCGCCTGCGTCCGCTCGATCAACAGGTCGCGCTCAAACTCAGCTACAGCGGCAATGACAGCCATGGTCATCTTCCCTGCTGCACTGGTGAGGTCTACGCCACCAAGGGCAAGGCAATGAACCCGGACACCTTCTACTGCCAGCCGTTCGACAGTAGCGCGAAGGTCCATGGCGTTACGCCCTAAACGGTCTAATTTGGTGACAATCAATATGTCGCCGGCTTCAAGACGATCCACCAGCCGAGCGAAGCCCTTGCGCTCCATCGCAGCAACTGAACCCGATACCGTCTCTGTAATGACCCGCTTGGGATCGACGGTGAAGCCAGCCGACATAATCTCCTGCACTTGGTTGTCGGTGGTCTGGTCGCTGGTCGAAACACGACAATAGGCGAAGGTGCGGCTCATTTCGTTTCTTCCTGTATCGAATCGGTAGCTCGAAACTAGCAAGGTAACGAAACCATGTAGAGTCTAATTTTAGATACAGGCGGATAGAGTGTATCGGAAAAGAACGTTTGTGGACACAAGGGGGTGGATTGACGAGGCGGTCAGATGCAAACATTGTAAAGTCATTAAATGCCGCGATTAGCGAACGTCTCAAATAATAGGATACATCGGTGAGCATCTCTGCTGATCCAAAGACTCACGACCTCTTTGTCTCTCACGCGTCGGAGGATAAAGACGGGTTCGTCCGGCCCTTGGTTGCGGCACTGGAACGTCTAGGATTTAATATATGGTATGATGAAACAACGCTGATTCCGGGCATGTCTCTTAGTGGCGAAATCGATCGAGGGCTTTCAGAATCTAAATTTGGCGTTGTCGTTCTCAGCCCTGCATTTTTCGAAAAAAGTTGGCCAAAGCATGAACTGGCAGGTTTGCGTGCCCGCCAGATGGATGGCCAAAACATAATCATTCCAATCTGGCACGGACTCAGTCGAGCAGAGATATTAAAGCACAGTCCACCGTTGGCTGACATGCTGGCATTTAATAGCGACGACGGAATAGACCACATTGTAGAGCGATTAGAGCCGATACTTAATCCAGATATTAATTCTATCTGGCTCCTGAATTGCGCACGCGAAGTTGGTGCCAAAATTAACCAGGTTGAGCCGATAGGTTCAGAATTCGATTACTGGCCTAATGGCGGACTCAGAAATATTTATAATAGGGTAATTAATTTTATAACCTATCCGCAGTTCATAAAGAAATATGGAAAACGAATATGGATATCTGGACCGCACGATGATCGAGGCTTAAACCTTCGGTGCTCGAATGATTTCGGTCACTATGATCCTGAATTTGTCAATTGGCTCTATAATAACGTTGAAAGTATATTAAACAAGCCATCGTTTGTTAAATTGACTAAGTATGTTTTCGATTTATCGTTGGGGAGATTGTCTGCTCTATATTATGCTTCATATGAATTTCTAAGGCTAAATCCGGCGATAGCGGAATCATTAAGATCAAGATTTGCAAACCGGTTAGATAATAACGAATTAGAGCCAAGCCATTATTACGAATTAGCATGGGCATCAGGAGATGAATACGAAGGCGGCATTCCAGAGATGATGAGAAGGCTATCTGAAGCCTTCGATGGCAATATGGCTGCGTCAGCGGTTTATTTTTGGGTTCGAAGGATAGAGGATGGAACGGCGCCACTTTTCGCAAAGATAGTAGGCCTGCTCGTTCAACGCTATGGCCTACGCCATTGGCTAAACAATAGTATATGGGATTTAAGCGGACTGAGTGCCGAATATGGCGGCTCTTTTCCTGATTGGCAGAAGTTTAATAAACTACTGGAGCAACATATGGACGCGCTTATCGATCCTCGGCCAACCGTTACCGTAAGTGTCAAATTCCGCCACCTGATACCAAAGTAATCTACCCGAAAATACGTATAGGAAATTGGATCAACTGCACCTATGCACCGGATCAATTGACTATTATAAATGTGAATGACGATGGATGTTCGTGACTAAGGGTAGGAATCGGAACAACTAGCGCTGTGATGTAGATAGAGCGCCTGCTGGGGCTTTGCCAGCCGTCGCCATGCGCACCCTAAGCTGTTCGTTAAAGGTAGTTGGACTCTACGCCACACGGCAGGCTTGGTATCGTCAAGGGTGATAAGGATACGGGCAATCTGTTCGGACATGGCCTGATCGTGGAGGTCTAAAGATAGCGTGTCTAGCTTGCACTTTTAGAAGCTGGCGGCTCCTGCGCTTGCTGCCGTGGTCTTCCGATGTCGCTTTAGAATTGCAGGGCCTCCGATGGGGCTAGTTCTGATTCCTGACGAGCCTTGTTGTGCCAATGGTTCCCAATCGTTCCCAACAAGTATGTGGGGTAACATGTGGGTTGGAAAATCAATGAAATCTAAAAAATCGTTTAAAATTAGGGACTTGTTATGGAAAATGGCGGAGCGGGAGGGATTCGAACCCTCGATACGCTTTTGACGTATACTCACTTTCCAGGC
>MDSZ01168611.1_pt1 | contig 11783 bp, 10 predicted proteins | sample 811201 | NCBI WGS metagenome assembly MDSZ01 (sample SAMN05326647, study PRJNA326480) | marine metagenome | isolation source: seawater | place: Indian Ocean: North | collected 2010 | reverse complement strand
TACTCAAAAAAAATGGAAGAATATTGGATTTATTCCAAGAAGAATTGAAAACAAACTGTGGAACGAATTTTCGGAAATTCAGAAAGTTTATTTTGATCGTTTAAAAAAAGGATACAAACGTATAACAAGTGAACAAGAAATAATACATAAGGAAAAAAAATTATTTTTGAACAAAATCGAAAAATCTCAACTTAATAATAGTGTAGAATTGATCCAAAATCAATTAAATGAATACTTGAATAAATGGAGTAATTTGGGAATTCTAGATAGGAAAAATGAATCAAAAAATAATCAGCTTTTCTTTAAATGTATAATTTCAAAAGTGAAAAAAGTTGATTTAGAAAAAGACGAATTAAAAGACATTTTAAAAATAATAAATACAAAAATGTTTGAATATGATTCAAACCTATTGGATATTAAATATGAGGGTGTAAAAAACGAATTATCAGATTTAAAGGGAGAACTAACTCAACTTGAAAATAATTTGGAATTTTTTAGCAATTCAAGTACTGAAAATCCATTATTCAAAAATGTAGAGAAACAAATAAAAAGTTGTGAAAAGAAAATTGAAAAACTTCATGAAGAATATATTTATTTGAAACAAATTAAAACTTCAAAAATTAAATCAGACAACGAGAGTGAAACAATTGGAGATAAAAATAAGTCTTCTGAAGGTCTGAAAACTTCTTCTGCTAGTCAGTCGTGATTTTTTGCTTCTGACCATAAGTTATTTAACTGTTTAAAAGTTAATTCATTAATTGATTTCCCTTTTTTTTTGGCAATGTTTTCAATAAAAGACAAACGTTTTGTAAACTTTTGATTTGTTCTCTCTAAAGCACTATCAGAATCAATATTCAAAAAACGAGCATAATTAATTATTGAAAAAAAAAGATCTCCAAATTCTTCCTCAATTTTATTTTTATTTCCTTCTTTTATTTCAATCCTAAGCTCGGTCAATTCTTCTTCAACTTTTGACCAAACTTCCTCTTCAGTACTCCAATCAAAACCCACACCTGCAGCTTTTTCCTGAATTCGTTGGGCTTTAATTAAAGAAGGAAGAGAATGTGGAACTCCACTTAACAAATTATTTTTACCCTTTTTAAGTTTTAGAACTTCCCAGTTTTTTTTAACCTCAAATTCGTCATTTACTTTAATCTTACCAAATATGTGTGGATGACGATAAATTAGTTTCTCACAAATTTCCTCAATTACATCTTTAATATCAAATGCATTTTCTTCACTGGCAATTTTAGAATAGAAAACTATATGTAATAGTATGTCACCAAGTTCTTCTTTAATATCATTCTTGTCTCCTTTTAAAATTGATTCTGACAATTCGTATGTTTCCTCAATTGTCAGACGCCTCAAACTTTCGATCGTTTGTTTTTTATCCCACGGACAATCATTTCTAAGCAAATCCATTATATCAAGAAGCCTAGCAAAAGCATCTAATTTTTTTGATTTCGAATTCATTATTGAAATATAATTATAATAACTAAAAATTATTTTAGTTTTCTATTCATAAACTTCATCTCGTAGTTAACTTTAATTGATCCCGAGGAAATATTATTTAGTTTACCTTTAATGAGTCTTTTTTTTAATGATGATATATGATCGATAAATAAAATTCCTTCTATATGATCATACTCATGTTGAACAACCCTTGCAGCAAGTCCACTAAGTTCTAATTTGTTAGATTGGAAATTTTCATCAAAATATTCAATTACTATTTTACTTCTTCTTGATACATCTTCTCTTATTTCTGGTATACTTAAGCAGCCTTCATTAAAATCCCAATGATTTCCTTTCTCATCAATAATTTTTGGATTAATAAAGACTTTTTTAAAGTTCTTTATAGAATTTAATTCAAAGTCATTCATATTTTCATCATCTAAAAATGGAGTTGCATCGATGACAAAAAGACGTATTGACAAACCTATTTGAGGTGCAGCTAAACCAACACCCTTGGCAGCATACATAGTATCCCACATATTACTAATTAGTTCATTTAAATTTGGGTACTGAGGCGAAATATCAATTGCTACTTTTTTTAAAATTGGTGAGCCATAGCCTAGTATTGGTAAAATCATAATTTATTTTTTTTAAACTCAAGGTAAGATTGCAATATTAAGGTGGCACTAATTTTATCAATAATTCCCTTATCATGTCTTATCTTTTTTTTCATTCCAAATTCTTTAATAAAATTCCTTGCAATTTTTGAGGTATATCTTTCATCATAACGATCAATTTTTATTTCTGGGAAATTAGTCTTTATATTCTTAATAAATTTCTTGATTTTTTCCTCGACATTTGACGGTTTTCCGTTCTTTTGAATTGGTTTTCCAATAATTAGCATTTCAACTTCAACTTTTTCGAAATAGGCTCCAAGAAATTTGATCACATCTTTTGTTAAGATGCTTTTCAAACCAGTAGCTATTATTTTGTTTGGATCAGTATATGCTAGACCAGTTCTTTTCTCTCCATAATCTATACCTATTAAACAGCCCATATTTTTTTAGCAAATATACTTTATTCATATTGATCATATTGATTATAATATTTTCTAATTCTTTAAATTTGAAAAAAAATTATATGCAAGAAATTATTGAAGCTGCATGGAAAAACAGATCCTTACTGATGGAATCGAAAACTCAGGAAACTATCAGAGAAGTTATTGATCTGCTAGACAAAGGTTTATTAAGGGTAGCTGAACCTTTAAAAATGGAATGGAAAGTGAACGAATGGATTAAAAAGGCTGTTATTCTATATTTTCCAATTCAAAAAATGAAAACTATAGAAGTGGGACCACTTGAGTTTCATGACAAAATACCTTTGAAAAAAAACTTTGCATCTAAACAAATTCGAGTTGTACCGCACGCTATTGCCAGAAAAGGAGCTTACATCTCATCAGGTGTAATTCTTATGCCTAGTTATGTAAATATTGGGGCATATGTTGACAAGGGTTCAATGGTTGATACATGGGCTACAGTAGGGAGCTGTGCTCAGATTGGTAAGAATGTTCATCTAAGTGGTGGTGTGGGAATTGGTGGTGTTTTAGAACCAATTCAAGCAGCACCGGTCATAATAGAAGATGATGTGTTTATTGGCTCTCGTTGCATTGTTGTAGAGGGCGTACGTGTGCAAAAGGAGGCTGTGTTAGGAGCTAATGTTGTTTTAACAGCTTCAACAAAAATTATTGATGTTACTAGCGAAAGTCCAGTAGAATTCAAAGGGAATATTCCAGAAAGATCAGTTGTTATCCCAGGAAGCTATAACAAAAATTTTAAATCTGGTTCCTATCAGGTGCCATGTGCATTAATAATCGGCAAAAGAAAAGAAAGTACCGATAAAAAAACATCATTGAATGAAGCACTTCGAGAGCACAATGTTTCAGCTTAAAATAAGTTCTATCTAATTTAATAATCATACTAAATTGTGGAATTTGAAAACCCCTCATTTGGATCTAAGTACGAGCAACTATTTAAGATTATAAGTACTACCTCTGCTCTATTAGAAATAAAATCTTATATCGTCGGTGGTTTTGTTAGAGATAATCTAATTAAATTAAAACCTAAGAAGGATATTGACATAGTAGCTGTAGGTTCAGGAATTGAATTAGCTTCAGAAGTTCAAAAAAAATTAAAGGGTTCAAAACCTGTTAAAACATTCAAAACTTATGGAACTGCGATGATTCAGTGGAAAGGTATGGAAATTGAATTTGTTGGTGCTAGAAAAGAATCCTATTCATATCAAAGTAGAAATCCAAAAATATTTTCAGGTACACTTGAAGATGATCAAAATAGAAGAGACTTTACAATAAATGCAATTGCCATTAGTCTAAATAAAATAGATTATGGAAATCTAATTGACCCTTTTAATGGTTTAAATGATTTAAAAAAAGGGATTATACGTACCCCATTAAATCCAAATACTACATACTCAGATGATCCACTTAGAATGCTAAGAGCGATTCGGTTTGCTACTGAACTTGGTTTCGAAATCGAAAAAGGTTCATTAGATGCAATAACTCGAAATTCTGAAAGAATAAATATTATCTCAAAAGAAAGAATTGTCGGAGAATTAACTAAAATACTGTGTTGTGAAAAGCCATCAAAAGGATTTTATCTTTTAGAAAAAACGAAACTTTTAGATCACATACTACCAGAATTAGTTTCATTGAAAGGAATTGAAGAAATTGATGGAAAAAGACATAAGGATAATTTTTATCATACATTAGAAGTAGTTGATAATTTGTGCTTAAAAAGTAAAAATATATGGTTGCGTTGGGCAGCCCTATTTCATGATATAGGGAAAGCTTCTACTAGAAAATTTGATTCAAAAACAGGTTGGACATTTCATAATCATGAGTATGTGGGCTCTAAGATGGTTTATAAGATTTTTAAGCGCTTAAAAATGCCCTTAAATGAAAAGATAAAATATGTCCAAAAAATAATACTTATGAGCTCAAGACCAATAATAATATCGGAAGATTATATTACTGATTCTGCAGTAAGAAGATTGATTTTTGATGCAGGAGCCGACATTGATGACTTAATTACCTTATGTGAAGCAGATATTACAACTAAAAACCAAATACGTTTTAAAAAATACCTAAATAATTTTAAAATTGTTAGAGAGAAGATCGTTTTAGTTGAAGAAAAAGACCAGCTCAGAAATTTCCAGCCACCCATTAACGGAAAAGAAATAATGAATTACTTTGGTTTAGGGCCATCAAAAAAAATTGGATTAATAAAAGATGCCATTAAAGAAGCAATATTAGATGGAGAAATTTCAAATGAATTTGAAGCAGCTTTTGAAAAAATGAAAAATGAAGGTGAAAGATTAGGATTAAAACCACATGAATAAAGCATATAATTTTCTTTTGATTTTAAGTGTAATACTTGTTTATTTAGTTATAGCGGCTGGAGCTACAGTAAGAATGACAGGAAGTGGTATGGGATGTCCTGACTGGCCTAAATGTTTTGGTTACATTATCCCTCCAACCGATCGTTCGCAACTAGACTGGAAAAAAAATCGTAATTACAAGAAAGGACAAATTATCATTGTCGATGAATCCCTTTATGTTGCTATAAATGATTTTACATCAACCAAAATATACAATCCACAAAATTGGGTGGCATATACTAAACATGAATACTCAATTTTTAATTCTACGCATACATGGGTTGAATTTTTAAATCGTCTCCTTGGTGCAGTTGCTGGTCTTGTTACACTTTTACTTTTTATTACAGCAATTTTTAGTTTTAAAAAGGATTATTTTAAAATTTTATTTTCATTTTTTGTAATCCTTGGAATGGGCTTCCAAGCATGGTTGGGAAAATTGGTTGTTGATTCGAACTTAATGTCATATAAAATTTCAACCCATATGGCTATGGCTTTGTTAATTATTTTGTTGTTAGTTTTTCTTTTAGAGAGAGAAAATCAGTCCAAAATAAATTTCCCAAGAGAAAAATCATTTAAAATTTTAATATTAATTAGTTTAATTATGACAGTTTTCCAAATTGGGTTTGGAGTGCAAGTAAGAGAGTTTGTTGATCTTCAAATAAATTATTGGGGTTTGCAAAAAAAATCAAATTGGTTAGCAAAAGCACCTAACCTATTTTATATTCATAGAAGTTTTTCTCTTATTGTGCTTGCGGTTAACGGTTTTATTGGATTTAAATTATTAAAAAATGGACAAGTTCCTCTTTTATTTAAATGTATTATGCTCTTTATAGGATTAGAAATTCTTACAGGAATTATGATGTATTATTTTAAATTTCCATTTTCCACTCAACCTATTCATTTATTCTTGGCTTCATTATTATTTGGAGCTCAAAGTTTTTTTATGATTCGTATCTTTAAAAAATATGATTTTCAGAATTAGAGTAATATTAGATGTTGAAGAAGATGTACTAAGGGACATTGAAATTGAAGCTAACAGCACACTTAAAAATTTACATGAAGCAATTTCAAAATCTTTTGGTTTTCTAGGAAACGAATTAGCTTCATTTTATGAATCAGATAAAGACTGGGTGCAAGGAAAAGAGCTTCCTATATTATCAATCGATAATAATACTTCAATGGCGAATGAGAAATTAGATCAAATTTTCATAGGTTCTCAAAAGAGACTTATATATGTTTACGACTTTTTAAATATGTGGACTTTTTATGTTGAGCTAAAAGAATCAGGTAAAATTATTTCTGGAATAAATTACCCCAATCTAATTAATAGTCAAGGTGATGTACCTGAAGATCCTCCTGAAAAAAAATTTCAAACAGACGGAGATATCATGTTTGATCATAGTCAAGATAATGAAGAGGATATGAATTTAGATTACGATGAAGACTCCTTTTATTAAAAAAAATCTTGCATGTTTACTTTCTCATAATTTAATCTTACAAAATTCAGTGCTGCGCTCATAACATCTCCCATAGATTTGCTCTTCAGAAAATCCTGATCTTTGGTAAAATTGTAAATTTCTTTTTTAAGTCTTTTAAGGTTAGATTTTAAAGTCGTCTCATCACTTTGCATTATTTTTAACAGTTTTTTTAAACGATTCCCAGAACTTATTATTCGTCTTGCAACAATGGATCGCTCTTCAATTTTGTACTGATTAATCGAATCTCTGTTAAGTTTACTGCGAACTAATTCCATTATTGGGAAATTCTCCTTGAAAAACTGAGGACGATAAACAGAAAGTTTACCTTCAAATGATTGCTGGTCAAAATCAATTGGACGAATTTTGTAAACTACTTGATCAAAATCATGAGTTGGTACAACTACATAATTATAGGCTCTCATATCTCCTAAAAGGCGAATCATACTTCGTTCGTTAAACTTAACATATTCTTTTGCAATTTGTGATTTTTCTGATTCATTACATTTCGGCAAAAAATCTCTTATAAAAGTATCTCCTGGAATCCCTGCAATATGTTCTTCAACTAGCGTGTTTTTATTAACTAAAAAATTTAGGTTGTATGGTGAAAGCATGTGTTCATATTCTAAACCATAAATTCTTGAAGCATCGGTTTTTTTAATATAGTAGTAAGTAAAGTTGTCATTTAGGATATTTCTAATTTTAACTCTAAATGGTTTTGAGTTGCCAAAGGTGCAATAGTCTATTGAATCTACACTAAGATATTGAATACCAGATTCATTACCATCTGAATGAAGTAGAGTGTAAATTTTCTTTAAATTATAATCAATATCACGCCTTTCAGTTTCGGAAAAAAATACACTAACCCAGAGTGTGTCGTTATCATTTTTATCATATAAAATAATAGAACCCGAAAATCTTAATAAATCGCTGTAGCAGACGGGAGTTTCAATCCAACGATCATAGGACTTTAAAAATTTCTCAAGATCTAAGCATATAGGATAAAATGGTTTTTTTTGTGAAATTAATTTATCTTCCATAATCGCATTTCCATCAAATTTAATATTATTGAATTTTAAAATTTAATCCGAAACAATTAATTTTAAATTTTACAACTTTAACCGATAATTATAATAAAAAAAGCTATTTAAAAAAATAATTTCATTCAACCAGCAAAACTTTGTTATCAAAGTTTTTATTTTATCTATTATATTTAAATTTCTTTCATTTTGTAAATTTGAAGTTCTTTTAAAAAGCTATGGAATTTGAAGTAGTCTCAGATTTTTTGCCAACTGGAGACCAACCACAGGCTATCAAAGAAATTGTTTCCAATTTCCAATCCAATGAGAAATACGTCACTCTTCAAGGAGTTACAGGTTCTGGAAAGACATTTACAATGGCAAATGCTGTCGAAAAATTAAAAAGGCCTACACTGGTATTAGCTCACAATAAAACACTTGCTGCTCAACTCTATTCCGAATTCAAGCAATTTTTCCCGAAAAATGCTGTTGAGTATTTTGTCTCATATTATGATTACTATCAACCAGAAGCATACATACCAACTACAGGTACTTACATAGAAAAGGACCTTTCTATTAATGAAGAAATAGAAAAATTGAGACTAAGTACAACATCTTCACTCCTATCTGGAAGAAGAGATGTGCTTGTAGTTGCGTCAGTATCTTGTTTGTATGGAATTGGTAATCCAAAAGAGTTTGAAAAAAATGTTATTGAAATTAAACAAAATCAAATCATTTCAAGAACAAAGCTTATATATCAGTTGGTCCAAAGTCTATATTCTAGAACAACATCAGACTTATCTAGAGGTAATTTTAGAGTTTTAGGAGATATTATAGATGTTTTTCCTGGTTATGCTGACATTGCTTTTAAAATCCACTTTTTTGGAGACGAAATTGAATTAATTGAGGCTTTCGATCCCATTAACAATAAAAAAATTGAACAATATGAGAAAGTCAATATTTTTCCGGCAAATATATTTGTAACCTCTCCTGATATTCTTCAAAACGCAATATACCAAATACAAGAAGACCTCGCAAAACAAGTAGAATACTTTAAAAATAGCGGAAAATTCCTTGAAGCGAAACGTCTTGAAGAAAGAACTGAATTCGATTTAGAGATGATTAAGGAATTAGGATATTGTTCGGGAATTGAAAACTATTCACGTTATTTAGATGGTCGTTCACCTGGAAGTCGCCCATTTTGTCTTCTAGACTACTTCCCAAAAGATTTTTTAATGATTGTAGATGAAAGTCATGTAACCATCTCACAAGTGCATGCAATGTACGGAGGTGATCGAAGCAGAAAAGAAAATTTGGTAGAATATGGCTTTCGTTTACCAGCAGCAATGGACAATAGACCTTTAAAATTTGAGGAGTTTGAAGCATTACAAAACCAAGTTTTATATGTAAGTGCAACTCCAGCTGATTACGAGCTTAAAAAAACCGAAGGAGTTTTTGTAGAACAAGTAATACGTCCAACTGGACTATTAGATCCTAAAATTGAAATTCGCCCTAGCAATAATCAAATAGACGATTTGATTGAAGAGATACATAGATGTACTGAAAAAGAAGAAAGAGTGCTAGTAACAACACTTACAAAAAGAATGGCTGAAGAGTTAACTCAATATTTAACAAAGGTACAAATACGTTGCCGTTACATTCACAGCGATATAGATACACTCGAAAGAGTTGAAATCATGCAAGACTTAAGGAAAGGTCTTTTCGATGTTCTGATAGGTGTAAATTTACTTCGTGAAGGTCTTGATTTACCTGAAGTTTCATTAGTAGTTATTCTTGATGCAGATAAAGAAGGTTTTCTGAGATCTAATCGTTCATTAACCCAGACAGTTGGTCGTGCTGCCAGACATATAAATGGTAAAGCAATAATGTATGCTGATACTGTTACGCAGAGCATGAAAAAAACCATCGATGAAACCAATTACCGTCGAGAAAAACAAATCAATTATAATAGAATAAATAAAATAAAACCAAAAGCTTTAAATAAATCATTAGATAGTGCTCTAGCTAAAAACTCTGTAGTAATAAAAAAGGATGATATTGTGAAGCACAAAATTGAAAGCAAAAACATAGCCTATCTTTCAAAATCTGAAATTGAAAAGAAAATTCGCGAGATAAGAAAGGCGATGGAAAATGCTGCTAAATCGCTCGACTTTGTTGAGGCTGCAAAATTTCGTGATGAAATTAAAATTTTACAAGATCAGCTTTAGATTATTTAAACTATCTTGAAAAGATGAGACATCTAAAAAATCTTTTAGTCTATTTGTTTTTTTTTAATTGTTTTTACAACTATACCCAGGAAACTACTGCTTTCGTAAAAGACAGCTTAACTGAAAAATCAATTCCATTTGCAAGTATTTATCTTAAATCAGGAGATGGTGTAGTCTCGAATGAAGATGGCTATTTTAGACTTAAAACAAATACTCTCCAGGAAAAAGATTCGATTTATATTTCTTGTATGGGCTTCGAAACACTTGCAATCCCCTACTCTAAGTTTAATGACACCATATTTTACTTAAAACCAAAGGCTATTGAATTAAATACTATTATTCTGAGTAATAAGCAACTTGCTGTTGCGGATATTATCAAAAAAATTAAAGAAAATACATCAGAAAAATATGAATTAGGATTAAATAAAAAGAAACTATTTTTTAGGGAAACTGGACAGCAAAAATTTAACTCACTAAAAGTAAAGATTAAAAAAACCTCCATACCCATTTTGAATCAAACCTTTTGGGACAGTGTCCTGTTAAAAGTTCCTAGAGAAAACAATTGGTATTTTGAATTTATTGGAAATCTTTATGGAAACTACAATAAAGAAAAACAAAAGTTAGAATTATTAAAAGCACTTAATTTACAAGACAAAAGGAAAACTGAAATTTTTAAAAACATTGAAAAATTATTTGATACTATATTAAAAGATAATGTTAAGACAAATTCATTTTTTAAGGTCAGATCAGGAATAATAGGTGGTAAAGTAGAAGCTGAAGATATCGGTTTAGAAGATACTCTATCTAAAGAGCAAAAAATTCAGAAAAGAAAAGACAGCTATTTAAAATCAAGAAAAGGAGTACTTGTAAATATTATTTCAGAATTATTTGACAAGAAAGAACTTGATCTATCAATACTAAATAAATCATCTAAATATAAATTTATTCAAACTGATTTTACATACTTAGGAAATACACCTGTTTATATAATCGATTTTAGACCAGATGGAAATGCCGATTATAAAGGAAGAATGTATGTAGATGCTGATTTATTAGTCCTTATTAGATTAGAATATACTAATGTTAAACCTATAAGGGACTTTAGCATGTTTGGTGTTTATTTTAAAGAAGATCTGAGAAAAGTAGTTATTCAATTTAAAAAAATGAAATCTGGTAAATATTGCTTAGAATTTTTTGATTATACAACAGGATTTGAAGGAGGTTTCGACAGGCCACTAGTTGTTACAGAAAAAAATAAGATAGTCCAAGGAAGAAATAAACAAAATCAACTTAAAATGGATTTAAACATATCTAATAGAAATAGCCAACGCTATCAACTAATAGTTTTTGATACAAAAAAAATTGATGATAATGCGTTCAAAAATTTTGAAGAAACAGCGGAAATTTTGCCAGAAAATAAAACATCTTACGATCCTGATTTTTGGAAAGGCTATTCTATTATTGAACCTAATGCAGTAATTAAAAACCTAACCATTGAAAATCAAAACTAAATTGCAACTATTTATTTATGATGTTAAAAAACCATCCTAGAAAATTTGCTATTTTAGAATAAATACTTTACCAAATGAAAAATTTCTTGTTTCTTGTTTTTATTTCTACATTTTTAATTCAATGTAAGCCTAAAGAAAAAAAAACTTCCAAAATCCAATTCCACATCAATAATTTTGACTTTAACAATGATCAAATGGAAGTAACTTTTGAATTAGTTAATAATTCAAATCAAATATGGGAGGAAGGAAAATGGGAATTAAATTGGAATCAATTTAGCGGTGATATAGATAAAAAAAGTCTACCCAATGGAATTAAGTTGATCCCAACTAAAAATATTCAATACTACAGACTTAGTTTTGGAGATTCATTTTCAATTAGTCCAGGGGATAAATTTAGCTTTTCAGCAATTCAAAAAGGAATAATGAAAAGATTAGTAATGGGTCCAGTAGGTTTTTTCGTTCATGATCAAAAAAATAGCAAGTTTCATGATTTAGAAAGCAAAATTATTTGGCAAAATGCTAAAGGATTGGAAAGTTTAAATATACCCTCTGCAGCAGATCGATTCTTAAAGTATGAAGGAATTAAAACTTTACCTAAAGAGGAGTTACATTGGGTAATCCCTACTCCTAGCAAAATAATTTTAC
>MDSZ01053645.1_pt1 | contig 11784 bp, 10 predicted proteins | sample 811201 | NCBI WGS metagenome assembly MDSZ01 (sample SAMN05326647, study PRJNA326480) | marine metagenome | isolation source: seawater | place: Indian Ocean: North | collected 2010 | reverse complement strand
CAAGCCCACCTGCGTCAGTTCCGGTACTGTGGTGCGAGAGCCCACGGGAATGTCTGTCACTGTGCCCCTCTTTCTTCCCTCGGAAGAATCCCCGCAGTCGCCTAGCGACAAATAGGCCGTGTTCCGCACAGAGCGGGATGCGGCCTTTTCCAATTTTTACTAGCATAAGTTCCGAAGGAACCATACACCCTAAAACATACAGAGAGATGAAAGCCTATGCCAATTACAACAAGTGACGTCCTTGGTTCAGACCAGGTTGGAATTTACTTGGCAGTTTGTGGCAACGTGGTTTTTCATCCACATGAACTGAATGATGAGGCATTAAACAGGATTGATGAATACCTTGGTCTTGAAAGACACCCTCTGTCAATTGGTGGCTCGACGCTGGTTGGTGCATTGGTTACTGGTAATTCAAAGGGTTTAGCAGTTGCAGACATAGCAACAGAATCAGATATTGATATTCTCACATCGTTCGGTGACGTTGTGGTTATGGAAGGCGGTGTTAACACTGCAGGAAATCTACTGCTTTGTAACGAGCATGGAGCGATAGCATCACCAGCAATTCCTGAGGAAGGAGTTGAAATTATTTCAGAGGTCTTTGGCATACCAGTCGCAGTTTCGTCAATTGCCGGTGAAGATGTAGTAGGTTCCTTGGGAGTTGCGAACGACCATGGAGTGCTCTTGCATCCTGATGTACTGCCAGATGAGGTTCTGATTATCGAAGAAGTACTGGGAGTGTCCCCAATGGTTGGAACCGTTGCATTTGGTTCCCCATATGTCGGTGCAGGCCTTGCTGCTTCCAATAACGGGGCTATTGCAGGTAGGGAAACAACTGGTCCTGAATTAAATCGAGTAGAAGATGCGCTAGGATTAATCTGAATTATCAGCAATAATGTTGAAAGACGTTATTCGCAGGGGTACTTCTCATGGGCGAATGTCTCTATGCAGGTAAAGTGAAAGAAGTTTGGTCTACAGATGACCCTGATATTCTTGAATTCCGTTATACTAACCAAATTTCTGTATTCGATCAGATAATTCCATCCTTAATTCCAAGGAAAGGAGAATCATTGAACAGAACTACTACCCACTGGTTCGAACTGGTGGAGAAGGAGGGGATCTGCCGAACGCATGTTGTAGAGAGGAATGCTCCTGATCGCTGCTTAGTCAGAAGGGTAGACATTTATCGTGAACCTGGCACCACACCAAGGGATGGTGAATGGGTGTTTGTTCCACTTGAAATTGTTTGCCGCCACTACCTCGCAGGCTCAGGCTGGAGGAGATACAAACGCGGTGAGTTGACTGCTGAAGAACTAGGCTTTGAGGCGGGAACAGAACTTGAAGAGGGGGTCAAATTACCGAAACCTTGTGTTGAAGTAACTACCAAGTTCGAAGCTTACGACCGCTTAATCGATAGAGAAGAAGCGCTTGAAATCGCAAACATAACAGGTGAAGAGTTAGATTCATTGATTGAAGTTGTCCTGAAGGTTGATGACTTGATCGAAAGAGAAGCGCTAAAGCGGGGTTTGATTCATGTTGATGGAAAGAAAGAGTTTGCTTTAGGCCCAGGAAGAGTTCCAGTTCTAGTAGATTCATTTGGCACACTAGATGAGGACCGCTGGTGGGATGCTGAAGAGTATGAAAAAGGGAACATAGTGCAATTATCCAAGGAATTCGTTAGACAACACTACATTTCGACAGGGCACCAAGAGGCTCTAAGGTTGGCTAGAGATGCGGGAACAGAAGACCCCCCAATTCCTGCTTTACCACAGCAAGTAATCGATGACACTGCTTCTCTTTATGCATCCATGTATGAAAGATTAACAGGGTTGGAATTCTAATTAGTTGTGGACTCTGAAAACAACCCCGCAGAACCTTTTTTCTGCTGCTCTAAGCAACGCAACTAAGTGTTTTGCTGCATCTTGGCAACCTCCATCTAGGGGCTCATCTGCTGATGGCATCCAACACTTCGATGTCAATGCCTTACGCAGTGATGTAACCTCCTCAGTTGTCAACCATCCTCTCATTTCCAATCTGCCAAAACCACTCTCCATGGTGGACCCTGACATTCTCGTAGCGAGTTTCTCCATTAATTCACTAAGCTCTTCCAGAGTATCAGGTTTTCTTCGTGAATCTCTTATCCAATCTCTCAGATAGGAAATTGGAGAACCATCCCCGTATGGGAATCGGCCAAATCTTTCTCTAGACAATCCTGCTTCCAAAGGCATTGGTTTCCCCAGTTGAGTAAGGTGTATACACGAAAGGAAAAACAAATTCGCATCATCCCATGTGATGCTTTCACGCTTTCTTGGAGATTCGAGGCCTTGTGATACCAATCGCTGTTCTAATTCCACGTCCTCGGAAACGAGCTCAGTCCAATTCCCACCACTTAATGCTTCAAAGGCCGGAATTAGTCTCTTTGAAACCATAGGGTCCAACGTGAAAAATGCTGTTGTCGCATCGAACACTTCCTCCATGTTCGGGGCGAGTGGTCAGTTACGGATGAAGTCAACGGTCTTTCAGGAATGAGTCTAATCGCTTAGATAATTCGTCGCGAGTGTTGTCTTTTTCTCCTGAATCCGTAGCCATTTCTTTTCTTAGTGCTGATAATCGTCCGCTCGCACTGGTCTCATCAATATCAATAACATCTTCTTCTGGCTCAACAGTTATCTCATTACCTTGATCGATATTTTCCTCCGCAAGAGACTCGCTCATATCACCTAGTTCTTGTTCTAGTGACATGTCATCAAAGCTTAAGTCATCTTTGGGTGTATCTTCATGAACTAATTGTACTTCCTCTTTCTCTTCTACCACTGGTTTAGGTCGTTGCGAGGATTCTGGCAATTTCTTCTCAACTAATTCCTGTTCGTTTCTCTGGAAGTTTAGAACACCGGCAAAGAATGCAATTACCATCATAAGCAAGGCAATACCTATTGTCCAGTATACATCTGATGATCCGTACGTCACAACTGGTAGGTTACTTGCGTAAACAGTCATAGAATCATCACCGGGATTGTCATCGACGTCCCAAGGTGCAAGGCAAGATATTGTTGCAGAAACTTCTGCACCATCTCCTATTTCACTCGGCCTTTCTATACTCACACCCGGCGCATATACGCTACCATACACATCAATGGCCATGCTTTTTTCCCAGTTGCCATCTATTACCTCAATATTTAGTTGACAAACTGAACCTTCCATCATCTGATATCCTGTACGGTCAATTCCGACTTCAACGAAATTATCGTTGACTGTTAGAGAAGAAACACGTAGGTTCCATCCACTCTGTCTTGCAACGTGTGTAGTTGTTTCCGAGTGTAGTTGGATCCCGTTAGAATCGATGATTAAAACTTCAACCACGACAATCCCTGGTTCTGGATCCCAATTTGATGTCGATAAATTGACTATGCTGGATGCATTTGCAGAAAGACGTATAGTTCGTGAGTCAAGAATTTCTCCACGGCTTGTCTTCAGCCATGCGTTAGCAACAAGGTCATGTTCGATGTTGGCTGTTATTGAACAGCTTGTCCATGTCTTTGAAATTGGATCCACACCAAGTAGCTCCAGATTACCAAAAGTATTGTCACAATTTGCGGAGTGGACAGGGGATAGAATTCCAACTAAATGTAGAGGCATCCCATTGTGCGTGGTATTGGTTCTTGATGTTGGTAGAGGTACCAATGAAGTCTGGACTCCATTGGTGCTCGAGTCTGTTATAATTGTGACTTTCTCCCCGGACCTTCCTGTATGAACTGGGCTTGAAACCAAGACTGTATCACTTTCATTTACCGTAATTGAATGAGTGATCGTACCTAGAATTGGGTGAGTAAGTTCGATTTCGAGTTGAATATTTACACCATTCCATGAGTCCGTAGGTGTAATTTGAAGTGGGACTCCTTTAATTTCAGAAGGCGCTACTACCACAACGTCGTCCCCAGCAACTTCCCAGCCATTTGGTACGTTGTTCAATTTGAGGTCCATGATCGCAACATCATTTCCAGTGTTTTCTATCCAAGCAGTTGGCCATGAGGAAACTCCTTGTCGCACCTTCCAACTACCTTTAGAATCTACAACAATACCAGGAACAGATCCGATTCTTACCGGAACTTGTTCAACAACTTGTCCACTGCCATCACCATTTGAGATTTGAATACTCACAACTCCTACCTCTCCTGCAACTGACTCTTCCGGTGGGTATACTGTTATGTTGAAAAATCCTGAAGACCCAGGATTAACAGACGGTCCAGAGGTTGGAAGACTAACATTCCAACCATCACCTGCCTTTAGGAAATATGGCTTTGCTGGCGCATTTCCAATTTGCTCGACAGTTAACTGAATTTCTCCACCATCCGGTGAAATTTCTAAAGAAGTGTTTGAGAGGTTAATTTTCCAGCCAGCAACCTGTAAAACTTCGATTTGAATACTCACGTCATAATCGATATCGAAGCCTTCAGATGATGTATCGAGTGTTAAATTTGCCATTGTTCCAGCCCATGCATTTGTTGGAATATTCACTTCGAGTGTAACAGTCTCATTATCCATGACATTCAGTCTTGAAGAATTGATTTCTTCTGCATGCCATGTTGATGAGTCATTACCTTCTCTATCTATTTCGAATTGCGGTGAAAGGGATAGTAAGTCGTTAGAGTTTCCAGTATTCGTCAAGTCAATTGTCAAATTCAGAATCTGGCCAGGCGTTACTTGGTGTGATAATCCTTCTTGAACGGTTATGTCCCATCTGTGGTCAGGTCTAACTTCAACCGTAATATTAGTGTTAGATCCAACATTTGAGTCGCCAATACTTTGCCAATCGAAGACTAGTTGAAATGTCTCTCTTGCAGGTATGTCATCCGGGATAGTGACCCACACCGGCACCATACTAATTCCACCTGGCCCGAGTGTTCGAGTAGGATTAGTAATCTCGAAGGTTGCGTTAGGTGCCTGTGATAGGTTTCCTGCTAATGTACTTCCAGTAAGTTGGAATGTATCCTCACCATTTCCTGGGTTTTCCAACCTGAGAATTAGTTTGGTTCTCTCACTCACGTTTAGAATGGCACCATCTTCCGGGCTAACAACCTCTGCCGCTGCTCTGAAAACTTGCAATACGTGTAAAGAGATAGATAAGTCGGCATTAGCGGAATTAGTTTCACTTTGATTGAAGAAATGTCTCATAGGGGGTGCATCATATGGTAAGTCAAGATGTAATTGTCCATTTTGGCCATTCATTTCCAGCATCGTACCGTTGATTGACAAGTCGCCACTAGCGCTCCAGGTCCACCCAACCTTGAGCATACCTGCAGACGACATGTCCCAACTTTTTGTAGACCCAAAGTAATTTGTCTCTATATCCCATACTAAACCTGAGGTTGGCACAGTGCGAATGTGGGGAATGTCTGTTGCAGTATCACTTGCAAATATTGTTACGTCAAAACCTTCACAGATTTCATCTACACCAGATCCTATACACAATGTCAGGATCGCAGAGGTCGAGTCTCCGGGTTGCTTTGAAGATGGTACCTCGACCTCGATTAGATATTGCTTGGTTTCACTTGGGCCTAACTCTATACCAAATTGAGTATCTCCAATGTAATCAACTATGGTTGTGCTCGCACTCCAACTGTTAGATGACCACTGCATCTCTGTTGTTTCTTGCGCATTACCAACATTTTCAACCATCATCCAAACATGAGCAACATCTCCTGGTCGTCCATATCCAACTCCACTGGGAAGCCCGGTTGAACCTTGGAGAGATAGGCCTCTAGTTCGTTCAACTTCGAGTGGTAATATCGCTGTCGTTGAAACTGAAGTGTCCTGATCTAGAGTTAGATTGAGAGGTATGAGTGCATCATCAGAGCCCACAGCATCTTGAGGTACAGAGAATTCAAATTCGACTTCACCGTTCTCTCCAGATTCTAGATTTATTGAGAGGTCAGCAGGGTTTTTGGGGTTGAAAGACCATCCGGCAGGTAGGTTTGAGTCGTCATAATCTAATGTCCAAAGCGCACTTCGACTTCCTGTGTTTGATACAGTTATGTTCACGCTCTTTGTTTCTCCAGGTAAAGCTCGTGATATCTCGCTTGGAACCTGAATTTGTGCGACATATGGTTCAAGGACTACTAGTGTGGATGTAAACTTGTCATTGTCAATTCTAGTTTGAGTTAAGTTTTCATCAACATCTAACAGTAGTTCAACTTCGTGAACCCCCAGTGTTGCTTCTACATCAACGCTAAATGTAATTGGTCCACCTTCTCCAGAAGGAGCTACTGGCTCAACAATATTGACACGATGTCGTTTTATCTCAACACCATCCATTAGCAACACTGCAGTCACTGGTTCATCGGTGTCGAGTATCCCTATGTTGGAATATTGTCCAGAAATGGTGACCATCTCTCCCGGGTCAGGATCGGTTGGTGTGAAGCCAATACCCCTGCCGTCAGCAAGTGGGGATAGATCTGGTTTACCTTCACTAACTAACATATCTCCTATCAGAATATCGAGATAACCATCACCATCCATATCTGCAATTGCGGGTGAGGCCCAGGTACGATGAGGTAAGTCAATTGCGGATGACCACCCGATACCGATATCTGCAGAGAGTCCGGTAGTACCATCGAATGCGAAAAGTCTCTCTCCATATGCAACTAATAATTCAGGCTCGTCTTCACCATCAAGATCTATAACTATGGGTGAAGAAATAGCGACTTCACCTTCATTGTCATTGCCACTTCCACTTTGAAGAACTCTCGACCACTCCCTGTAAGGAGGGTCAATCGTAATGTCTTGACAACCTGCTAAGCCATCCCTATCAGTGGTACCTGCGCCGGTCGAATACCAAGTTACCCAGCAGACTCTATCAGTTATTCCATCACCTGAAGTATCCACTGGAACAGGTTCTGTATCAGCGTAGCCATTCTTTGCTCTAAATCTCCAAATTTCTTCGGTACTTGTTAATTCCATCCCGACATATTGGGCACCCATTCCCTCATCGGCGCCGTTGCTGTCAGATGGGAGAGTCAAGATCATCTCAGGAGCAGCATCACTGTCAAGTTGAGTTACAACAGGTCCCGGTAATCTAATTCTGGGGGTGTCAGAGTCGCTATCAGTTCCCTGTACAGAAACTCTTTCCCAATCTAGAGAACCTGTTGGCCCATCAATTCTCCATATCCAGAAATTACCACTGTTCTCATCGACAGTTGTGAGAACTACAGAGCCACTGCTATCATCAAGTGCTGCAAAGGCAGGGTCTGAGGGATGTGAACCTCTGTCTAGAGCGACCGTCCAATCTGCCTCGGGAGATTGTAATCCTAGCGGTAGAGCAACAACTGTGGGTTCGTCGTTTGTAGTATCAACTGCCGCTATCACTAGTTCAGGACTACCGTCAAGTGAGAGGTCGGCTAGAAGAGGTTGAGTCACGGACTCAGGCGCCGTCCAAAAGTGTGCATTCGGAATTCCAATCCGTAAATCAGCATCTGACCAGGACCAAAGTTTCTCATTCGAGTGCCCTGAAACCGTCCATCCTGATTCGTCACACGTGATTTCTGGTGCCCAAAGGTCGACCTCAAGAGCACTATCCGTGTCATAAACAATGGCTATCTCAGGCCTTAAATCGCCATCAACGTCAACAATGACAGGAGTTGAACGAATAATATCAACGTCTCCAAGGGTTACTTCCCAAGTGATTTTGGCAGTGTCACCCTCAATAATTGCCAACCTTCTTTCTACTCCATCTGTGTAGGTGAGAACTGCAAACAAATGGCCTTCGCCGCATCGTTCTTTTGCCCCTTGAGGCGAACTAATCGAATGAGAAAAGTTTCCGATAGCTACTCCGTAACCGTCGGCCCCTAATCCTGAATCAAAGGCTACCCAATTTACTGCTGGTGTCTGAACAGTTGTCAAACCTGTATCTCCATGAGCTGGAAGTGCCCTAGTGTGACCGGGATCTCTACCATACTGGGCCCAAGGCTGAGTGAGCGGATTCCAAGCATCAGACTCGGTCCCATCAGCAACGGAGGGCGCAGGTATTACAACGGTAGAAGCGAGTAAAATCAGAAGCATTAGAAACGCTCTTGATTGCTTACGCACTGTCCTCACCATTCAATAGTGTGTCATTTGAGGTAGTTAGGGCTTTGGGCCCTACGGGCCCATTAGAAACCGAAAAATATAGTGAATTTCATTTGCCAAATAGGGCGCCGTGATGCAATTTTCACTTGAGTGAACGGGGGTATCATTCAAATAGGGGTCGCTGGTGGCCTGAATGACTTCGGTCACACTTCTCTCCCGAGGCACTGCCGATGAAGGACGGATGAGGCAATTACCTCACTCGTCCTCTGGTAGTGAATTGGAAGAGAAACGAAGAGGTGGAAAAAATGTACAAAGTTGTCACAAAGGAGGATACTATCCGTATCCCTGCGGAATATATTCGCAAGGACAAATCACTGAACGAACACATTGACAGACTCGCTGCATCAGCATTCGAGGGTAGATTCGATGAAAACAATCGTTTCGTTCTTGTTACTTCCAACCACGAACCGATGGACCGTGGTAGAATTATCCACGGCGACGGAGCAATTTACCAGAGAGTTCGATTTGACGCTGTGTTGTTCTGTATAGAAGATTATGAAGTCGTCGAAGGGGCTGTATCAGAAGTCAACGATTTCGGAGCATTCGTAAGAATCGGTCCAATGGAGGCTCTTCTTCACAAGTCACAAATTATGGAAGACCACGTTGATATCAACGCAGGCATGGGCCTTCTGGAAGGTCGACAAAGCGGACGCAAGTTAGGAGTTGGTAGTTCGGTTAGAGCACGAATTGTATCGCTTTCACCAGACACAAGTGACCCACGCCGTTCCAAGATCGGTTTAACGTGCAAACAAACTGGACTCGGTAGCCACGAATGGATACATGAGGACCAAAACTGAATGGAGTGATTTAGTATGGCAAAAAACCCCTTCGCATGCAGTGAATGTCACATGATTTTAGCAGATGGTGTCGACCAATGCTCACACCACCCCGCAGCCCCTGTGTCATCAGATTGGTCAGGCTATGTTGTTGTGATGGACCCATCTCGCTCAGAAATTGCAAATCGCCTGAATATTGAGATTCCAGGAAACTATGCACTCAAAGTAAACATCCGATGAAGGAGGAATAAAAATGGAAATTATTGACCGTAAGGAAAACCCACTATTGAACAGAGTAGAAATCGAATTTCGATGGAATCATGAAGGTGCAGCAACGCCCTCGAGAGTCGATATGCTAAATGCCGTTGCATCTATCGAACCCGGGTCTAATCGTGACTTGATTGTTATCAAGGACGTAAACACCAGATTCGGAATGGGCTCTACAACAGGGCTTGGGCTTGTTTACGCAGACAAGGAATCAATGAAGGTTGAACCAACATACATGCATGAAAGATTTGCTGAAATGCGTGCTGCTGAAGCAGAACCTGAAGCTCCCGCAGAAGAATCCAATGATGCATCTGGAGGTGAAGAATAATGTCTGACGGTCCAAAGGCTGGCGCCAAGTGGTCAAAGTATGCTGTTGAAGACGGCAACCTAGTAAGAAAGTCAGAGTTCTGTCCAAGGTGTGGACCTGGAGTATTCCTAGCTGCTCACGCAGACAGGAAGTCTTGTGGTCGCTGTGGACACACTGAAAAGAACGAGTGATTCAGTGTTCATATTTACCCCATGTGTGGGGTTAACTGACCTTGGTTATCCAGTACCATCCAGTTTTCATTTTGCTTCAAAATCTGTACTCCTAGGTCATTTCTAGGAACAGATTCTCCTCTCAACATAATGTCCTCTCGCCACGAAATGATCCGCCAGTCGTCTCCATCAAATATCGCATCTTGGATAGTACCTCTCAATTTTCTTGCGACTGTAATTTCTCCATCTTTTATCTCCCAAGCCCATCCATCTTTAGAAGAAAGTAGGAATCTGTTCGAATGAGAGAAAACCTTTTCCAAATCACATTCGATATCCAATGATTTTTCATCAAGTATTTCTCCCCCCTCAAGAGAAATGATTCGATACTTACCACCTCTAGTCCACACATATACATCCTCTTCGCTAATGTGAATTGATGTTACATCGTCAGATCTCGGAGGTGACTTGGCATCACTACCAAATAACGGCAATCGCCAAATCTCATTATCGTTTGAATCAATGCAATAAATTCCTCTAGTCCATAATGCGAATATTATTTTGTCATCTTTGGCGGTAAGAGCTAAAGGTTCCGCATCTACTATGTGACACCATATTGAACCAGCGACCATTGCAGTGTTTCTATTGAGCCTAAGCTCAGCTTTAGTTATTCCATTTTCAATTGGTTCCGATGTTGATAATAATGCCATTCTTGCTAATCTCAACTCATGGTCAACCCAGGTTGCAATAATTCCTTTATCGCACACTGCAGCGTGGGAAATCTCACTAGGGAATGGTGCCGAGGTTACTCCATTAACAGTTATTTTTCCATCAACGTCGATCACTAATTCCCCTTTTTCCATGTGGAATGTCTTCCAAGGGGCGCTCTCCATGACAGTGCCAGAAGGACTTTGATTGTAACAATTGCTTCAAAAATCATCATGCCTACGGCATAACATGGTGAGCCTAATTTTGGTGTCAGGAGGTGACATCGCTTCCACAAATCAGGCCTATGAACTCCTGAAATTGTGTGATTGGAAGGAATTGGAGGCTGTAGAAGGACGGGCTGCATATTCTTACAGACATGCTAGAATGTGGTGGGTTGATGACGGATGCCTATGGGAAGATGACTTAGACAAACGATGGGCTGAATCAACTGGCGAATTCCCAACAGAGATTATATTTCCATCAAGACATTCTGCAGCAAGTGGTAATGCTTCACTAACATTACATCCTATAGGAACCATGCAGGTACCGGCTGAAAGTACTCCTGAATATGGAGGAAGGCCGGCTGATTGCCCACCACCAAACCCTCGTATTGCAGCATGGTGGAGGGAGTTAAATCGTGTTGGGAATGATCTTGATGGTTTTGATTTGTCACTTGAAACCACCCACCACGGTCCTTGGATTGAGACACCATCGTTGTTCATTGAAATAGGCAGTACATCAGCAACCTGGGGTCACAAAAAAGCCGCTGAGTTATTGGCTGGCATAATTTATCGTGGTCTTGGACTAGATGGCAGTTCTGGGTTAGGAGAATGGAATGGTGAAGGGCGAGTTGTGGTCACTTTAGGCGGAGGTCACTATGCTCCGAGGGCAAACATGTTAGGGATGCATGAACATGTTTGGATTGGGCATATGCTTGCAACCTATGCACTCCCGTTTGAGAAAGATGAATCTGGAAAAATATCCGGTATGTGGGAAAACAGCATTCGTAAGGCAATTGAGGCAACAAAGAAGGGATTCCCTGGGGGTGAAATAGTCTGTAGTATGGACAAGAAGGCCTTCAAGGGATGGCAGCGACAAGCAATCCGTGACCTATTGGAAGAATTAGAAATTCCGCTATTAAAAAGCGCACAAATCATTGGATGAAAACGGTCAATAGTCGCCTTCACTGCCGGGGGTACATGGTAGGGTGGTTCTCGCGCATGGTTGTGGCGATGACCATACGAATGCCACGCTGGTTTGTGGGATGGGTTAGTCGTCGGTACGTGGCTGGCCCAACGCTTGATGATGCTGTGAAAGTCATGAAGCGTCTATCAAAAGAAGGCGCCTGTTTTACAGTCGACGTTCTCGGTGAAGAAATCAGTACAATGGAAGAGGCCCAGTTTTTCCTTGAAGAATACCAAAGAGTCGTCTCAGCGATAAT
>MDSZ01265248.1_pt1 | contig 11785 bp, 9 predicted proteins | sample 811201 | NCBI WGS metagenome assembly MDSZ01 (sample SAMN05326647, study PRJNA326480) | marine metagenome | isolation source: seawater | place: Indian Ocean: North | collected 2010 | reverse complement strand
CTCTTCTTCCTCATCCTCATCATCATCCTCATCATCTTCATCTTCATCTTCATCATCTTCATCTACCTCTTCTTCCTCATCCTCATCATCTTCATCATCATCATCTTCATTTTCATCTTTATCTTTATCTTTACCTTTATCTTCACCTTCATTTTCATCTTCATCTTCTTCATCATTATTTTCTTTTTCATCTACCTCTTCTTCCTCATCACCTTCATCATCTTCATCTTCATCTTCTTCTTCTTCATTATTATTTTTTTTTTCATCTACCTCATCATCTTCATCATTATCTTTATTTTCATTTTCATCATCATTAATGTAAGCTTCCATAGTTGTAATTTTATCATCTAATTTTCCACCACTTATAATAAAGTTTTCAATCATAATATAATATAATATAATATATATATAAATAATTATTTAAATATAAATAAAAAAAATATTAAATAATATGGGAGATTATGTAAGAAAATGTGTTGCATCATCCGAATTATTTTCTGGTTTTACGGTAGAAATTGATATTAGGTATATAGATAATATTGGTGAAATAATTAATTATTTTAAAAAACAATTATTTGATGTTTTAAAAAAAAATAATTTATTAAATTTAATTGATAAATTAAAAATCACTAATTTTCATATACATACACATAATTTGAATGAAATATTATTAAATAAAGAGATAATATATATATGCGATCATTGTGATGTGGTGGATAGTTGATTTTCTGCAAGTGTCTTATATTCAAGCTTATCATCGTCGCTAAGAGCTTTCCACATAATAGAAACCTCAGAAAGCCACTTAGAATTGTTCTTTTGAGCAATCAGGACAGCTTCATCCTTAAACTTCATCTTAAAGATATCAAATGGCGTCTTCTTCCGTGGAGCAGAAGGCTTCTTTTTCTTCTTTTTCTTAATGTCAGAGAGACTAATGTATTTTTCCTTCATCTTATTAATAGTTTCTTGATTGATAGTTTCATCCTTGAAATCAGTGAAGATATTATCAATAATTCCTTCAATAAATTGATTTGAAAGTTGAGTTGTATTCATTTTTGTTTATTTATGAATAAAATAATAAATAAAATTCAAATTAAAAAAAAAAAGATAAAAATAATAAATAAGATATATATAAATGAGTTTAGATATACAGGTAATAATAATGAATGATATTGATGTTGATAATCCAACAAAATATTTTTTAAAATTAAATAATAATGATAATATGAGTAAAGTGAAAGAATTGATGATATCAAAGGAGAATATGAATTTAAAGAAGTATGATATTCCCAAGAATAGAGAGAGGAATGATAACACCCATGGTTCTGTAAATTTTGGGGATCATAAAAATTCAAATTATAGTCATAGTTATGCAGATAGAATGAGACATAAATATGGGGATGGGGATGAATCTAAAACAATTGAGCAAAATATGACATCAAGTAAAAAGACGATTACAGATAAAATAAAGAAGTTAAATACAATTGTTTTAAGAGATAAAAGTCAAGGTCAAGGAATAATAATTAATAATTTAAATATAGGAGATGTATTATCAAGATTAGACACAGTAATTTATGAAGATAATAATGGAAATACTTGTAATAAGGTGTCGTGTCCGGAAGGTAGATATTATGTAATTTATGCATATTATGATGATATGAATATATTTAAAGATAATAAAAATGATGATGACGATGATGATAAAACGTTTCGTTATATAGTAATATCTTTTTCTATAATAATTTTAATAATAATAATTGGTTTAATTTCATGGATAATATATAAAAAGAGGAGTTTAAAAAATAATTTGAATTAAATTTATTTAATTTTAAAAAGAGATAATGATTTTTGTATTAGATTTTGAGACAACAGGATTAAATCCGTATCATGATGATATGATAGAATGTTGTATAAAAGTTTTGAATTCAGAAGATATATTAACAACATTTATAAAAACAGATAAGAAATTGAGTGATAAAGTTGTATCAATAACAAATATTACAAATGATATTTTAGAAAGGGATGGTATACAATATAAAGTATTTTTAGAAAAGTTGATGAGATTTTTGATTAATAATATAATTGATGATAATAATATTTATATAGTTTCGCATAATGGGACTACGTTTGATTTTATATTTTTGAAGAGGTGTTTTAATGATTATATTAAGATATCTTCAAATGATTGTGAAGTAAAGAGAATATTAGAAATAAAAAATAAAATAAAATATATAGATACATTATTGTTATCTAGGAGAATGTTACCAAATAATTATAGTTTTAAGCAATCATCATTATTAAAATATTTTGGGTTAAATAACGACATGGAGCATAGAGCGATAGGTGATGTATTATCATTAGAATTATTGTATAAGAGGTTATGTGAAATATTAAATAAAGAGTTTGATGCATCTGATCCTTTAAATGTTGTAAAATATATAGATATTTGATTATAAATTTAATTTAAATTAGTATTAAATATTTTATTATTTTTTTATTATTTTATTATTTTTTATTTTTTTATTTTATAATTTTTTTTATTTTATTATTTTTAATTTTTTAATTATTTTTTTTTAAATATTTAAAAAAAAGAAAAAAAGTAAAAATAAGATGAAAAAATATCCAGGGCGTAAGATTTATTCAAATGAGAATTTGGACAATGTTTATGAGACAATAATGAATGTGGATGTATTATTTAGAAATAATAAGATGAGAGAATTAAGGAAACCAAATATTCAGGGATCATTGGAAGAGAGTAGGGTAAATGAGATGATAATTGAATATAAGGATAATAGAAATATTTTTAGATCAAAGAATAAATTAGTTGTAGTAGATTTAAATAATAAGTATTATTTAGTAGATGGTCAACATAGATACGAGATGTTAAAAAATATATTTGATGAAGACAATAATTTAAAGGAGAATATTCAGATAGTATGGTATCCGTTTACAAAGGAGTGTGAGATAATAACCTTATTTAAATCTTTGAATAAGGATTCGATGAAGAATAAGATATATATAAATTTGGATGAATTAATAATAATAAAAATAAATGAATTTTTGGATAAATTGAAGAAATATAATAACAAATCATTTGCGAAAAAGAAAACAACAAAAGGATATCTTAAAACTTTAGAAGAATTAAAAGATGAATTAATAAATATTAATTTTTTCAAGAACGATAAAACATCAAATGAATTATATTCAGAGTTAATGAAAAAGAATGATGAATATTATGATTTATTGAATTATGAGACGAATATGAATAATGGCAATGATGGTATATATTATGAGAATGAGAAGGATGTAATAAATGATAAAATAATATTTACATTAAAGAATAATAATTTTATAAAGTGGTTAAGTGGAGAAGAGAAAATTTATTATCATAATTATCGTAAACAGAAGAAACCAATAGCACCTTATTTAAAGAAACAAGTTTGGAGAAAGTATTATGGGGAAGAGTTAGAAGCGGAATGTCCAATATTTGATTGTAATAATATTATGAATAAAACGAAAAAGAATGGTATGCAATGTGGTCATATTATAAGTGAGAAAAATGGTGGTAAAGTTAGTATAGATAATTTACGTCCAATATGTTCTACTTGTAATTGTAGAATGGGTGATATAAATTGGAATGATTACAATAAATAAAAAAAAAATATATATGTTTAATATAAAGAATGCCGAAATTAAGTGATGATATTGTAAAAAAATTGGTTTGTAGTAATGGAGGTAATGATTGCTATTCTTCTAGAGCAAAACAAAAAAGATGTGACAAGAGCCATCCAGAATCCGTATTTGTATGGGATCTAAATACTAGATCGAATGTTTTTGGTTCACAATCCAACAATTCTGAACCATTGGGTGTAGAATTATTAAAACTAGAAATTGATGAAGTTGATTATTTATTTACATCGTGGAATAATAAAAATCCTGATAAAAAATGGGAAGAACATGAAAAAGGTATTATTAAATTTTTATTTAAATTAAAACAAAGTGAGTCGAATATAAATATTTTTTTATTACAAGTAAGAGAGTTAGTAGTTCAAATTAGAAATGTTTTAAAAAGAAATGTTCAACATCACGTTCATTCTGATTATTTGATAAAAAGAGTAAGTTTAGAAAATAAAGGATTTAAAGATAGATTTAAAGCTCCTGGTACCGGTACAAATACTGGTATGGGAAATCTCGCCGCGGAATTTTTTAATTATGAAGTTGGAGGGGAAAAAGTATTTAATCATTCGTTAAAAGAAGCGATTAACACCAATGAATTACAACAAAAATTGGATAGTTATGACAGCAAAATTACAAACTTTGATTTTAATTATTATGAAGATTTAATAACAAATAATTTTATTGGTGAAAAGATTAACAAAACTTTAAAAGATGACTTAGGAGTATATATTAAAAATTTTGAAAAGAGTTATGTTGAGGAATATGTACAAAGGTATAATGAATTAATTGATAAAGATAACATAATAACATATTATATAGTTGAGAAATGTATCTATTTTTATTTTTCACAATTTTTTGATAATATTTCATATATTAAATCTTGGTTTGAAAATAATTTCAAAATCACTGAAAAATCAACGGTTACTAAGGAAAAATTAAAAAATGTAAGAGATCAGTTAAATAAATATTTCTCAAAAGATCCAGAATCAGAAATAGGTAATTTTGTAGATTGTGAATATGATGATTTTAAAACAAAAGTGGCTGTGACGCTCCCGGCGCTAAGGAAAAAACTTGATAAAGCAAGAAATAACCTTACAAATTTAGAAGGTGTAAGAAATAACCTTACAAATTTAGAAGGTGTAGATGAAGAAACTATGATGGAAAACAAGAAACTGATGGACAAGTTCAAAAAAGCTGACACAGATGAGAATGGCACCTTGGATGTGGAAGAATTTAAGACATTTCTCGTGAATCAAAATCTTGTTTCCGAGGAATCCTCAATGCAAGTATTCGAAAAATTTTTTAATATAGTTGATAATGATAATAATGGTAGGATTTCTTTTGATGAGTTTGAAGATAATTATGAAAAGCTGTTAGAAGCAGCAAAGAATATGCTCGATGAAGCCGAAGAGGAGGCGATTGAGGCCGTGGCCCAGCATCTGGGTAAAGAGGTTGATGAAGCAGATAATCGGTCGTTGGATGATACTGAGGCTAAAGGTAGTGATAATGAAAATAGTGATAATGATGATTATAAGGGTGGATCGGGTGTTGAAGGTAAAGACAGTCGCGAATTGAAGGCACAGGAATTCGTAGCGAAATGGCTACAATCCACAGATGATACAAATGATGATATATTTATATCGGTAATATTTAATTTAATATTAGATTTAAATAATAAAGAAATATTAGATTTTTATTTAAAAAGCATAGATGATTCAAAAATTTATAGAAAAAAATTAGGTGATGCAAATAGTTTAATTGGAGAATTTTACAATAATACTGCTGTAAAAAAAGTTCATGATGACACTAAAGAACTAATTTTTAATAATTTTATACCTAATATTAAGAGTGGTATTAAAGAAATATTAGGTGAAAACGCGATTTCGAGTGTAGGGGGTAAAATATTAGATAGTATTCAAAATACATATAATCAAACTAAAAAAATAACTAATGAAATTCAAGATTTTTTGACCAAAGAATTTCCTGAGGATGTTAAGATTGAAGATTTTTTGGAAAAATTTAGTGGTTCAGGCAGAACTTTAATTCTTAATAAAATGAAAGATTCTAATATAAAAACTATAAAAAAATTAGCCACTTTTATAGAAGCGAGTGACGCTGCAACTGATTTATCAAAAATGATTACTAATATTTGGAAATTAACACATGGCGATATTGGTGATTTATCTCCTGATTGTCAGGAATTATTAGAAGAGTTTTTTGAAATAGGAGATCATAAAATGACGGCGGAAGATAGAGAAGGGGATACTGCTGAGAAAATTATAAATTTAATATATGATTCATTGTATAATAAAATAAATGGAAAATATTTAAGTGAATTAATAGGTTTATTTTGCCTTCGTTCAGCATGGCAATTGTGTGATAATAATACTTTAAAAGATTATTTTATGAGTAAAAGTTATTCTGCACCTGAATATGAAGATTACATGGAAGGTATAAAAAAATTTAAAAATAAAGAAAAATACTTTTATTTAAATAATAAGAATATCAATGAGAATATCAATGATGCTTATATAATTAATTATTATTCAAATAAGGTTAGAGATGACATTTTCAATGATCGTATAATAATTAACACTTGGATAGAAGAATATAATTCATCCTGCAACAAAAACATCGGTAGTTGTAAATTATTCGAAATGATCGATGCGAAGCCGGCAGGCAAGCCGATGGATCAAGAAATTCCTCCAAAACAAGATTTAGAAGAAATTCCCCCAAAACAAGATTTAGAAGAAATTCCTCCAAAACAAGATTTAGAAGAAATAATTCCTCTAGAATACATAAAAAATCAACAACAATTCTTAAATAAATTAATTAATAAAACAATAGTTTATTTATTTGTAGTTGAAGGCCCGGCATATCTTGTGAATGGTGCTAAATTTAAATTTATTTATTATAATCCAGAGAGTAATGAAGAAGTATCTTCAGAAGAATTAGATAATAGTATGTTTGTAGAAATAGTTTCAAATAATAATATCAAAAGAATTAGAGATGAAATTAAAAACCAAACATTAGGACAAAGTTATTACTATTTATCACATCGAAGAGATGGAACAGAATTTTGTTACCCTCCTTTTAGATCTATTAATGACAATCGCGGGGAAGGATGTGAAAGGAGCGGATTTGCCAAACCCATTGATCTTCAAAGTACCGAAAAATGGGCGTCGGCACGAACTCGGGATGAGTTACTCACATCGGCCGCGGATAATTTAATACCCGGATTGGACGAAGAAAATGTATATGAATTCAAAAAAGATTTAAATAATAAACTAAAAGCTATAATAAGAACTAATAAATTAAAATTGGATGAACAGGATGAAATGGAATCTCAAGGTGGTGGCGGTAAAACATATAAAATTAATAGTAATGTTGTCATCAATAATGTAGAATATGAAGATATATTTGAAGAACTTGAAAGATTAAAAACTCTTAAAGATAAACTTTTAGAACAAGGATTTAGTGGAAAAATGAAAGAAAATATTGAAGAAAAATATAATTATATAGAAGATAATTTAAAAAAATATAACGATTTGGTTTATAAAATAATTGAATCCGAATCCAAATCGGGTGAGGGAGAAAGCTTGACAGAAATCGCATCCGAATTGGATGCTGGAGAAAGCTTGAAAAAAATCGCAATGAGTATGTTTTCTTTAATGAGAACGAATTATGATGAAAAAGAAAACTTGAAAAACTTGAAACGTAAAATAAATATTTTAATAATAGAAATTAAAGAAAATATAAAAAAATTAGTTGAAAGATATAATAAAAAAATGCTAGAAGAATTGAAAAATGCAGATGATAACATAGTTAAAAAAGTAATGGATTATAAGGGTCAGGAAGAGCATGAGGTTCTTGTTCCGGAAGCTCTAAATTTTAGTGAAGAAACTCTTAAATCTATGTATAAACTTTTAAATGAAAGAGTTGGATTAGATTATTTAATAAAATTTTTTCCAGAGAGTCCGTGGGATAATAAAGTACCGACCGACGTCGGCGATAACGTAACGATAAGAACGCTTGAGTCACCAGGTGCATTTTTTGAATTTGATATTGATATTTATATAAATGAAGCCCATGACTATAATATTTCCGAAAGTTTTAAAATTCTTTCAATTTTAACTTTATTAAATGATAAAATAAAAGATATTAATTATAAGATTGGTAGTAGTATAGGTGAAATTGCTTATCAACTGTTAAGCAACTTAGGAAAAGGAATAAGTAATTTATTTAGAGGAGCGGCAACGACTACGGGAAAAATGTTAATTGGGGACGATAGTGACCAGGACTTTGAAATGCTGACAAAGGGGGTGGGAATGGGCGGTGGGTCTAAACAAAAAAATAGAACAAGTAATAAAAGAAGAAATAATAAGAAAAGAACAAATAAGAAAAATATAACAAATAAGAAAAATAAAAATAGAACAAATAAGAAAAATAAAAATAGAACAAATAAGAAAAATAAAAATAGAACAAAAAGGAAGTGATAGAATATTTAAAAATAAAATATTAATAATAATTAATTATGACATCAATTGAAGAAATAAAGGATATCTTAAATTCAGATAGTTTTAATTTAGAATATAATAATTATAGGAGGAATATAAATGAAAATTCAATAATAGAATTATTAGATAATATAGAAACGAATAAGAATTATTTTAAATTGGGAATAACAAAATATAAGAAAAAGGGATTTGTAATGAATAATGATACTTTATTAATAAAGAACGCAATAAGTAATTTGAATAAATTAACAGATGATAATTATGATGAGATATCAGAAAAATTACGTGATTTGAACAATGATGTAATGGAAGTAGTAATAGAAAATATAATAGAGAAATCTTTGAACCATCATATTTATATAAAATTGTATGTATTGTGTATAAAAAAAATGAATAATAATGATATAAAAAGAATAGTTAAAAAGGAGATTTTAAAATATAAAAATAAATTATTTTATGATAATGATATTTCAAATAATGATAATTATAATAAATTATGTGATTGGAATAGAAAAATAGATGATATTACAGGTTATTCAATATTGATAAGTTATTTAGAGAATGAAGGTATAATTGATGGTATATTAAATGATATATTAAAAATAGTATTTGATGATATGAATGATAATAATAGTAATTTATATAAATTAATAATTTGTGTATATAATATAATAAATATTTCAAAAGATTTAGATGAAGTTTATATAAATAAATTAAAAGAATTAAAGAAAAAGAAGATAGAATCAAAAATAAGGTTTAAAATAATGGATATTGAGGATATACTAAATATTTAAATAATAATTATTAATTAAATAAAAGATGGAAATGAGTAATTATTCATATATAGATATTCATCCAGATATAAATAATACAACATCATATATAATAGAATATTTAAATGAGAATTCTTTAAACATAGAGATAAAGAATATAAAAAATGATGTATTAACAGACTTATTTGATATGAATGATATATTAAAATTGACTACATTAGATGATAATTTTCAATTAGAGATGAATGATTTAAATTCAGAAATAGAAAGTGTAACTTGCGACGTGGATGACAAGGATAAGGAAGATGAATCTAAAGTGGAGAATGAAAATGATATTTTATGCGATGAGTTTATGTGTATGTATTTAGATATAATAAAGAGATTTAATGTTTTAAAAGATGAATATTTAAATATAAATAATAAATTAAAGAATGAGATAAATAAGGTGAGAGATGATGTGAATGAATTGAATAAAATGATAGAGTTTACGAGAAAGATAAATGAGAATTATGATAAGAGTGATTTGATAGATAATATAAATAAGAATATATTAGAATTATCAAAAAAAATAAGGAGTGATAATAATATAAAAGATATAAAAAAGGAGTATATTTTAAATAAGGTAGAATTAAATAAATATTTAAATTTAGTGAGAAAAATAAATAAGATGAATGTAAGTGCAATTTGTCCTTTATGTTTAACAAATAAGATAACAAAATATTTAAATCCTTGTGGACATGCTTGTTGTGACGAATGTGTGGATAGGTTATGTTTTAATAGTAATAATTGTTTTATATGTAGAAAGAGTATAACAGGGAGTGGTGATTTATATATATAAAAGTTTTTTAATATTTTTAAAATTTATTTAAAAATAAAAAAACATATAAAGTAGAGAATAAAGTTTCTCGGTGACACAGAGGCATATAAATAATTTATATGTTCAATCACGACGAATTGATATGTCATTATAAGTAATTTAACAGTGTTTTATAAAATTGTTTATTATTATTAATTTTATTAGTAAATTTAGTAAAAATATAGTAATGATTCGGATTAATGTAGATAATTAGATTGTTTTTAAGTTTTATTCCAATTTTATTAATTTTGTTATAAATAATTTTACCTTCGATTTCGGAGTTTAAATTATTTTTTTTGATTAAAATAATATTTTGATTGAGGTAGTGTTTATGTTGAAATTCATAATTTTTTAATTTTTGAGATAAATTTTTATCATTAATAAAGAATAATATAGTATTTTTTTTATCTTCAGATATATCAAGAATTTCTTTAAGTGGTTCAATATTCATTAATATATATATATATATAATGGAATAAATTTATAATTTTAAATATATGTAATAATAAGTATGTCATGTAAGATTCCTTTATCTGAAAGTATAAATATATATAATCATGAGTTTGAAAAAATGGGGAATGATATAGTACCAGTTTATGATAGTTCAAATAAATTATTAATAATACCTTCAGAAAGTAATTCATCGCCTGGTCCAGAATTTCATTTGGGATGTGGTAATTCGTTAAATGATGACGGAGATTGGTCATTTACAAATTTAGATGGTGGTGAATGTACATTGGATAGATTGATAAAGGAGGAGAATTATAATTCGATGGAAAGTTTATGTAATAATCAATTGAAATTTTCTGACGATTCTTTGAATTGCCCTTGTTATGAAGGTTATAATATTGATAATAGAGACATTCCTTTAAATGAGATAATGTCATATTGTAAGAAGCATTCAGGATATAATGCTTTAGGTTTAAGCGATAAATTAAAAAAGGAATATTATAGAATTAAAGATAATAGTTTATATGAAAAGAATAGAGATAATATAGAAAATTTGCCTTCAATAGATGATTTTAATTATGGATGTAAAAGTTTGAGCGAAGATGTTTGTAATGATAATTATTATTTAATTAGTAAAAAAGATATACGAATGGATGTACCATATAGAATTAAAAAGTGTAAGTTTCACAGAGGAAAATGCGTTGTTTATGCTGGAGATTTTCCTAGAATATCTTTAGAAGGAAGTGTTAGTGATAGTACATACATTGGTAATACTGGTATGAAATGTTCTAATACATGTAACGATTATTCTTCTTGTCCAGAGGGATATGAGATAGATAAGAGTGTAATTTGGCCTTGTTCAGAGAGAGGATGTAATGATTTATTATGTTGTATACCTACAACGAATGGTAAATGTTATGAATTGGGGAATGAAATGAATTATTATGATGAGAGTTTAACAAATAGACAATATTGTAATAATAATTGTAATGTTTATACAACAGAAGATGAGAATTTATGGAAAGATGAGAAGATTTGTGAGGGAGAAACTTGTAAATTTTCGGAATGTTGTGGTTTTGAGTTGATACCTTCTTGGATGCCTCCAAGTCCAAGGTGTGATAAGGTTTCAAATGAAGTAGAAGATTTTGAGAATACAATAGAACAAGTTTTAAATTTAAGTGAAGATTGGGCTAGTAAAAGGGTAAATTTAGCAGAATTCAATAAAATAATGATAATAAATGATAGTGATCAAATATATAAAATTAATATAAATGTAAGTAAGAATAGTAAGTATTGGTATGATAATGATGATAGTAAATTCATTTCAACGGTACCAAAAGAGAGTGATAATAAATTAAAATTAGAACCTGATAATATAGAAGGAAATTCAACTAAATTTTTACAAATAAATTATAATATTTTAGAAATAAGTTCACCAACGGATGGTAGTTCAGAGACGGGTGATATTCCAGATACGGGTGATATTCCAGAGACGGGTGATATTCCAGAGACGG
>MDSZ01018485.1_pt1 | contig 11785 bp, 9 predicted proteins | sample 811201 | NCBI WGS metagenome assembly MDSZ01 (sample SAMN05326647, study PRJNA326480) | marine metagenome | isolation source: seawater | place: Indian Ocean: North | collected 2010 | reverse complement strand
TATATTTAATAATACAGAAATATGCGGTTTAAAATTTGTTATATTTTCTAACTGAAATGAACTTATTTCGAGTAAATACCAATCAACATCATTTTTTTCAACTGCTAATTGGGATGTTGGAATTCCGTAATTTCCACCAATTGAAACTTTTAATCCTGCTAATAGAAACGTTTCGTATAATATTTTTAAAGCAGTACTTTTACCATTAGAACCTGTTATCGCTATAGTTTTACCTTTTAATTGTGACCAACCTAATTCAAATTCTGTTAACACATTTAAATTAGTTGACTTTACAAATTTTAACCAAGGATGATTATTTGAAAATCCAGGACTGATTACACAATGAGAGAAATTTTCATTTTTACATAAATTTTGAAAACTCTGAAGTGTATGATCGCTTTCATCAACAATCATATATTTTTTATTTCTTTTTTCCAAAAGCTTTTTGGCGGCATTTCCACTTATACCTTTGCCTAGTATCAGAGTATTTTGCATTAAATCTAACATTATCGAATCTTTAATGTTGCAATTCCAATTAATGCACAAATAATTCCAGCAATCCAAAATTTGACAACAATTATATTTTCAATATATTTTGGATCCTTATTATTTATTATAGCTTTTTCTTTTTCAACAAACTCAAAATGATGATGTATTGGCGCACATTTAAATATTCTTCTGCCTTTACCTGTTTTAAATCTTGAATATTTAAAAAAGATGGTTTGGATTATTACACTCAATGCTTCAATTACAAATACGCCTCCAACAAAAATTAATAATAATTCTTGCTTAATTAATATAGCAACTGATGCAATTGCTCCACCTAATGCTAAACTGCCTGTATCCCCCATAAATATTTCAGCAGGATTTCGATTAAACCATAAAAAACCTAACCCAGACCCTAATAAGGCTCCGCAAAAAACAGTTAATTCTCCACATCCTGAAATAAAAGGAACTTGAAGGTATGTGGCAAATGAATAGTGACCTGCAATATATGAAAGAAGAAGATAGCATCCAATGACAGAGTTTGTACATCCAATTGCCAGTCCATCCAAGCCATCGGTTAAATTAACTGCATTTGACGCACCTACCATAACAAGAATTAAAAAAATAAAAGAAAAAATAAAACTCATTTCTAAAATTGGCATTTTATTAAAAGGAACCATCAATTTTTTTACTTGATCTTGCGTTTCTGGAGAAGACCAAAGAATAGACAGGAAAACAAATGTCCATAATATTTGAAATAAAAATTTATTCCTAACACTTAATCCATTCTTACTTTTTATTTTTTTATAATCATCAACAAATCCAATAAATCCCATAACAATAAATGTTCCTAATGTCAAAAGAAGGAATATGTTAGAAGGGTTTGCCCATAACAATGTTGATATAACCGTTGATGAAATGATTATTATTCCACCCATTGTTGGGGTTCTAACTTTTGATGTTTTAAAGTTTTCACCTAATCTTTGGTCAACATCCAATTCAACAAAATTAATTTTTTTTAATTTTTTAATTAGATATGGTCCAATTAACAACATTATTATAAAACCAAATGTTGCTGCTCCTAGTGTTCTTACAGTTATATATTCAAATAGTCTAAACCAAGAAATACTGTCTTCTAAAAATGAAAAATAATAAAACATATATATTATCCAACTAATTATTTAAAAACTCTTCGAATTTTTCTGATCGAGATGCTTTTATAAAAATATAATCATCAGGGTTAGTCCAATCATTTAGAAATTCTGATGCAGTTTCAATATTTTTAAAACATTTTCCTTTTTTAAAATCAAAAATATCAATATCCCAATTACCAATTACGATCCACATATCAAAATCAAATGAATCAACATATTTAAATAATTTTATGTGTTCGCTTTGAGTAAATTTACCTAGTTCATGCATTGTTCCTATTACCACACATTTTCGTTTTGATTTAATTTTTGAAAAAGCCTCTATTGAAGAATTCATAGATAAAGGGTTAGCATTGTATGCATCATTTATCCATGTTACCTTATTAATAACTTTTTTTTCCCACCTATATTTTAAGGGTTTATATGAACTAATACCCTCATTTATTTTATCGTTATCAATTCCCAAAAATTTTCCTAAAGCAATTGATTTTAAAACGTTTTTTGCCATAAACCTACCCGGAATTGGTAATTGATAATTATATCCTTCAACTTTTAATTCATCATTACCATTATATAAACCGTTTATAGAGCCATTATTATTTAAACTGACGCTTAATATTTTTGACTGAGTTTGTTTTTTTAAAAAACTATACCATGAAGAATCTATATCTAATATTGATGTATTCTTTGTCGTTAAATGTCTTATAATTGCACTTTTTTCATATGCTATGTCTTCTAATGAGTTAAAATTTTCTGCATGAGCAAGTCCAATTTCTGTAATTATTGATATTTCAGGCTGTAAAAAATTCGAAAGAAATTTTATTTCACCTGGTTGATTCATTCCAATTTCTGCTATTAAATATTTATGAGATTCATTTAAATCAATAAGCGTAATTGGTAATCCAATATGATTATTAAAATTACCAAAGTTTTTATGAGAAGAATAAGTCGTGGATACAATATGGTGACAAAGTTCTTTAACAGTTGTTTTGCCTGCGCTTCCAGTAATTCCAACACATACTCCATTCCAATTACATCTGTTTGAAAAAGCAATAATTTGAAGTGCCTTGAGAGTATCTTTAACTTTTATTAAATTTTTATTCTTTCCCTTAAAATCTTTTTTAACAATTGCTGCTAAAGCTCCTTTACTAAATGCTTCATCTACAAAATCATGACCATCAAAATTTTTTCCAATTAATGGAATAAAAACACTATTTCTGTCCATTTTTCTTGTATCAATACAAATAGAATCAAAATTTTCTTTTTCTTGATTATAATTGATTAATTCACCATTACATAAGTTAGCTAATTCAAGAATTTGATTATTGATCATTAATAACCTCATCTATTATTTTTGCATCATTAAATGGTATCATTTTCCCTTTAATTTCTTGATAATTTTCATGACCTCTACCAGCTATTAATATTATATCCTTAGAATTAGATTTTGTTAATACAGATTTAATTGCTTTTTTTCGATCTACAATAATTTCAATATTATCACCATTTTTACATCCAGATATAATTTCTTTACATATACTTAATGGGTTTTCATCTCTTGGATTATCTGATGTAATTATTATTTCGTCGGAATACATTGACGCAATTTTTCCCATTTTTTTTCTTTTTGTAGTATCTCTGTTTCCGCCACATCCAAAAACTAACCATAATTTTCTATGATTAATTTTTTTTAAAGTTTGTAAAACAATTTTTAAAGACTCAACCGTATGAGCATAATCTATATATATTTGTTTATTGTCATTTTTTGAAACTAATTGAAGTCTACCCGGTATCGACTTTACCTTTACAAAACTTTTTCTAATGTCTTTTATTTTTAACCCACACTGAGATAGAGTTACAATAGCTGCTAATGCATTATAAATATTGTGTGTACCTATGAATGGTATCACAAATTTCACATTTTTATTTTTTGGAGTATCCAATTTGAAAATTGTTTTATGATTTTTAATTCTTATTTTTGAAGCTCTATACATTGCATCATTTGATAGTCCATATGTTAATGTTTGTTTTTTAAATTCATTGTAAAGCTTATCTCCATAACAATCATCAATATTTACAATGATGGGGCATTTATCATTTTTCATTTCATTGAAAAGTGTTTTCTTTTGATTAAAATAATTGTTCATTGAAGAATGAAAATCTAAATGCTCTTCAGATAGATTTGTAAATATTCCTAAATCAAACTTAATTCCAGCAACTCTTTTTAAAGTTAGTGCATGAGAAGATACTTCCATAATAACATTTTCACATCCTGATCTTTCCATCCTATTCAATAATTGATGAAGCTCATCTGCTTCTGGAGTCGTTCTTAAAGACGGAAGAATATAATTTGCAAATTCATTATGTATCGTACCAATTAATCCATTTTTTTTATTTTTTAAATCTAAAATTGATTTAATCATAAAGCTTGTGGTTGTTTTTCCATTGGTTCCAGTGATACCGATAAATCTAAGATTATTACAATTTTTGTTATAAAAAATTTTAGAGATTTCTGCAAAAGCAGTTCTTGAGCACTTAACTTTTATAATTGTTATATTTTCATTTAAACTAAGATCGTTTTCCGTGATAATTACTCTTGCGCCGTTATAAATTGCTTCATCAATATAATCGTTTCCATTGAATTTTAATCCTTCGATAGCGATAAATATTCCACTGTTATTTATTTTTTTAGAATTTGAGGATATATTGAATATTTCGATATCAATATCACCCTTATAATTAACAAAATTTATTTTTTCGATTATGTGCAGTAATTTCAATTTTCAGCCTGTGTAATGTATATTCTTTTTCCTTCGGGAGATATTTTTAAATATTTAATAGTATGTTCAGCAATTTCCTTAAATGCTGGAGCACAAACTGTTCCGCCGCCTGGCAATTTTCCATTGACACGAATTGATGGCTCGTCAGCCATTACTAAAATTGAAATTTGAGGATTATTGGCAGGAAAAAATCCAATAAATGATACCACTTCTTTATCGTTATAATAACCACCACCTTCACTTGATGATTTAACTTTTTGAGCAGTACCAGTTTTTCCAGCAACTTTATATCCTTTGATTTTAGCTTTATTGCCAGTACCATTAGCATCTACAACGGTTGTCAACATTTCCCTTAATTTTTGAGAAGTTGCTAAAGAAATAGGCTTTCTTAATACTTCTGGTTTATATTCATGAATTAAATCTCCTTCAAAAGATTCAATTTTTTTTACAATATACGGTTTCATCATTACGCCATCATTAGCAACTGTACTGTAAAGTGTTATCATTTGAAGTCCTGTAGCAGTAATCCCTTGTCCAATTCCTATCCTTGAACTACTTATTTTAGTCCATTTTTTTATGTCATTTAACTGACCTTTTTCCTCGCCAGGTAAGTTTATGCTTAACTTCTCCCCAAACCCAAAATTTTTCAATCCATCATATAAATCTTTATCTCCTAATTTTAGCATAATTTTTGCTGTACCTATATTACTTGAATTTTTCAAAATTTCCTGAACATTAAGAGTTTTAAAATTTTTCCAATCATTTAAATATTTTCCAGCGTACAACCATCTTCCATTTTCACAATCAAATTGATCTTCTACATCTATCACCCCTTTATCAATGGCAATTCCAATTGAAGCAGTTTTCAGTGTTGATCCAGGATCAAAATTTATACTAATAGCTCTATTTCTTCTCCACTCTTCATCAACTTTATTATATTCAACTGGATTAAAAGTTGGATATGAAGCCATTGCTAAAATTTCTCCTGTTTGAACATCTTGTACTATAGCCCATGCAGATTTAGTTCTAAATTTTAAAAACATTTGATAAATGACATCTTCTGTTATATTTTGAATTTCTTGATCAATGGTTAGTGTTATTTTTGCACCATCTTCAGCAGGTCTATCAATTTCTCTAGCATCATATATTTCTTTTTTTCTCGCGTCTTTTTTACCTTTTCTTAATCCCTCTTTTCCTAATAGGTAACTATGATAACTCTGTTCGATTCCTCCGGAACCAATTCTGTCAAAATTTATATATCCTAATACATGAGATAAAACTAAACCTTTAGGATAGCTTCGAATTCTTTCTTTTTTTAAAACAACTCCATTAAGAACTATATTTTTTCCAGTTTTGTCTTTATAAGTAATAGATAAGTTATCCCTCGGACTAAAATTTTTAAATGATGTATGAGTTTCAGGCTTTTTAATTAATAACGGGTAATATGCTCGTTTAGAATTTAACAAATTATTCATTAGAATATTTTTATCATAAAATAATTCCTTTGAAATTATAGATGATACAAGCTCAATATTACCATGTTTCTTGATATATTTAGGATCAGCATACATTGTATACCCTGGAGCATCTAAGGCAAATAATTCACCATTTCTATCAACAATTTGACCTCTACTTGGATTAGATTTTTGTATTAACAGTCTCATCCCTTCAGTTCGAGATGTAATCCATTCTGGTGGTGTTAAATGAAGATAGGCCAAACGAAAAAAAATTAATCCAAAAAAAATTATTATTGTTATTTCTATTACTAATGTTCGTTTTTTTTCCATATTATGAAACCAAAAAACCCGTCATATTTTTAACGGGCTTCTAATTCTATAAAAATAAATTTATTCTTATTATTTAATATTTAACCCTGCAGTCATTTTGTTTGAAATTTTACTTTCAATTCTCACAATCTGTTTATTTTCTGGAAGCATCATATCAAGATTATGATGCTCAATTATTTTTTTTAAATTTCGTGGGGATGTAAGGCTTGACCATGATTCATTATACCTTATTAATCTGTTATTAATCGAAATTATTTCATCTTCTTGATATAAAATCTTTTCTCCATATGAAGAGCAACTATTATTTACTTGCATATAACTTACAAAAATAATCATCGTAATTAGTAAAATTATTATTATTAGATTAGGTAATTTAGAATGGTTATGATTTTTATTTTTCATTTCTATCCAACTATTTCTATAACTCTTAATTTTGCGGATCTAGACCTAGGATTTTTTTCTATCTCATCACGACTTGGAATTATAACATTTTTTGAAATCCACTTAATATATGGTTGTAACCCATTAATTTTATAACCACCTTCTTGAAGACTATCCTTTCTTTTTACATGACTATTAAAGAAATGTTTTACAATTCTATCTTCTAAACTATGAAAAGTTAATATTACAAACCTTCCTCCTATACATATCTTATTAATCATTTCAGAAAGTACATTCTCTAAATTTTCTAACTCGTTGTTTATTTTGATACGAATTGCCTGGAAAGATTTTGTTGCGGGATGAATTTTTTTATACTTTCCATTATTTTTAACTTTTAAAATTAAATCTGCTAATTGCTTTGTTGTTTCTATTTTTTTATCTTTGCGGAATTCAACTATTGCATGAGCTATTTTTTTTGACATATTTTCATTTCCATATTTATAAATTGTATTAGCAATTTCCTCTTCTTCTGCAATATTTATCCATTTTCTAGCACACATTTCTTGTGACTGATCCATTCTCATATCTAATGGTCCATTTTTCGAAAAACTAAATCCTCTTTCGGGAGTATCAATTTGATATGAACTTACTCCAAGGTCTAAAAATACTCCGTCTACTTTCTTAATTCCTAATTCGTCTAATTTCTTTGACATTTCCGTAAAATTTGAATGTACAGACTTAAATCTTGGATCTTTTTTTTCAATTTTTTGAACTCTTCTAATAGCTTCAGAATCTCTATCGAAACCAATTACTAGCCCATTATCATCTATTTTTTTTAGTATTTCCTTTAAATGTCCACCCCCACCCAAAGTGCCATCAATATAACATCCATTTTTATTTTTAATCATGGATTCAATTGATTCATTTATCATTACTGGTATATGTGACAACAATTTTCTCCTGATTACTTTCTGGCGAGCTGACAATGTTTAGAATTATTTAAAGTCTTTTTTTCAAAAATATCATTCAGACTTCTTTTACAATCAGCTTTATGCAAATCAAATGATTTTATTGTTCCATCAAAATGATCTACCGATTTGGAATAACTTAAATATCTTGCAACATCGAATATACTCATATGAAATTTCCTTTATATTAATATCCACTAAAAAATATTTTTTCTGTTTTATCTGAAAGTAATGGGATTGATGCATCAAATTTTTCTAAACTCCAAACTTCGATTCTGGACATTACTCCAACTAATACCAATTGACTTTTAATTTCTAAATGACGTAATAGATGATCACTTATCCTGACTCTTCCCTGCGAATCCCATGAAATTAAATCTGCAGAGGAAGTGATAGACCTAATTGCATGTGATTCATTTTCATCAATCGATTCATCTCTTAATTTACTTAATCTTCGTGTTATCTCATCTGTGAAATATATATTTAAACATGGTAGTTCTGGATGAGGAAAAACGTACATTCTATTTAATAAATTTAAATTTCTCCAAGAGGATGGAAAAATGAATCTTTTTTTTTCATCTATCGTGTGAGTATGAGATCCAACAAAAAGTATTTGATTGTTTTTATCAATATTATCCATATTACTCCACTTAGTATTTAATAATAGTAATAATATTCCATATTGCTCCACATATTGTCAAAAAAAATATTAACAAAAATAAGTTTTTACATTTTTTTCAGTTTTTAATACTCCACATTAATCCACGTCATGCATTAGATTTAGTCTATCTTTTACTAATTTATCACACAAATTTATAAAATTTATGCCGTCCGCAGCAGCTGCTTTGGGCAATAAAGAATCTTTTGTAAATCCAGGAATTGAATTTAACTCTAGAACAAAAACTTCATTAGTTGGGGATAATCTAAAATCAACTCGACCAAATCCACGAGAATTAAAAATGTTGAATGTATCGATTCCAATTTTTTGAATATTTTTATAAAGATCCTCTTCAATTTCTGCTGGAACTATATATTTAGTATCGTTGCTTTTATATTTTGCATCAAAATCATACCAATCGAACTTTGGAATTATTTCAACTAATGGCAATGGTTTTCCGGAAATTATTCCAGCTGTTATTTCTCTTCCAGGAATATATTCTTCAACTAAAATTTCTGATGAATATAAAAGTGAGTCCTTAATTTTTTTTGAAAATTCATATTCATTTTTTACAAGATGACAGCCAACGCTTGAACCTTCTGTAGGCGGTTTAATAATAAGCGGGTAATCTATAGAAGGAAAATCACCTCTTTTAATTTTTTCACCTAGCGGAATTTTTATATTATTTTTACTTAATAATTCTCTAGAAATAAATTTATTAAAAGATAATCGACATGATGATGAAGATGAGCCTGTAAAAATAATATTATTATCTTCAAGAATTTTTTGAATTTTTCCATCTTCACCAAAACGACCATGTAAAGCTATAAACGTAATATCCGAGTTAATAATTTTTGCATTAAATGATTCGTTAGTAATTACAATTTCATCAATATCATAACCTGCGATTTTTAATGCTTTTGAAACTGCTTTTCCGGAGGAGATTGAAACTTCTCTTTCAGAAGATACTCCCCCCATTAAAACAGTCACTTTAATCATTATTTCATCCACGAATTGCAGCTTGTGCAGCAGCTAATCTTGCGATAGGTACACGATATGGTGAGCAACTCACATAATCTAATCCAATATTTGCACAAAATTTAACACTTTCAGGATCTCCACCGTGTTCTCCACAAATACCACATTTAAGATTTGGTCTTGTTTCTCTTCCTCTTTGAACACCGAGTTTTACTAATTGTCCTACACCTGATTGGTCCAACTGCTGAAAAGGATCTGTATTTAATATTTTTTTATCTAGGTAATCAGGTAAAAAACTACCAATATCATCTCTACTGTATCCAAAAGTCATCTGAGTCAAATCATTCGTTCCAAAACTAAAGAATTCAGCAGTTTCAGCAATCTCATCAGCAGTTAATGCTGCTCTTGGAATTTCAATCATGGTACCAACCATATATTTAATTTTTGAATTATTTTTTAAGATTAAATTATCTGCTTCTTTCCTTACAATTGACTCTAAGAAATCCAATTCGGCCTTAGTACCAATTAAAGGAATCATAATTTCTGGATGAACTTTTACAGACTTCTTAAGTTTTGATACTTTACATGCAGCACCAATTATTGCACGAGTTTGCATTATACATAATTCAGGATATGTAATTGATAATCTGCATCCTCGATGACCAAGCATTGGATTATGCTCGTGAAGTGATGCAACTCGATCTGATACTTTCTTCAAAGGAACGCCCAGAATTTTTGCCATGTCAAGTTGATCTTGCTTAGTATTAGGAACAAACTCGTGCAAAGGTGGATCTAACAATCTTACAGTAACTGGTAATCCATCCATAGCTTTGAAAATTCCTTCAAAATCTTTTTGCTGATGTTTTAGTAATTTTGCTAATGCAGATTTTCTATCATTTTCGTTCTCAGCTAGAATAAATTCTCTTATTGCCCAAATTCTATCTCCTTCGAAAAACATATGTTCTGTTCTACAAAGACCTATTCCTTCCGCTCCAAATGCTCTTGCTGCAATAGAATCTTTTGGAGAATCTGAATTTGTTCTAACATTAATTTTTCTATTTGCATCTGACCACTTTGATACTTCTGCATACATCTTGTAAATAGGATCAGTTTTTGCACTTTTTTTACCTTCAATTACGCCTGCTACAACTGGACTAACTTGTGTAGGTATTTCTCCAAGATAAACATTTCCTGTCGAACCATTAAGACTAATCGAATCACCTTGCTTAAGAATTTTACGACCAATTTTTAATGTTTTTTTCTTATAATCAATAATTAGGTCTCCGGCTCCACAAATGCAGCATTTTCCCCATCCGCGGGCAACAACAGCTGCATGAGAGGTCATACCTCCGGTTGATGTTAATACACCTTGTGCAGCCCACATACCACCAACATCTTCAGGACTTGTATCATGCCTTACCAAAATTAATTTTGCTGAAGCATCTTTTTCAACAATTTTTTCAGCTTCAGAAGCTTCGAAAATAATTTTTCCAACAGCTGCACCAGGACCTGCCGGCAATCCAGAAGTAACTATTTTTGATTTTTTCTCAATATTTGAATCAAATATTGGAAATAATAATTGCTCTAAATCATCTCCGGATAAAGTCATTAACGCCTCTTTTTGAGATAAAATTTTAGGCTGACTTGCTCCAGTATAAAAATCTTTTCCGGTTGCCATTTCAACCGCCCATCGTACTCCGGCTAAACCTTTTCTTTTGGCATTTCTAGTTTGAAGCATATATAATTTACCATCTTGTACAGTAAACTCAACATCTTGCGGATACTTATAGTGCCTTTCTAATTTATTCATAATTTTTTGTAGCTCATTGTAAGCGGGAGCCCAAACATCTTCTTTTTCATTTGGCATATCATCTAAATCTTTAGGAGTACGAATTCCTGCTACTACATCCTCACCCTGAGCATCAATTAAATATTCGCCCATTGGCTTACTATGTCCAGTACCTCCATCACGAGTAAATGCTACACCTGTTCCTGATTTTGAACCCATATTGCCAAATACCATAGTTTGAACATTAACAGCCGTTCCAAATAGACCAGTGATTTTGTTAATCTGACGATATTTTTCAGCTCTTTCTGAATTCCATGAACCAAATACAGCTTGAACAGATAAGTTTAATTGTTCATAAGGATCTTGAGGAAAAGGTTTTTTGACTTTATTTCTATAAACTTTTTTATAAATATCAACTAACTCTTTTAGTTGTTCAGCATTTAAATCTGTGTCTTGTTCTGCTTTATATTTTTTCTTTAGTTTTATTAGTTCATGTTCAAAATGTTCGTGCGTAAGCCCTGTATATGGTCCCATCACTACATCTCCAAACATATCAATAAATCTTCGATAACAATCCCATCCGGTTCTTTCATTTCCGGTTTGCTTTATTAATCCATGAACAGATTTATCATTTAAACCTAAATTTAAAACTGTATCCATCATTCCAGGCATAGAAACAGCTGCCCCTGATCGAACTGAAACTAATAATGGATCTTTTGCACCGCCTAATTTTTTTCCTAAATTACGTTCTAATTTACTAAGTTGAGATTTTAATTGTTTCTCCATTTCAGGAGCCATCTTACCGCC
>MDSZ01180470.1_pt1 | contig 11786 bp, 13 predicted proteins | sample 811201 | NCBI WGS metagenome assembly MDSZ01 (sample SAMN05326647, study PRJNA326480) | marine metagenome | isolation source: seawater | place: Indian Ocean: North | collected 2010 | reverse complement strand
TTTTAGCGATGGAAGATGGAGACATTTGAACATCATTCCAAATGGAGTTGATGATGTTCAAAGGAACACCCGCTTCTGTTAGGCTTGAGATCACCTCAATAGACTCTTGCAATCGGGGGTCTGACCAATCTGACCAACTATAGAGGGCAGACCCTTTGAGGTACTTGGGGTTGATTGGGTTCCTAACTACATCTAGGTTTTTCTTCCCATTCCTTTTATCTAGGGTCTGCTTCCCTTGAAATGTAAAAACTTGTCCTTTAGAAACAGGACCCGCTATCTTCCCCTTAACGACAATCGGCTTAGTCTCGGATTCAGACGCAACGATACACCGCAAGATATAATATGGGGGGTTGGCAAAGATTTGCCCTAAAACTTTTGCAACATAAAACACAAGGAGACACCTTTCTCTGTTGAGGAGATCATACCCTCATGTTATATGATTTCTACCGTAAGATACTGCTTAGATGTGCTTCCCCGCCCTCTTCGCCATTTTCATTGTGAGTTGATACTCTTCTTTGGAGACCTCATCAATCGGATAAGGGTTGGGGGCAATAAGTTTTGGAATAAACCCAACACCAAAGTGATCACACACTTTTTCAATGGCATCGAGGTTCTTTTGGGTGTCTTCCCAAACAGAAACGCTTTTAATGTTTGGGTATCTCTTAAGCAGTTCAAAGGTCAATTTAGCCTTATACCTAGCGGTAGGTCCTCCCGTATTTAAATGAACCTCGTCAAAATCAAGACCCGCACTCTTTAGCAACTCGGCAACTCGATAACGCATAGCACCATTCTCGTTAGGACGACCCGTACACAAGATCGCAAAGGTGTCCATATCGGAGATTGATTTCTTGGCTTCACGAACAACACTTGAGAACCAGTAATCACCACTAGGCTTTTGAGGGATAAAAGGTTCTCCCAAACTGATTGCTTGGCTGAACCAATAACCCATCTTCTTATCTGACCACCACTCGGGGGGTTCGGGACTACGAAACAATGTGTTATCAAAGTCATAAATGTGAAGCTCAAGATTTTCCGAGCTTGTTTTGATGTATTTTGAAGCAACTCTTGCGGTTAATGTTCTCATCGTTTTTTTCCTTTCATGGGTACAATCCTAACAACCCCTAAGATCGAAGGGGGGATTATACTCATAACCTATAGATTATAAAGAGGGTACAAATGATTGTTATTTTGGCTCCTACAGCACAACTTGCTTCTGATACATTATCACTATCTAACCCTCCTGTTCTCACCGTAGAGGCAGAATACGGGGGGTTTGTGGTGGAGGGTACTGCATACACAGCCGCACACCATCAACCTATCGGCTCCCCTTATGTAGGACGCCATGTATCCCCTTTCGGCAGACCCGCACCATGTAATGACTCTAAGATACCTACGCTCAAAGAAGATGATGTAGCCTTAATCTCACACATAGATATAGACACTCTTGGAGGGTTAATGAGGGCAACGGATAGCTTTGAAGAGAACGGTGTCTTTTGGTTTTATGCAGAGCATATAGACACAAACGGACTGCACAAAGCCAAAAGAGACCACCCTTGTTGGGTGCTTTACAACGGCATTCTAGCTTGGATAGAAGAGAACTACCCCGAGATCGACAAGACTCGGAACAATGATGTCTCTGATTTTTGCTACAGAGCGTTCGATTTCATTCGTGAGACCTTAGCCGATGGAACTCTAGCTACAAGAATGGGCAATGCTTACCTTTATCTTCAAGATAAGTTAGACGAGTCTAGTTTCGTAGAGGAGCGACCTAGTGGGTTGATTATTCGTAGATCAAAAGGGGAACGGGTTAATCACCTTTATAGAGGGGCAAAAGCGATCATCTCCTATAATGAATCTAGGAAGAACATCACAATCTCTACGGCAGACCCTATCCCTAACCTATCTTGTAGGAGACTCGCTCAAGAGTGGTGGGGAGACAGAGCGGGTGGTCATAACCAAATAGCTGGGAGTGCTCGGGGGAAGATCATGTCCGAAGAGCAGTTCAATGAAGCCATTACAAAGTTTGAAGACATCTTGATAAGGAGTCAAGCATGATTGAGGAACCCCTCAAGAGATATACTATCGACATCTCTGACCTAACCAAGATCAACATCAATATTGAAGCGTATCAACGCATGATTGATTGGTATGAAAGCTACCTTGAAAGAGAAGGTGAGTATGAATATGTCCAAGAGCGTATAGATCACCTCAATAATGAAATGAGTGAGTACCTTATCGCTAGGGAGTTCGCAAAAGAGGGTTGCAGAACTTACGGGTGAACTATCAAAGTGATTAAGACATGATCATCTTACTAAATAGTGAGTTTTTCGACATAAGTAAGAGAGCGAACTGCTCCACATCAGTGATCTCAATATAATAGCTGAAAGGTACATCATTATTTGTGTGCAGACGGCAACCCAACTGTATAGAACCATTTGGAGTCAAACGATAATCATCGAACTCGGCTTCATAACTCACGGAGTCATCTGGGTTTTCTAAAAGGTACTCACCAATCTCTTTTGTCATTTTTCTTTCAAGATTCTCGATGAGTTTTGCAAGCCCCCTTAAACCCATACTCATATTTTGAACTTTGGAAGTGGTGTGGTCGCTTACCACTGAAACTTTAAAGCTCGCTGACGCTGATTTATTTTCAAGTCGAGCAATCCTGTTCTCTAGGTCATTGATGATTTCTGATGCTGATCTTCTCATGGGGTTTCTCCATTGGGTTAAGGTTGATGAGATCACTACCTAAGATTAAGGGGGAGTATAAACAAACTATCAAAGCCTGATCATATAAGGTATGTAGACCCACCAAGGAGAAACAACATGACGATTGATCAGTTGATTGAAGCATACACATACGCCCGAGTGACGGGTTCATCTAAACCCCTCGATCATCTCGACACTAAAGCCGAAGAGTACCTTAAGGACTACAACATCGAAGAGGTTGAGGTGATCTTTGCGAATGACGAATATGAAGCTAAGTTAAGATATGTCCGAAACGAAGCCACTCGCCATAAAGATTAAGCGGAGATACTTGACCAATCCCACTCACCCGCTAAACCGCTTGCCGAATAATCCGTAACCTGACCCTCAAAGAAGTTCTTAAACGAGTCTCCAGAAATGACCCAATCGAGCCAAGTAATAGGGTTCTTCTTTTGACCAAAGATGGGCTTGAGTCCTAACTGTAAGAGCCTACGGTCTGCTAGGTAGCGTACATAAGACTTGATGTCATCAGAAGACAGGTCGTTGATCGCACCGTTGTGGTTGTAAACAAGATCGACAAGAGCGTCTTCAAGCTCTACTGCCTTTTCGTAGTTGGTATAGATGTAGCTCTTGAGTTTATCTGTTACGACTCTTGGGTGCTCTTTACAGTATTGATGGAAGAGTTGGGTCATACCGTTCACATGGGTAGTCTCATCTCTGATCGACCACTCCACGATCTCACACATCCCTTTCATCTTCCCGAAGCGTTGGAAGTTGAGGAGCATGACGAAAGCAGAGAACAAGCTCATGCCCTCATTACAAACAGATCGAGCAAGCTCAAAAGCAATGTTTGTGATACGACCAAGACCCTCGGGTGCTTGTGTCATAAACTCGATCTTCTCACGCATCTGATCGAAGTCGAGGAAAGCAGAATACTCTTTAACCGCAAGACCAAGGGTGTCATTAAGTAGAGCGTATGCCCTTTGATGAGTACCCTCACGGTTGGCGAAGCTCAAAAGCATATTTCTGATCTCGTTGTTCTTAAACTCTTTGATAAATATGTCGCAGTAGTTCCCTCCTACTGCCACATCGGATTGGGTAAAGATTCTCAAGATTTGTGTGATGTGTAGTTTCTCCGAGTCAGTGATCTGACCCCCTTTCCATTGGTTCACATCTTCCTGTAGCTTTGCTTCCCAAGTCCCCCAATGGATTTTCTCATGTTCTTCTGCAATGTTCATAGCCCAAGGGTATTGGAAGGGCTTGTATGTGGTACTAAAATCTAGTAATCCCGCCATGTGTTTTACCTCTCATTGTAGGTTGAATGTCATTGATACCATTCTACAATGAGGGATAAAAAAACTATTACGGTTTATACCAAGCCTTTTTCTTGAAGTACCTTGTTGTGGTGAGTCCAAGACCTTCTAAAGTCTCTCATAAAAGTATCAAGATCATCATAAAGCACATCGGGTTTGAGCGTATTGCTAAACCCAGACTTTTGTTGGTCTCCACCCCCAAAAATCACTTCTAGTAAATCGGTGGACTCACGACTGTCAATGTAGACCACATTATATTCGACCTCTTCCTTGCCGTAGTTAAACTCGACAGAGATTTGAAGTTGGGTACCACCTACCCAAAGAGTTCCACAAAAGTCGCACTCTTCTTCCAAGGTTTCCTCTACTCGGAAGCCTAGCTCGGTAAGAGTTTTGAGGAAAGCCCCAACCACATAAAATGTGTTTTGGTCTTGAAGCACCTCATCAGAAACGCCACGCACTCCATTACGCTTTTCGGTAAAGTCCTGTTGCAAAAGGTTTTGCTGACCCTTATCAGAAATAGCGGATTCAAAGACAAGCCCAAAGGTACGAAAAGTGTCTTTAACATTAAGGGTCTTGAGGAAGTCCTCAAAAATGATTTCTTGGTTCATAGTGTTCTCCTTTGTGATCTAAGAAAGAGGGGGGGAGTTAATCAACCTCACACTTAGCTAACGATATGGAGAACACCTTTCGGACAATTTTCCTTTGATTTTTTTTCTTACTGTCCAAAATCCCAAGGCAGATCGAACATATCTTTGCCCGAACGAGCGTCTTTCCAACCTACTCTTGCTTGGATAGAACCACGCACAGGAATGATCTCACCCTTTGCGAGAAGCTCATTGCTGTACTTTGCGGGTACGCCATTGGTAGCGATGGTAATATGAGGGTCATCGTTCTTGACCAATCTTGATAGAGGTCCTTGTGGCTCAACCAAGAGTGCCATGCACTTATCATCGTGAGCATAGCCTACAATGTTGAGCACTACATCTCTGCCGATGAGGTCTTCATAAGGCTCAACGATGTTTGACTCCGCACGACCTTCTCTTTTAAGAGCTTTCTTAGCTTTCTTGTCGAAGAACTCAATGGTCATGTGGTGAGCGGCGATTTTCCAACCCATAGACTCAGGGTCAAGACCCGTCTCTTTATTGAACCAACTCAACACATCTCGGGTGTTTACTACTGCTTCTGCGAACATTACCGAAGCTGGTTTCTCTTGAGCTATTCTTCTCATGTGTGCCGAAGCGACTCTGCGAATCATTCTTGATCTTCTGTTCATAATGGCTTTTCCTTTCTTATGGAGATCATCTAAGAGCGTACCTATAAATAATCTACAAATGTCCCCCCCCCTCGATCTTAGGCATTGCCGAGAGGCTTTATTACTAACTTTTCACTCCCTCAAGGAGAAATAAATGCGAGTTTTCCCTAACAAGTTTTCAAAGAAATGTGCGGTCTGCTCTGTGCGGGTTGCAGAGGGTAAGGGTTTCACCTACCAACCACGGGGTGGTGGGTACACCACAATCTGCAACTCTTCACAGTGTGTAGACGCAAGCCCCACACAGGTCAAGGCACTCCTCAACGCTCCAAGTCGGAGGGAGATCACCGCACAGGGTGAGATTTTCATGCCCTACGAGCCGAACGCTCTTCCTATTCTGCGGGGTATGCCCTCTGCTCGTTGGGATGGAGACCTCAAGTGTTGGACAGTCTCTACCGCTCCCAAGGATAGGGAGCGTGTCATGGCGGGTGTTAAGCGACTCAACTTGAGCTTCCCCATTGGCTTTGACGGGGTTCAACAGGACTCAAGCGTCATGGAAGCGATTGCCCGAGCCAAGGCGGGTGGTGCCTACACCTACCAACTCGATGGGGTCAAGTTTCTGTCGAGCCATGAGAACTGCTTGCTTGCAGATGACATGGGACTTGGGAAGACCTTACAGGCACTTATGGCGATTGAAGAGGGAGGTCGAGCGATTGTCATCTGCCCCGCAACCCTTAAGATCAACTGGGCTAACGAGGTCAACTTGTGGAGGTCTGATCTCACTCCTGTGGTCTGCAAGGGTCGCAAGGGGTTCAAGCTCCCCGCTCAAAACGAGGTGGTCATCATCAACTATGACATCTTGCCCACCGAGTTGACACCGACCGACAAGTGGGGAGATGACTCAAGCAATGTCCCTCCCGCTTGGCGTGATGTTCTTTCAAAGACCACACTCATCGCAGACGAAGCTCACCTCTGCAAGAGCCACAAGGCGATAAGAAGTAAGCGAACCAAGGTCTTGAGCAACCTCTGCAAGAACTCATGGGCAATGACGGGAACTCCGCTCTTAAGCAAGGGATTTGACCTGTGGGGTGTAGTCAACACCTTTGGCATGGGTCGCACGATCTTTGGTGGCTTCAAGGGTTTCATTCGCTCCATGAACGCTCACCAAAATCGTTGGGGTGGTTGGGAGTTTGGCACTCCAGACCCTAGCGTTCCCGAGAAGCTCCGCAGGGTCATGCTCCGCAGAACTAAGACCGAGGTGCTCAATAACCTCCCTCCTAAGACCTACCAAGATGTGTTAGTCGAGATTGGCTCTAAGCGACTCCTCAAGATGAGCGACAAGATGATGGAAGTCCTCAAAGCGAGTGGCTCTGATAACATTCCCGACTTTAGCGAGTTTAGCCGAGTCCGAGCCGAGCTTGCCAAGTCTCGTATCTCTGCTCTTGAAGAGATGGTTGAGTCCTTTGAAGAGTCTAACGAGCCTGTGGTCGTGTTCTCTGCCCATCGTGCTCCAATCGAAGCTATGGCAAAGCGTCATGGTTGGGCAGTCATCATGGGAGATACTCATCAGTCAGATCGAGAGGATGCGGTTCAAGCGTTCCAAGCGGGTTTGCTCAAGGGTATCGCTTGCACCATTAAGGCGGGTGGTGTCGGTATCACCCTCACTAAGGCGAGTAAGATGATCTTCTGCGATCAAGAGTGGAACCCCGCTCTGAACCTCCAAGCAGAAGACCGAATCTGCCGTATCGGGCAGACCGCTTCAAACCTACAGTACATTCGACTCGTTAGCGACTGTGCGATGGACCGCCATGTGCTAAAGCTCATCGACAAGAAGAAAGCTCTGATCGAGGCTTCAATCGAGAATGAGTGTGAGGGGTTGACCTCAACTAAGACTACCAAGGGTGGCTTAGGGGTCAAGCAAGAGACTCGGGAAGAGCGTGACGCTCGTATCGCTCAAGCGATTGCAAAAGACGCACAGAATCAAGTCTCACGGCAACTTCCCGAGTGGGCAATGTCAATCCCCGCTTCAATCCTCAATCGTCAAGTAGACGCTAACCTACAAGCCCAGATCATCATGGCGAGTGAGTCTCTTGACGGGGTTTGCGACTTCGCTATCGACAAAGACGGGCAAGGGTTCAACAAGCCCGATAGCTTCGTGATGAAGAACATCAACTCAAGCGGTATGCTTCACGACCTCGATCAACAGGACTTGCTCAAGTTTGCTTGGTCAAGACTCCTCAAGTACCGAGGTCAAGTTGGAGCGGTTGCTCCAAGTCTCTTCAACTAAAGATCAATAGTCGTAGGTAGGCTTATTTAGTTCCGCAACTAACATTTTTGCAAAGTTAGTAGCTTCTCCAATGTTGTGGAAAAAACCCTCAACATGATAAGAGGCTCTATGCGAACCCGCTTCGGTCACAACTACATAGTTTGTTTTGATCCCATCGACAGCACCATACACGCCTCCTCCAGTATAATACTTTGTTTTGAAACTGCAAACCCTGACATACCCTCCGTCTGAACCTGTATCATCGGGATCTTCGGAGTAATAAACAACTGACTCAAAAGGAATCTCTTTCTCAATTTTGCAACTGCCGAGTGCTTTCGCAAGGCTCGGGTCAGCTTTGAGAATATCCATTCCTGCTCCTGCTGATTTATTTTCAAGACGAGCAATCCTCATCTGTTCGCCTTTTTCAGTCAACTGAATCATAAGTGGAACATTGGGGTTATCTACTTTTACCAATCCCTTGTTGTGAAGAGCTTTGGCCGCAGACTGTAGTGAGCCATAGTTCACTCTTAACCCAGACACAACATCATTAAAGTAATGTTCGCCAATCCCCCACTCCTGTAGACGCTCCATTATGGCAATTTGCCCTTTTCCTTTGGGAGCAGATTGTTTTTCAAGTCGAGCAATCCTATGCTCAAGGTCATTGATGACTTTTGTAGCTGATCTTCTCATAATGGTTCTCCATTGGTTTGATGTTAATGAAATCACTTATGAGAACCAATAAATAAACTATTAACCTTGACAGCTAAGACACTCATCAAGCTCATAATCTTTCAGTGCCTTACGCTCAATCTTCTCACTCACCTTATCGGCAACCACACCCGCATTGGTGCGTAGATAGTACAACCCCTTGAGCTTCTTCTTCCATGCACTCAAGTGAACAGCGTTGACATAGTTCTTATCGGAACCCGCAGGGAAGAATAGGTTGACCGACTGACCTTGGCAAATCCACTCTTGACGAACGGAAGCGTGTTCCACAATCCACATTTGGTCGATCTCAAATGCTGTCTTAAAGGTGTCCTTTTCAAGTTGAGTTAAGAAGTCTAGGTGTTGTACGCTCCCTTGGTTGAGGATAACGCTTTGCTTTACCTCATCGAGGTCAATGCCTTCTTTACTCTCTAGCACCTTTTCAAGATACTTGTTGAACTGCAAGAATGAACCCGCTCTTGTCCTGTGGGTAAAAGCGTTTGACTTCCAAGGTTCAATGCTAGGACTCGTATCAAGAATGATAGCCGAGTTAGCGTTTGGAGCGATAGCGAGTAAATGGCTATTCCTCATGCCCGAGCCAATACCATCTTTGTACTCACCTTTAAGCTCTGCTAAACGCTTAGAGGAAGCGACTGCTCGTTCTTTGATGATTGAGTAAATCTTACGGTTAGCCGAGACAGCAAAAATCGACTCAAAGGGCAGACCTTTCTTTTGTAGGTAGGCATGGAAACCCATCGTACCTAAGCCGAGTGAACGCTCTGCTTCTGCACTCTTGATTGCTTTCTCAAGTTGAGGGGGTGCGTTTTCGATGAAATACTGTAGGACATCATCAAGGAACTCGATCAAGTCCTCTACGATGGTGGTGTCTTTCCACTCATCGAAAAGCTCTACATTAAGGCTCGACAGACAGCAGACCGCAGATCGGTTTGCACTTGTTGGGAGGTGAATCTCATTACAGAGGTTTGACCCATGAATCTTCAACCCTTTGTCTTTGAGGGGTTGTGGTAAGTGTCGGTTAGCTTCATCAATGAAGTTAAGATATGGTTCACCTGTGCGGAAGCGTACCTCAAGGATTCGTTGCCATAGCTCTCTAGCGTCAACGGTATCTCTAACAGTTTGATCTGCGGGGTCTACCAAGTCCCATTTATCTCCATTCATCACAGCGGTCATAAACTCATCAGTGATGTTAAGAGCATTGTTGAGGTTGAAGCACTTACGGTTGGTGTCTCCTCCTGTGGGAAGCCGTAGGTTCATAAACTCAATAACATCGGGGTGTGAGATGTCTAGGTACGCCGCATAGCTACCTTTACGGGTTTGCCCTTGCCGATATGCAACCATATCGGAGTCCACAGTTTTGAGGAAAGGGATCGGTCCAGGAGATTTTTTACTTACAGATCGAACATTATCCCAATGCCCTCCAACACCACCACCCATTACTGACATCCATCTTAGCTCTTCGGTGTGTTCAATCAACCCCTCAACGGTGTCGGGAACATAAGTGAGAAAACAAGAGATCGGCATACCCGAGCTTTCTGCATTGGAAAGGATAGGTGAACTGAACATAAACCACCCTTTAGTTGCGTACTCGTAAATCCTGTCAGCAAGTTCCTTGTTAGGTGTAAATGCCTTTGAAGCCCTCTTAAATGCTTCCTCTGGGCTACCATCGGTCTCTTTCATATAGTACGAGTTTAATAATGACAAAGCATGGTCTGAAAAATGGAATGCCATACCTATTCCTTTCCTTTTCTCTAGTTTAATCTAAATCTAAATGTGCTCACCTCACGACCCTCATCTATGCTCATGTCGTGAAGGAGGTCTTAATGAGGGTGTATTTATTATCTACAAAATACCAAGTACACCAACCTTAAACTTCAACCAACTTCCCCGACCCCCCGAAACTACATTGTTCTCGCACTCATAAAGCACATTTAGCAACCTGCGGAGGTTCATCACACCCCCAAAAGAATAAATCTTGGGTGCTATAAAGTTTTTTACTGCGTAGGGACTTTTGTTCAAATCTTGTGCGATCTGATCGAGCTTCATTTTAGCTTCGACCCGCAAACCAACTTCCAAGAGGTTAATGCAGTTAGACAGGAGAATCCCATTGCAGACAGCCATAGTCTGATCGGTCTTGGAAGACCGCTCAATCTTCTCACAGACTTTGATGAACGCTTTGTGGTTCCTTTCCATGATCGCATTGGAAAGGTCAATGAAGTTAGCCTCTGTAAGGTCTGATATGAGGTTCACTACAATGTTAGGTGTGATCTCTTCATCTTCACCGATTGCATGGACATACTTAACCGCTTCCCATCTAAGAGCACCTAAATCCACCCCTACTCGATTCACAACAGCCCGACATAAAACGGGGTCGATCTTCTTTGCATATTTATGCACATATTTATGCAACCAATCCGTTGCCCATTCTTTTTTTTGATCATCGTACTGTGGCTCATCAAGTCTTTTAGAAAGGTACCCCTCAAGAGCTTTGGGTAAACGATCATTGGTGTGAACAACTAAGACCTCACAAGACCCCCGAGACTCTAGGTGATGAGCCAACTTCTTATTCTTGGTCGGGTTGGTCAAAACTACAAAGATCGGGTCTGTATCAAACAGACCCGACTCAAACGCACCTCTTAGGTCATCAGTTTTTGCGTCTACCTCACGAACATCGTAGCGGTTTGCTCGATACTCAAGTGTAATGTCTCTAGCTGTGATCTCAATCCATTGCTTTGAAGACCCGTATAACACCATTACATTTTCATCTTTGCTCATTCTTTACTCCAAGGAAATAACCGTAGACACACACCTTGCGTACATGAGGTCGTTTAAGGATTGATTTAAGATCATCGTCATATCGGTGTACTTGCCCCTCATCAACTAACACATCAACATAGGCTTCAAGAAAAGCTCTATGTTGCCCTTTCTCGATCTTTTTAAGGCAGTCTGATACGAGGATAAGGTTTTCATCTAAAACCCCCTCTAAGAGCACTTTAGCGTCATCAAATAGCGGGTGTTGAGGTTGAGGTTGGTAGTGGAACTTCTCCCCACACCTTGATCGGATAGTTTCGGGGACAGACCCATAGTCTCTAGCCCATAAGAGCAACTCGGGCGAGTCGGGGAATGGTTCTTCAATCCTCTTAAGCAAGATGTCTAGGGTTTGAGGGTTGGCTTCATCAAGAGGACCCGCAACTAAGAGCGGATTATCTTGAGGCCATACTTGGGAGTAAACCTCTACAAGCTCTTTAACCGCTTCTGTCTTTAAGTCCACATAGGGTGGTTTGACTAAGGTCTTTCCCTCCATGAGATCAGATAAGGCTCTTTCCACTCCCGAGCCGTGATGTATAATCAACATAAGCACTCCTTTCTTAGACCCTTATAGATTTTGTCCTTTACAACTCCGAGATTGTTTCATATAAGGGTTCTTGTGTCTCCCCCCGAGGGGGAATGTCTCTAGTCCTCTTAAGTGAGATCAAGACAGGAGATGGTTAACGACCATTAGGTGGGATAGTCTAGTTTCTAGTACGCA